>ERZ780117.445-NODE-445-length-17678-cov-2.178063_pt1 | contig 17678 bp, 14 predicted proteins | sample MGYA00510985_ERZ780117 | MGnify/ENA primary metagenome ERZ780117 (study PRJEB29588, sample SAMEA2159553) | human gut metagenome | biome: human gut; feature: human-associated habitat; material: faeces | place: Denmark | collected 2008/2010 ...
GATTATGCCGAATATCTCGCCCTTTTTTATCTCAAGGCTCACATCGTCCGCGGCGTTGAATTTTTTGCCGGCGTTGACGTAGGTCTTGGTAATGTGCTCCAGACGTATCATGCTTTGCTCTCACCTCATTGTGACGTTTTTCGTTCTCCCTGTTGTTTCGGGGGAAGGCAGCACTGCATGACCGTTCAATTTAGGGAAGCACTGATTAAATCACGCCTGACGGCTTGCTGCGTATCTTGCTTGCATATTTTCCGTCATCTTGCACAATTCGTCCTAGCAAGGCGTCAGCCTTGCGTCGTCCTCATTGTACAATCTGACGAAAAATCTGACTGCGCAATACACGCACAATCTTTGTGCGGTATTGCCTTAAAAAAGGCTTGCTTTTTTTCGCAGGATTGGTTATAATATAGGTATAGCGCAAAGCGTTTGCGGTGCGTGGTCTATCATGATAGGAGGAATATAAAATGGCATTCACAGTTACAAAGGATACTATTATAGGCGATATAATGGACGCTGATGAAAATACAGCACCATACTTTATGGAAATGGGTATGCACTGTCTGTTCTGCCCTGCGTCAAGAGGCGAAACTCTTGAAGAGGCTTGTGCTGTTCATGGCGTTCCTGTTGAGGAAATGCTCGAAAAGCTCAACAAGCATTTTGCAGAATAAGCGTTTGGAACTACTTTCGCCGCCCAGCCGCCTTTTCAGGGGGCGAGCGGCGATTTTTTTCTTTGGAGGAAAGCTTTGGATAAAAGACTTGTGACCTGTGCAAAGCTTTGTACAGGAGATTTTGTATGCGACGTGGGGACAGATCATGGCTATCTGCCCTGCTTTATGATAAAGGAAAATATGTGCAAAAAGGCTCTAGCTTGTGATGTTGCACCAATGCCGCTAAAGTCGGCTGAGGAGCATATCAATCGTGAGGGGCTTTCAGACCGCATTGGAACTGTGCTTTCAGACGGACTTGACAATGTTCCGCCTGAGGGCATAACGGACGTTGTTATGGCGGGCATGGGCGGTGAGCTTATTGCAAGACTGCTTGAAAAATGTCCGTGGGTGAAAAACAACGTGAACCTCGTTTTACAGCCTATGACAAAATGGGACGTGCTTAGAAAGTGGCTTTATGACAACGGCTTTGAGGTAAAAAAAGAGCTTGCCTGCACAGAGGGTCAGTTTGCATATTCTGTCATGCAGGCGGTGTATACAGGCAAAACGCCGTCCTATGAATGTGATGACAGATATTTGCAGTTCGGCTTTGTTAAGCCTGAGGGCGAGGGGATAGAGCATATCGCAAGGCAGGCAAAAAGAATTTTTGTCGCAGGCAGCGGAATGATGAAGTCTGAGGACAAAAAGGAGCTGGGAGAAAGGCTTGTTAAGCTTGCACAGAGCAAGCTTGAAACGTTGAAAAAAATAAAAATGTGATACAAAAAACAGAGGGATAAAATGAAATTTCTGAAAGCTTTAGGGATAGGCGTAGCGACCCAACTTTCCGTAACGATACTGTCAGTAATTCTGTTGCTTGCATTCTGCTCTGTAAGTCCCGGCGGTGCAAGCGTAATATTAAGCGGCGTTGTTACCTTGTGTGTATATATATGGTTTTATTTTAATTATAAGAAACCAAACGTGGGCAAAGCCTTTTACTGGCTCAGCTTTGCGTTTATACCGCTTGTTTTACATACCATTGTTATGGCTTTTGTCTATACTCATTGCGAAAAAGATGTGGCAGAGGCTTTGTCGAGAGGCACATGGTTTCCCGCACTCAACTATATGCCCTTTGTCGCTATGATGCCTGCATTGGTGATTATCGCAGTGACAACATTCATCACGGGCTTTTACGAACTTCTTGACGCAAAGATCAAGGACAGAAATACCCCTGACAGCACATCGGATATAAAAAAAGGAGCTGACAAAAATGACGACAGTTTATGATATTTATAGTTTTATAGAGGATTTAGCCCCATACCGCTTGCAGGAGGGCTATGACAACAGCGGTCTTAACGTGGGGGAAATGTCCGCTGAGGTAAGGAGCGTGCTTGTGGCGCTTGATTGCACCGCAGAGGTGGCAAGAGAGGCTTGTCAGCGTGATTTTGACCTTGTTCTCACCCACCACCCTGTTATTTTCAGAGGACTAAAGACCCTCGTGCCGAACGACCCTGCTGTGATACTTGCGGCAGGGGGAAAGAACGCTCTTTCCACGCACACAAATTTCGACTCCGCAGAGGGCGGAATGAATGACGTGCTTTGCAAAATGCTGGGTCTAAAACCCGAGAGCGCTTTGCACGAGGAGCATGGCGTTGGCTGTGGATATGTCTGCGAGTGTGACGGCATGAACGTCCGTGAGCTTGCACAGAGAGCAAAGGGCGTTCTCGGCTGTAGGGTAGTCCGTTTCAGCGGCGGCGAGCGTGAGATAAGGCGTGTGGGAGTATGCTCAGGTTCAGGCGGTTCGTTCCTTGCTGACGCCGCAGAAAAAGGCTGTCAGGTGCTTTTGACAGGGGACGTGAAGCATGACGTTTTTATAGACGGCGAGAATATGGGCATTTCTGTTATAGACGCAGGTCATTTCTATACGGAAAATATCTTCTGCGAGTTTATCGCCAACGAGTTGAAAAACAAGTTCAGCGATCTTAGAGTAGAGATAGCCGTAAGCAACAGGGATATAGTTGAAGTAATATAAAAAGCAGGTAAGTAAAATGGCATTGGACGGAATTTATCTGAGCTTGCTCAGAAAAGAATTTGACCCTCTTATTGACGGCAGGGTGGATAAGATACACCAGCCTTCACGAGAGGAGCTTATAATGACTATCCGCACTAAAGAGGGTGCGCAGAAGCTTATGTTCAGCACAGGTGCAGGCTCGGCAAGGGTTCATATAACAACGGCGGATATAGAAAATCCGAAAACACCCGATCAAACAAACCCCAAAACCCCCGCCTATGTTCTGTATGCTCATGAGAAAGCATCTTGCAGGGGGCAGACTCACTGCCATTAGGCAGGACGGCTTTGAGCGTATACTTTTCTTTGACTTTGAAGCCACCAACGAAATGGGCGACAGGGTGAATCTCACACTTGCGGCGGAGATAATGGGCAGGCGTTCAAATCTTATCCTCTATCATGAGGACGGCAGGATAATAGACAGCATAAAGCGTGTGGGACAGGAAATGTCATCAGTGAGAATGGTTCTTCCCGGTGCGCAGTATACTTTGCCCCCAAGAGAGCAAAGGCTGAATCTTCTTGACTGCACAAAGGAAGAGCTTTTGGCAAAGATAGCTGAAAATCCCACGGCGGAGCTTTCAAAGGCAATAATGAAAACGCTTGAGGGCATTTCGCCAGTGTTCGCAAGGGAAGCTGTGTTCTTTGCGGCAAGAGGTGCTGAGATAACAGCCGAACAGCTAAGCGGCGACACTGCGGACAGGCTGTGGTTTTATTTCTCGAAAGTCCGTGACAGCATAAATGAGGGCACTAACGTCTACACAGTGCTGAAAACAAAAGAGGGCAATCTGAAAGATTTCTGCTTCTGCGATATCACGCAGTATGGTGCGCTCATGGTGACAAAAAGCTTTGAGTCGCCAAGTGTTCTTCTGGACTATTTCTATGCGGAGAGGGACTCCCTTTCAAGAATAAAGCAGAAAGCCAACGACCTTTTCAAGCTTCTTATAAACACCTCCGAGAGAACTCAAAGGCGTGTGCAAAATCAGCGTGAGGAGCTTAAAGAGTGCAAGGACAGGGAAAAATACCGCATTTACGGTGACCTTATCACTTCAAATCTCCATGCGCTCCAAAAGGGCATGGCATATGCCGAGGTGCAGGACTTTTATGACGAGAACTGCCCTACAGTGAAGATACCACTTGACAAAAGGCTTACGCCAACACAGAACGCTCAGAAGTATTATAAGGAGTACAGAAAGCTCGACACCGCAGAGAAAAAGCTCACTGTGCTTATTGCAGAGGGCGAGCAGGAGGTCAAGTATCTGGATTCTGTTTTCGATTCTCTAACGAGGGCGCAGACGGAGGGAGATATAGCCGAGCTTCGTGAGGAGCTTTTTCAGGAGGGCTATGTAAAGCGCTCAAAGTTCAAGGGCAAGCCTCCAAAGGCTCTGCCGCCTATAAGATACCGTTCTTCTGACGGCTACGAAATAAGGGTAGGCAGGAACAATAAACAGAACGACCGCCTTACCTGCAAGGAAGCAGAGAAAACTGACCTTTGGCTCCACGTCAAAGATATCACAGGAAGCCACGTTATCGTCACCTGCGACGGAGAAATGCCACCTGACAGGACAATAGAGGAAGCGGCAATAATCGCCGCCTGCAACTCAAAGGGAAGAAATTCCTCCAGAGTGGACGTTGACTACACTTTCATAAGAAACGTGAAAAAGCCAAACGGCTCAAAGCCGGGCATGGTTATTTTTACAAACAACTATACTATCACTGTCAAGCCTGACGCGGAGCTGGAGGAGAAACTGAGGGTATAGTCTGAAACTATATCCAACAAAGTTTCAGCCTATGAGTTTATGAAAATGCCACAAAAACGGTGTTGCATCGGACTTATTAGTGGTGTAAAAAGGTTATTGAATAATCCATAGCGATATGGTATAATTATCATGATGTGAATATTAAGAAAGCACAGTTTGAAAAGTTGTTAGCTGAGTAGAGCGTGTCAGGGCAAAAGCCTTGCCGTCAGGGAAGCAGGTCCAAATCCTGCACAACCGCCATTACTGTGTTTGACAGGCTTTTTGTGTGCTGTCATAAGTCAGGTATCTGCTGTGTTTTCGTTGACTATTTCTGTCTTGGGCGATGAAGATGACGGTCTGCTTTATCGCTGTGCAGGCAGTAAAGCGGATAGAATGCTTTTTCGTTTCGGCGGAAAGGCATTTTTTGCTGTGGTCGGGGTGTTCATAAAAAGTGCATTGACGGCGGAACAGTGTGTATCAACGAAAGGACAGAAAAGAATGAAGAAGAAAATTTTGAGAACAGCCAGCTTCGCTCTTGAGACTGCTCTTAGTATGAGCGCGTGTGTAAGCGCATTTGTTTCAGACGGAACAAACAACAACGTAACAACATCAGTCCTCCCTGACAGTGCGGATAACGCAGTGCTTAACTGGGCAACTAAGGTAGGAAAAAGCTGGAACGATGGTCCGTCGCCTGTGGCTATCGTTGGAGATAATATCGTTTATACATCCGGCGACAAGCTCATGAGAATGAACAAGGAAACGGGCGTTGTGGATTCAGTAGTTGGACAGCGAGCAGGCACAAACAGCTACGCTATCCAGCCTGTTACTTATGCAGACGGCATGATATTCTCAGCCTTTAACGGCGGAATTCAGGCATTTGACGCTGACACCCTCGAGTCGCTGTGGGTATACAAGGACAGCGTGGGTGGTCAGTCTGTAAGCCCTATCTACTATAATGACGGCTGTATCTACACAGGCTTCTGCAACTATGGTTCAGGAAAAAACGATCAGTATGTTTGCATAGACGTTAAGGACGAAGATCCTGACACAACAGATGAAGAGAAGTCACCAAAGTGGATATTCACAAACAAAAGCGGTTTCTATTGGGCAGGCGCATATGCAACTGACGATTTTGTCGTTCTCGGCATGGAAAATGCAAAGGCAAACACTACCGACCCTGCAAGAATAGTTACTCTTGACAAAAACTCAGGAAGCGTTATAGATACTAAGTATACAGTAGGTGGAGGAGTAAGAAGCACTATTTCTTACGATAAGGATACAGACGCTTATTATTTCACATCTAACGGGGGCTATTTCTATAAGGCAACAATAGACGATGAGGGCAATTTCACAAAGCTTGACAGCATTGCACTTGGTGGCGCAAGCACATCAACTCCTACAGTTCTTAACGGAAGAGCTTATGTTGGCGTAAACGGCTCAGGCTGGGGCGACTATAAGGGCAGTGTTATTGCAGTTATCGACCTTGACAGCTTTGAGATAGCATACAAGGCAGAAACAAAGGGCTATCCACAGACCTCAGGTCTTGGCGTTGTGAATGAGAACGACTATAACTATGTTTACTTCTCAGAGAACGCATCAGCAGGCGCTATCCGCTATGTAAAGGATAAAAAGGGCGTAACAGAAGTTCTTGACGCTCAGATAGTAAACGGAAAGAAAACAGCTCCGTCACTTTTCACACCAACAGGTGCTCAGGCACAGTATGCTATAGCTGACCTTGTTGCAGACGAAAACGGCACTATCTACTTCAAGAACGATTCAGGCTACATAATGGCTGTCGGCTCAGAGGTGGAAAAGCTTGTGACCGAAAATGCTAAGACAGTATGCAAAGAGGGCGAAGCTTATGACGCTTCCGACTTGAAGGTTTACGCAGTTCTCAAAAACGGTGTGAAGAAAGACGTTACAGATTATGTGACTATCGACGATACTGCTCTTACAGCAGACGATGATTTCGTTACTGTTACATACAAGTATGGTATGTACAGAGATAAGACAAACGAGGGTGCTGCAAACACAACCGGCGTTGCCGTTTCACCTGTTGAAACAACTATCAACGTAACAGTTCTTGCTGCAGAGGATTATGACAGCGTAAAGGCTGTTGAGAAGCTTATCAGTGACCTTGGCGAGATAACACTTGACAGTGAGAATGACATCAAGGCAGCAAGAGCCGCTTATGACGCTCTTGGCGACCTTAAGGAATATGTAGGCAATGTTGACGCTCTTACGGCCGCAGAGGAAAAGCTTGAAGAACTCAAGACACCAAGCTCTTCATCAGAAGCAGAAAGCTCTGTAAGCTCATCTGACGTATCTTCCGAAAGCACAGTATCTTCTGCAAACTCTGAGGATACATCTTCTGCCACTTCATCAGCCGCAGAGTCAGTAAGCAGTGCTGACACATCAAAGGCGGCTGACAGCTCATCAAAGACAGCAAATAACGCAGGTGCGGCTAATCCTAACACAGGTGCGACAGCAGGCGTTTGCGTAGCAGGTCTTGCACTTCTTATCAGCGGAGCTCTTACAGTTTCAAGAAAGAGAAAGTAAAAAAATTAAGACAATTAAGATATAAGTTATTTTGCAGGATACTCGCCCTCTATTTTCAGGGGGCGGGCATTTTCTGTGATATGAAAAGTGAGAATATTATGAAAAAGCATACACAAAAAAACAGGCAAATAATAATGCTGTCAGCAGCGGCGTTTTTTATCGCAGCGGCTTTTTTGTGTATGCGTTTTTATAATATGAGCAGTTATAAGACCCCTGAAAATCCGTTTTCAGCATTGTCTGAAAGCCTTGCGGAGGAGGACGGACAGGGCGGAGAGGGCTATGAAACAAGCTCTCAGCCAAAGGACGAAAGCTCAGATATGGACAGCTCACAGGCAGATGACAGTGATAACACTGATAGTAGCGACAGCAATACAGATACAACAGAAAGCTCTCCGCAGGCTGACAAAATCGACGGAAATTCCCCGACAGTAAATGGCGGGAACACGAATGTTACCATAAATGTCCAAGGTGAAAATAAGTCTGACGAGGTAAAGAAAAAGCCTGACAGCAAGACCGAAACTATCACAAAGAACACCGACACAGAATATTTCACCACCTCTATAAAAGAGGGCGAGCGTGTAAAAAAGCCACTTTATAAGTTCACAATAACACATAAAAACAAGGCTCTCACAGTGCAAAAAGTTCAGGTCACTGTGAACGACAGCGTTGTAAATCAGTTTTCGGGCAGCGTTACCCTTCACGCAGGAAAAAACACTATCCGTGTTGCCTGCACTTATACAGACAAAAGCGGTCAGGTGAAAAGGGCTTATAAGGACTATACAGTTTATTTTGATAAAAAGGAGATAACCTTTGACACCGACCTTGCTGATAAGGATACTGACACAGAAAGCATAACATTTTCAGCCACAGCTTTTTACGGCAGTGATAAGATACCTTTGACAGTAAAAGTCAACGGTGAAAAGCTTTCCGGTGGTGAAACTTTTACCGCACAGCTTTCTGAGGGCGAGAATACTATAACCCTCTCTGCGGAAAAGGGCGGCTCAAAGGCTGAAAAAAGCTTTAAGATAAAATACACTCCTGCGGAGTTTTCCATCGATACCGACCTTTACGACCGCACTGTAAATGACGCCGATTTTAGCTTCTATGCGAGAATGAAAGGTCAAAGCGGCAGTGCAAAGCTAAGCGTTATTCTAAACGGCAAAAAGCTTTCGGGCAGAGATAATTATACCTGCACCCTCCAAAGCGGTGATAACCGTATAAGGCTTTATGCAAAAGACGGTGACAAAAAAATAGACAGATATTTCACTGTCACCTATGTACCCATTGCTGACGATACCACAAGACCTGAGATAACGTATATAAACGTCACCAACGGACAGACAGTGAAAGGCTCGGGCTTCACCCTCAGATTTAACGCACAGGACTATAAGGGCGGAAGGATATATGCCGACAAGACCGAGGTCTGGCTCAATGGGCTTTCTGTTGAGTGTATCGCACAGGACAGGAACTCGGCCTATTATCTCCAGCTTTCGGGCGGGGCAAATCTTCTTGAAATAAGGGTGTATGACCCCGAGGGCAGATATGCGGATCATGCCTATACCATAAATTCTGTCAGCGCACAAAAGGGCGAGCAGACAGGCGTTATAACAATGAGCTTTGACGCCGATACCATAGGGCTTGGACAGCTTGCCGCAGGCTCAGAGGTGGCAATATACGAGGGGGACACAGGCGTTGACGTTATAGAGCGTTTTCTCCAGCAAAACGGCTTCACAGGTGACTTTACAGGCAAGGGCGATCAGAGATATCTAAGCCGAATACACAAAAGCGGTGCGTTTTCAGGTGGAGCAGTAAACAGCGAGCTTGCGGAGCTTGTAAAAAATGATGGCATTGCAGACAGTGGCACACAGTATGCCGACAGCCTTGGAGAATTTGACTACACCTACGGCTCAGGCTGGGTGTACACTGTAAACGGCAATATGCCTGCATACGGCATGGGCAAGGTGAACTTTACCGACGGCGACACTGTTAGGCTTGCGTTCACAGTTGCCTACGGCAGAGATATAACAGGTTCACAGGATAGCTATGACAAAACATGGTAGGAGGATATTGTTGAAAACGAGAGGTTTTCTTGGCAGATTAGTGGCGGTGTTTGCAGGGACAGTAATGCTTCTGACAAATGTTCCTGCGGTGAATGCAGATAACGCAGATAAAAGGGACAGGATAACTGAAAGCGCAGAAAAGGTCTGTCAGTGGCAGCGTGACAAAATGGGCATTTCTCAGGACGAGAGCATTTTTTCGGGGGATTTTCTGCAAAACGCAGGCATAGGAAGCTCCGATTGGCTTGCCATAGGCATTTCACGCTTTGGTTTTGAGGAGGACTATGAGGCTTATCTCACTGCGCTTTCTCAGCGTGTGAAAGCTCTTTCAGATACCGACAACGCTACCGAGTGGCAGAGGTGCGCTATAACAGCCTCCGCAATGGGAGGCGACCCTGCCGACCTTGAGGGCATAGACCTTGTAAAAGGCGGTGTTTACGGCAGAGATGAAAATAATTCCGTAGGCAAACAGGGCCTTAACGGCTGGATATTTGCACTTTTGACCCTTGATACAATGGGCTACAAGACCCCGGAGGGTGCAGAGTTTGACAGAGAGCGTATACTTGACGAGATAGTTTCTTCGCAGAATACCGATGGCGGCTTTTCGCTGTCAAAAGGTGAAAGCGATATCGACATCACCGCAATGGCTTTGCAGGCGATTGCCCCATATTACAATGATTTTTCCCGTGACGATGTTAGAAAAAGCGTTGACAAAGCGGTGGAGTATCTAAGCGGCAAGCAGGACAGCTCAGGAACGTTCGGAAGCGCAGAAGCTGATTCGCAGGTAGTAATAGCACTTTGTTCACTTGGTATTGACCCCGAAGCTGACAGCCGTTTTGTGAAAAGTTCCGACCTTTTGACTGCCCTGCTTTCCTATCAGAACAGCGACGGTGGATTTTCACATGAAAAGGGCGGAGATTCTGACGAGCTTGCCACAGGGCAGGCACTTTGCGCACTTGCGGCACAAAAGCGTTTTGAACTTACGATGCGACGTATTTACGATATGAGAGAGGAGCTTTCAGTTCTACAGCGTGAAAAGCTTGACGGCATAAACGGCAGGCTTTCGGATATCTCAGACGAGGAGAGCGCAGAAAAAGCCTTGAAGCTTTTCAATGACCTTGATTGTGACGAACGCACATATGTGAGATACGGTGCAGAGCTTGAAAATGCGGCAGAAAAATACAGCCTGACCTTGAGCGACAGGGCTTTCACAGTGGAGCTTGCACAGACATACCATGGAAACGGTTGTGTATACAGTATAGAGAAAACGGAAATATATAAGGGCAAGAAAGGCTTTACAAAAAGCGACAGGAACAAGCTTGAAGCACTGAGAAAAAACGGTGTTACTTCGGGGGATTGCACTGCTACGGCTGTGCTTTTAGCCCATGCAAAGGCTGACGAGAGCCTTTCCGACAGGGATAAGATAATATCAGAGCTTGAAGAAATGAACGCCAAAGCGAACGAGCTTTACAGTGAGATATCAGACCTTAACAGTATCATAAGCCGTGAGCTTTATCCTGTTGATAGTGTTGGAAAAGACAAAAAGGAGCTTTTGGAAAAGACCGCAGAGAGGATAAAAAAGCTTCCTGAAAGCGAGCGGAAAAAGGTCACTTCTGCTGACGAGATAATAAAAGAGGCGGAGGATAAAAACGTGATAGTGTATGTGATATCTGCGGCAGCGGTGCTGTGCGCAGTGGGAGTTTTCACAGTGGTAAGAAAGAAGGGTAAAAAATGCGTGAGATAACAGATGAAGTGAAAAAGGTCATAATCGGCAAGGACGAAGTGGTGGATATGGTGTTCGCCGCAATTTTGGCGCAGGGTCATGTGCTTATGGAGGACGTTCCGGGCGTGGGAAAAACTACTCTTGCGGTGGCGTTTTCAAAGGCTTTGGGGCTTGAAACAAAGAGGATACAGTTCACCCCTGATACTGTGGCTTCCGACATCACAGGCTATACGGCTTTTGACAGACAGGCGCAGGGCTTTACTTTTCACAGCGGTGCGGCAATGACGAATATACTTCTTGCAGACGAAATAAACAGAACCTCAGGCAAGACGCAATCTGCCCTTTTGGAGGTCATGGAGGAGCGGGCCTGCACGGTTGACGGCAGAACATATCCTCTGCCTGAGCCTTTTGCAGTGATAGCAACACAAAACCCTACAGGCACAGTTGGCACGGCGGCACTGCCTGTTTCACAGCTTGACAGATTTATGATAAAGCTTTCAATGGGCTATCCTGACAAGGCGGCAATGCGATGCATAATGGCAGAACGTAGAAGTTCAGTCTCAATGGCGGACCGGTAAGCCGTCTGCACCGCTGAAAAGCTTATAGAAATGCAGAAAAAGGCAAAGGCTGTTTTTGTTGACGACAGCGTTTATGACTACATCTCAGACCTTTGCGACGCCACAAGGCATAATGAAAATATTTCTCTGGGCGTATCCCCAAGAGGTGCTTTGGCACTTTGCAGGATAGCAAAGGCGTGGGCGTGCTATAAGGGCAGAGAATATGTCGTTCCCCAGGACGTAAGAGATTTTTTTGTCCATGTTTGCAGCCACAGGATATCACTTTCTGCAAAGGGCAGGCTCTCAGGACTTGCGGCAGAAAGTGTGCTTGACGAGATACTTAAAAGCGTAAAATGCCCTGAGAATGAGGAAAAACGCAGATGAAGAGGCTATGCTTCTGCCTATGCACAGCTTTGGGCATACTGCTTTTTGTGCTGAAAAAACCCATTGGCATATCGGTGCTTGGGTTGTGCGCAGTGCTTTTTGTATTGTCAGTATGTGTAAATATATTCTCGAAGAAAAAGCTGTCAGCAACACTGGTTAGCGACGGCACAGGCTTGAAAAATAAGGACATGAGCCTAAAATTTATCTTCACAGGAACTTGCGGTGAATACAGCAGTAAACTGCGGCTTAAAAATATGCTCACAGGACAGTGCGATGACATAAAGGTGCATTTTATCATCAGCAGAGAGCCTGCTCAGGTGGATATCACTGTAAAAAGCGACACCTGCGGAAAGATAAAAGCAGAGTTTCTGACACTTAGAGCCTTTGACTTTACAGGGCTAACATGGAAAAAGGCGCAGTGCGAAATAAAGGGCAGTGTGAACATAATGCCTGATGCTGCAGAGATAGATGAGAGCGAGGAAGCAAAGCTCAAGGAAGCCCTTGAAAGCGACTTTTTCAGCAATGAAAACGAGGGCTTTGACCACAGCGAGCCTATCGGAATAAGAGAATATCGTCAGGGGGACAGCTATAAATCGGTGCATTGGAAGCTGTCTTTCAGACTTGGTGATATCTACGTCCGTGAATATGGCGAGCCTGTTACTGACAGCCTTTGTATCTACGTTGAAACAGGCGGAAATGTCCCCGCAACGGATTATGATCTCATTGCTGCAAAGGCACTGAGCCTTTCAATGTATCTTTCAGACGGCGGTATAGGGCATTACATGGCGTTTTACAGCTTTTCTCAGCAGAGAAAAGTTTTCGAGCATATCGACAGCGCAGACAGCTTCACTGTCGCTCTGGACAGCCTTCTTTCTTCACAGCCTGAGCAGGGAAAAGAGCGACTGACGGAGTTTTCAGAGCTGTTTGAAAGAAGCGGCATAAGCCGTGTTATCGAGATAAAATAGTAAAAGAGGTGACAATTTTGACAGCAAGTGTTTGCTATGTGGAAAAGCACTTTTCAAAGGGTGTTTATATCATGCAGAGCCTTTTTGGTGCAGTGACAATGCTCCTGCTGTCATTGTCGCTTGGTATGGACTGGCGAGCCTTTGTCCTGGTAGGTGTGTGCATATTGACAGCCCTTGCAGGGGTATCAAAAAAGACTTTGCCTATACCATTTTTCGCCGCACTATTGTCGGCGGTGATATTCCACCAGAAGTTTTTAACAAGCCTTGCAGGGCTTTTGAACTGCATCTTGACCGCCCACGGTAAAAGCGCAGGAGTAGTGGAAATGCTTGTGGAAAAAAGCTCAGACCCTTGGTTTGCTCTTTGCGTGGGTGCAGTGATAGTTTCCACAGTGCAGAGTATTTTCAGCCGTCTTGACAGCAGAGTTTTTACAGTGGCAATGCTTGCGCTGTTTTTGTGCGCAGGTATCTTTATTGATATCCCTCTGTACTATGCCACTGCAGAAGTTGCGTTAGGTATCCTTGCATTGACGTTTTCCGGCAGCATAAAAGGCGATTTGAAGCCCTTTGTGCTTATACTTACAGCATTTTGCGCAGTGCTTATAGCCTGCCTGACAGGGCTTTTTGATAAGCTTTCCAACTTTGCCTTTGCCGATCGCTTTAATACGAAAAGTGAGTACGAGATCATAATGGAGCACCCACAGCCATTGTATCTTCTGGAGAGCCGTTTTGAGAAAGAAACTAACGGCGTGTGGGGGGAGCTTAGCGGTGAGGAGAAATATGCCTACTCAGACGAGTTTTATTGGCTTGATAAGCTTGATTTCTCACCGGCTTTTCAGACCGCTTTGCTTGACAATGCCATTGATATATCCGACAGCGGCAATGTTACAGTAAACATCAAAAATGGCGGAAAACCCCTTTATACCTATGGTATGACCGCCGCAGAGAACGCTTTTTCCGACCCAAAGATAATAGGCGGAAGCTTTGAGAACACCAAAAGCTATTACAGGCTTGCGGTATCGGAAGGCTATCTCACAAAGCCTTTTGGCACATTTGATACCCTGCGCACTTCTGAGCCTGCGGATTATCTTGCTACAGAAAAGGGTTATCGTGACTATGTTTATTCCACCTGCCTTGACATATCAGCCGAGGACAAACAGCTTGCCGCAAACCATTTTGATCTGCAAGGTTCTCAGGGTAAACTGCGGTCTGATATGCTAAGCTTTTTTGTGTCAGACGCAGTGCTTGACAGGTCAAAGACCTATGGGGGCGAAAGCTCTTTTGCAGATATGCTTGAGGTAACTTGCCGTGGGGGCGAGGAGGATTTTGCTGCCGCTGCTGTGAAGATATTCCGTGCAAAGGGCGTTCCTGCCAGACTTTGCAGAGGATATTTTATCACATCAGATATGACCAAAGGCCTTACAGATAACTCAGCCCTGACCGTCACTTCAAAACAGCTCCACTATTGGGCGGAGTATTACAAAGACGGCATAGGCTGGCAGCCTTTCGAGGTCTGCCCCGATTATGTTGGCATGATAAAAACGGACGACAGCTCTGTAAAAGCAAAGCCCACCAACCAAGGCGGCGAAGCCCTTGCTCCCGAGGACGAGGACAAACCAAGGGAAGAGATCTTTGAGGAGAACAAGACTAAACCTGCGGAGAAAAGCTATGCGGCATATATCGTTATCGGTGCGGTAATACTTATACTCTGCCTTATTGTGGCAATAATAGCTTTGGTAAGAAAAAGAAAGTTTGCCGCTCTGCCTGACAGCAAAAAGGTGGAGAAGCTGTTCTTTGCAGGCAGAAAAAAGCTTTGCGGCAGGAATTTCTCAGACCATACGCCAAGAGAGCTTTCCGAGAGCATAAAAAAGACCTTTGGCGCTGATATGGCGGAAAGCTTTGCAGAGTGCGAGAAAATATACGAAAGGGCGAGATTTTCAAGGCTCGAAATAACCAAAGAGGAAATAGCAGTGGTTAAAAATTTCGCAGATCAGGCAAAGAAAGCCAAAAAGCTCAAAGTTCAGGAGGGAGCAGAAAAGTGAAAAAGGATATCGCTCTGCTCATAGTCATAATTTTGGCAGTGGCAGCGGTCATAAAGGGCGTTGATATTCAGTCCGTTGACGAGTATTACAGCCTGCACAGCGACGATACCGCAAATGCCGCTCACACTGTCACTCTGACAGTGGATTGCTCTGATATTTTGGATAATTACGATATGCTTGACAAAAATCTTCGTGACGAGTGCTATGTTCCCTCAGACGGCATTGTTATGCCTGCGGAAAAATATGTCCTCCGTGAGGGCGACACCGCCTTTGATCTGTTGGAAAAAGCTACAAGGTGTGAGAAGATACCCCTTGATTATCAAGGCTCAGAGGATAATATTTACAACACTGTGTATGTCCGTGGCATAAACAATATCTACGAGTTTTCCTGCGGTCCGTCCTCAGGGTGGACCTATACGGTAAATGGCGAAAGCCCCGATAAGGGCTGTTCACAGTATGTCCTCCATGACGGTGACAGCGTGGAGTTTTACTACGTTTGCGACTACACAAAGGAGGCGGTGAAATGAGGTTGTCAGCTTTTCACCCTTTGACCGCCCTTGTGTATTTTGCGACTGTGCTTGCGGTGACAATGTTCTGCTTTTCACCAGCCGTTGGTATATGCTCGGCAGTGGGAGCATTCCTGTTCTGTGCCATAACTCAAAGCTGTAGACAGACCGCATCAGACCTTGCTTTCTACATCTTTCTTACCGACGTTTTGACTGTCACAAATCCACTTTTTTCACATAAGGGCGTAACGCCGCTGCTTTTCGTAAACGGCAAGGCTTACACAAAGGAAGCCCTTTTTTATGGCTTGACCGCCGGCTTATCCCTCACCGCTGTGATAATGTGGTGCAAAGCTCTTGGAAAGGTGCTTACAAGGGAAAAGCTCCTATACATTTTCGGCCGAAAAACGCCAAAAGCTGCCCTTGTGATAACAATGACAATGGGCCTTATCCCAAAGCTCAAAAGGCTTCACAGACAGCTTTTGGACGCTTTGAATTGCTCTGGTGCGAACATCTCCGACAGCCGTTTTGACCGCCTGAAAAAAGACTGCACAGTGTTCACAGCCCTTTGTGCAGGCACGCTTGAAAGGGGAGCGGACACAGCCGCTTCAATGAAAGCCCGTGGTTATGGTATCCAGAAACGAAGCTTTGCACACTCGTTCAAGTTCAGAGCATGGGACAGCATTTTTGTGGCGGTTTTTGCAGTTATCTTTGCATTGGTGCTGATATTTTCCGCAAGGGGCGAGCTGTCCGCCGCTTTTTACCCTGTGATAAAGCTTGAAAACAGCGTTTTTCCTGTGGGAATGTTCGCATTACTATGCGTTTTCCCGTTTATTCTTGAAGTAAAGGAGAGCATAAAATGGAAATATTGTCTTGCGAAAATGTAGCTTTCAAATATAACGAAAGCACGGACTATTCCATTTCTGACTGCACTTTTTCAGTGAAAAAAGGCGAAAAAATAATGCTCTGCGGTGCTTCGGGAAGCGGAAAATCTACTTTGCTCAGGCTTCTGAAAAGAGAGCTTTCCCCAAGGGGCGAGCTTTCCGGAAACATCACCCTTATGGGCAAGGACAGAAGCGAGCTTTCTGATAGAGAAAGTGCCGAAAAGATAGGCTTTGTAATGCAAAGCCCTGACAGCCAGACGGTGTGCGACAAAGTATCGGCTGAGCTTGCTTTCGGGCTTGAAAGCTTTGGTGTGAAAAGTGGTGAGATACAAAGCCGTGTTGGTGAAATGGCGGCTTTTTTCGGTATCGAGTCGCTCTTTTTCAGGGGTATTTCCACACATTTGGGCGGTCAGAAAAAGCGGCGGCCAGCAGCAGCGTATCGCCATTGCCCGCGCCATCGTCAATGAGCCGAGAGTCCTGCTTCTTGATGAGCCTACCGCACAGCTCGACCCCGTTGCCGCAAGGGAGCTTCTTGGCATTTTAGACCGCCTTAACAAAGAAATGGGCGTGACTATCATCATTGCCGAGCATGACCCCGAGGAGCTTTTTGACTCCTGCGACAAAATTTTGTATCTTGCAAATGGCAAGACCGAGTTTTTCGGTACGCCTACCTTGACTGCAAAATATTTTGTGAAGAACGCTCTGGAGGGTTTTCTTCCCGAAACCGCCAAGGCGTTCGCAAGGCTTTGCGACGACCTGCCCCTCAATGTAAGACAAGGCAGGGCGAAGTTTGAAAAGCTTGGCGTGACGGATATTCCAAAGCAGGCTGTCACTGATACAGAACGTGTTGAGCCGTATGCCCTTCAGTGCAAAAATCTGTGGCAGAGATATGAAAAAAACTCCCCCGATATCCTCAAAGGCTGTGATCTCAGTATCAGAAAAGGGGAGTGCTATGGGCTTTTAGGCTCAAACGGCGGCGGAAAATCAACGCTCCTGCGTGTGATATGCGGACTTTGCAAGCCTTATATGGGCACTGTTTCACTTTTCGGGAAAAAGCAGAAAGCCTATAAAAACGGCTCGCTTTTCCGTGAAATGCTTGCATTTTTGCCCCAAGAGCCTGTGACAATGTTTGTAAAAGAAAGTGTCCGTGAGGATCTTTTGCAAAGCGGTGACAAAGTCACTGTGGAAAATGTTTCACAGCGCATGGGCATAGAACATCTTCTTGACCGCCACCCTTGGGATCTCAGCGGCGGCGAGATACAGAAATGTGCCTTTGCTAAAATTCTTCTTGCTGACCCGAAAATAATAGTCCTCGACGAGTGTACAAAGGGAATGGACAGCTTTGCCAAAAAGGCTCTTGGTGATATTCTTTTGGATCTAAAAGCCGAGGGCAGGACGATACTTCTCGTGACCCATGACCTTGAATTTGCCGCACAATACTGCGACAGGTGCGGACTTCTTTTTGACGGAAAGATAGTCGCAGAGGATGATGCCGTGGAGTTTTTCTCCCAAAATCGCTTTTACACCACCGCCTCCGCAAGGCTCACAAGGGGCTTTTTCAG
>ERZ780117.446-NODE-446-length-17658-cov-3.991024_pt1 | contig 17658 bp, 15 predicted proteins | sample MGYA00510985_ERZ780117 | MGnify/ENA primary metagenome ERZ780117 (study PRJEB29588, sample SAMEA2159553) | human gut metagenome | biome: human gut; feature: human-associated habitat; material: faeces | place: Denmark | collected 2008/2010 ...
AGGTGGGGGGTGCGGGGACGCACAGTTCCCGCATAACAAAACTCTCTCCCTGGGAGAGGGATAATTCAATTCCAATAATATTTATTATATTTTTTTATTTTTGTTTTATAATCAAAAAATAAGAAAAAGGAATATATATGAAAATAGCGATTTATCCGGGAAGTTTTGATCCCGTAACAAAAGGACATCTTGATATTTTGAAAACAGCTGCCGGAATTTTTGATAAAGTCATTATTGCGGTTGCAAGAAATTCCGAAAAACATGGTTTTTTACCTGTAGATGTAAGAGTTAAACTTATTAAAGAAAGTGTAAAAGATCTTCAAAATGTAGAAGTGGATTTTTTTGAAGGATTGACAATAAATTATGCCCGCCAAAAAGGTGCAACTGTTTTAATCAGAGGATTGCGCGCCGTATCTGATTTTGAATACGAAATGCAGTTATCTCAGGCAAACAGCGCTTTAGCGGATGAAGTTAAGACAGTTTTTCTTACAACAAAACCTAAATACAACTTTATATCATCAAGTACAATCAAAGAAATTTTCCTTAATAACGGTGATATTTCAAAGTTTGTTCCAGAGCCTGTAAATGAATATTTACAAAATTCTTATAAATGTTAAAATATATAGATTTTTCCGTAACAAATTATTTGACAATTGATATACGCTTATGTAGAATGTAATTATAGCAAGAAAGGTATATGTGTAACAATGCAACAAAATGGTGTATATGATTTATTAAAAATGCTGGAAATTTCTTTGGAGGAAGGTTTTCCTATTATTCCGCGCAAGTTTACAGTTGTAAAGACTAAAGAAATCGAAACATTAATTGATAGAATTTATGCTTCTCTGCCTGTAGAAGTTCAGGAAGCAAGAGCATTTTTAAGACGCAGGGAAGAACTGCAGATAGAAGCACAGCAAAAGGCTGAAAAAATTGTTCAAGATGCTCAGGCAGAAGCAGATAGAAAGCTGTCAGAGGCTGACTTTATTAAAGCTTTGGAACGTGAAGGCATTAGAATCAGAACTCAGGTTCAGCAGGAGTGTGAAGAATTAAAGCGCAAAGCAATGGAAGAAGCTGATAATATTCGTGCACAGGCAGTAGAAGAAGCTATGAAGACTAAAGAAGGTGCCGAACTTTATGCCGAACAGGTTTTAACAAATTTAGAAAAGAATTTGACCCAGCAGCAGCAAATTGTTAAAAACGGTCAGGTTTATATGGAAAAACTTCGTTCAGATTCTTTCGGCAGCTATGATATTCCGTCATCTTACACATCGGAAAGAACTCAGGCTTCCAGTTCTGATTTTGTAATAAAGTAGACGTGTTAAATTTTTAAATAAAAAATCAGCAGGTTAATCTACCGGCTGATTTTTTTGTACATGCTTATAGTTTTTTAACATATTGTTTGCAATTTATTTTGTTTGGTTTATTATGATAACATAAGCCGATTTAATTAGAATGTGAGTTCCATCACATTCTTTTTTAAAGGGCGAATAAAATGGGCGAAAGTGCTCAGATAACTTAAAATTTAATTAACTGAAAAGGAAATAAAACAATGGGTATCAAAGGAAAAAATGACAGAATGGTAGTTCTTGCATGTGAAGATTGTAAAGAAAGAAACTACACAACAACAAAAAACAAAAAAAATATTAAAGAAAGACTTGAGTTGAGCAAATACTGCCCGACTTGCAAAAAACACACCAACCACAAGGAAACGAAGTAGATGATAAGATGATAAGAAGATAGGATGGTAAGCATTATTATGTAAAAGGCTTAGCTTCTTATCTTCCAATCTTCTTAACTTCCGACTTGCGTCCTTAGTTCAGTTGGTAGAACGTCGGTCTCCAAAACCGGATGTCGAGGGTTCGAGTCCTTCAGGGCGCGATTTTATAAAAAACGTAAGGAAACAAAATTATGATAGGCGCAGAAAATCAAATGCCGGCATGGCTTGAAAAATCTACAAATTCAGTAAAAACATACTTCAGAGGCGTAAGAACCGAATGGGGTAAAATCAGCTGGCCTGAAAAACGTCAGGTTGTTGCCGAAACTGTTTTTGTTATTGCGATAGTTTTTGTTTTTACCGTTGCGGTTTATTTAATGGATATAATTTTTAAAGCTTTGCTCGGATTAATAAAATAGTCCTGCATACAAAAAATAAAGGTGGCTTATGACTGAAAAAGAAAAATCAATGAAAGAACAGCTTGACGAAGACAAAGCTCAGGAAGCACAGGAAGCTAAAGCTGAAGAAGAGGCTAAAGAAGCTAAGAAAAATCAAAAACGCTGGTATATTGTTCATACATATTCAGGGTATGAAAACAAAGTAAAAGTTAACCTTGAAAAACGTATTGAATATATGAACATGGGTGATAAAATCTTTAGAATTGAAGTTCCGCAAAAAACCGTAACTCAGATGAAAGGCGGTAAAAAACAGGAACGTGAAGAAAAGATATTTCCAGGCTATGTTCTTGTTGAAATGATTATGGACGAGGACAGCTGGTATGTTGTAAGACACACTTCAGGTGTTACAAAATTTGTCGGCTCGGCTAAAAAACCGATTCCTGCACGCGACAGTGAAATTAAAAAGATTATTAACCGTTCAAGTTCAACTTCACAAAAAATTGAACTGGATGTTAAAGCAGGCGACAAGGTCAGAATTGTATCAGGACCGTTTGCTGACTTTATCGCTGATATTATTGAAGTTTATCCTGATAAATCTAAACTTCGTGCAAATGTTTCAATCTTTGGACGTGAAACTCCTGTTGAATTGGAATACAAACAAATTAACAAGTTGTAATCAAGATTTTTTAAAGATGGCTACGTGTGTAGCACGAATACAAACAAATTAATAAATTATAATAATTAGTACAAAAGCTGTGGAAGGACCCTCCGCAAAAATTTGTAAAAATACGGAGACCGTTAGTACCACAAAAGGAGAAAAAAATGGCTAAAAAAGTAGTAGGAAAAATCAAGCTTCAAATTGAAGCAGGTAAAGCAAATCCGTCCCCGCCGGTTGGCCCTGCATTAGGTCAGCACGGTGTTAACATCATGGATTTCTGCAAGCAGTTCAATGCTAAAACAGAATCTCAGGCAGGATATATTATTCCGGTCGTAATTGATGTTTACGAAGACAGAAGTTTTTCATTTATCGTAAAATCACCGCCGGCACCTGTTCTTATTAAGAAAGCTTTAAACCTTCCGAAAGGTTCTGCTGTTCCTAATAAGGATAAAGTAGGCGAAATTACTAAAGAACAGCTTGAAGAAATTGCTAAAATTAAAATGAACGACTTAAATGCAACATCTATGGAAGCTGCTGTGAACATGATTAAAGGTTCTTGCAGAGCTATGGGTGTTACTGTAAAAGAAGGTTAGATGGAAGGGCGTAAGTCCGTTATTACCACGAAAGGAATTTAAAATAATGAGTAAATTAACTAAAAAACAGAAAAAGATGCAGGAAATGCTTGAAGGATTTGTTCAACCGGCTACTGCAGCTGATACAATTAAAAAATTGAAAGAAATTTCAAAAGAAGTTTCTAAATTCAATGAAACAGTAGAATGCCATATGAGATTAGGTATTGATGTTCGTCAGGCTGACCAGCAAATTAGATCAACTGTTGTTTTGCCTGCAGGTTTAGGTAAAACTGTAAAAGTTTGCGTAATTGCAAAAGGTCCTAAAGCTACAGAAGCAAAAGATGCAGGTGCAGATTATGCAGGTGCTGAAGAAATTATCGATAAAATTTCTGACGGCTGGTTTGATTTCGACACATTGATTGCAACTCCTGATTGTATGGGTATGCTCGGAAAATTAGGACGTGTTTTAGGTCCTAAAGGTTTGATGCCTAACCCGAAAACAGGAACAGTTACAATGGATGTAGCAAAAGCTGTTAAAGATGCAAAAGCTGGTAAAGTTGAATACAGAGCAGACAAACAGGGTATGATTCACTGTCCTGTCGGCAAAATTGAATTCAGCGAAGAAGATTTGCTTAAAAACTATGCTACTCTTGCGGATGCAGTATTGAGAGCAAAACCGGCTTCTGCTAAAGGCACATTTGTAAAATCAATTTATCTTTCAACAACGATGGGACCGGGTATCAAACTTGATCCAAAAAACTTTGCTGCAGAAGTTAAAGAATTGATGGCATAAGCTGATTAATAAACAAATAAAAAAGCCTTTCTTTAAAAAGAAAGGCTTTTTGTATTGAAAAATAAGAAAAATCTGGTATAATTAATATATCAATTTAAAACAATAATAAAAAGAAGGAGATGCTATGGAAAGTTTATTAAGATTTGTAAATCGGGGGGGGGGCATTCTCAGCTGACTTGCGGCAAGAAGGCTGTAAGTCAAGTCGTATATGGTAATGTTATTGCGCATTTATTGCGCAATCCGAAATTTTTCATAAAAAGATCGCGCATCATGTGCGTGATGACAGTCTTAAATATTCAATTCCTATCCCTTTTTGTAGATAGTGTCATTATTATATGGCAGGTATTTATTCAGATACTAAGATACTATGGCGCTAAGGCATTAAGGTTGTGTAAGAATATTTCCCCCGCCCCTTGGGGAGAGGGTGTCCGAAGGACAGGAGAGGGCTTTGTTGGAAGACAGGAGGACAGGAAGTTCAGAAGGCAAGCTAATATAAGTAATGAGGATTTGAATACTCCCACTATAACTAATTTAAGTGTAGTCAGCCAGCCCTTTTGCCCTCAGAACTTCTGTTCTTCTGATTTTTACCCGGCAGCCTTAATCAGGGATGCAGTAACCAATCGTAATTGTGAACCGTCAGGCAAAAGAATGTTGCCTGTTCAAAATAACCGAAATGGCGGGAACGCTATACTTATCCTACCCTACGTACTGGATTGCTACGGTTCAAATGAACCTTGCAATGATATAATGATGCTTATCCCCTCCTTTGAGGGGAGAGCGAATGAGCAAGACAGGGGAAGTAAAGGTGTGGTTGAAAATCAGCCCTCACCCCACCCCTCTCCCATAGGAGAGGGAGTAAGTAATAGGCATCCCGAACTTATTTCAGGATCTCATCTGATGAAGCAGCAAGTTAAACATAATGCTAATTCCCCGAAACGAACTTATTCACCTATTCACTTATTTTCTTATTCACTTCACAAACGAGCCGCCTTTACACTGGCAGAAGTCTTGATAACCTTAGGCATTATCGGAGTGGTTGCTGCTATGACAATGCCCGCATTGATAGGCAGCTACAGAAGAAGTGTTACGGAAACAAAGCTGCAAAAATTTTATTCTGTAATGAATCAGGCAATAAAACTTGCGGAAGTTGACAACGGAGAACTGTCAATGTGGGTGCCGCAGCGAGGTGATGATTCCGGTGATTTTGGCGAATGGTATAACACATATCTTGATAAAAATATAAAATTTTTGAGTAAAAATTATTATTCACATTATTATCATGTAGCGTTTGCAGACGGAAGCGGATTTGCAGCTTATATACCTTCAACGTCTTTACCAAACGCGGATTCGGTAAGTGCATATATATTTTATTGTACTGATTATAAATATTGTTTTATGCCTGGCAGTAACGGAAATTTTTCAGAGGAAGATTCCTATGACGGTGTGCACACATTTTTATTCGGAATATGCAAAAACGGTAAATTTACAGCTTCTGCTATTTGTTCCGGAAATATTTATTCCCGAGAAGAGCTTTTAAGCGGCTGTTCTAATACTGATCCGCATAGCAGACACATGTGTGCTGCTCTTATTCAGCATGACGGCTGGAAGATAAGCAAAGATTACCCGTGGATAAAATAGCAGGAGTTATTTTTTGAAATAATCGCATATTAATGTTTTTTTGCGCGGGATAAGATTTTTTATTCCGTCAAAAAATTTGTTCTTTTTTGACTCTTCAAGTTCTTTTTTCAGGATTGCTTTTTCTAAAACGACTTTGTTGTATAAATCTGAGCATACAGAACTTTTTTCAACATGTTCTTTTAATTTCGCAAGTTGAATTTCTTTTTCTCTAATAAATCGGGTTAGTTCTTTTTTCACTTTGAAAACCTCAATGAACTGTACCTTATTAGAATAATCTCAATTGAAAAATTTTAAATCGGCTTTTTAGTTGATTTAATATTTATGCAGGCAATAAATCATATTCATAGCCGATTTGTAAAGCTTTGATATTTAATGGCATAAGATTTTTTCTGTGAGGTGGAATTACCGCATCAAGCGCCTGACTTAATGTCTCAAGAGAAACTACTTTTCCGGCTTTTGCAAGAATTCCGAGAGCAAGAATATTAGCCATTTTCACATTGCCTAAATCCTCTGCAAGTTTTGAAATAGGGGCAAAAAGATAGTTTATATCTGTTCTTGTTTTGATTTCTTTTACAAGGGTTGAATTTGCAATCATCATACCGCCCTTTTTAATTTTTGACAAAAATCTGTCAAATGAAGCCTGATTCAGGGCAATAATAAAATCGGCATCAGGTTTATTTACTTCACTTACATCTTCATCGCTTTCAACAATTTCACAGTTAACTGTTCCCCCGCGCATTTCAGCTCCGTATGAAGGGTACCATGTTACATTTTTCCCTGCCAGCATAAAAGCGTTAGCCAGCACCTCTCCGGCTAATAATACGCCTTGACCGCCAAATCCTGCTATTATAAAATTTTTTTCCATTTTATTATCCTCTTCTGGTATTATTGTCATTCTGAACTTATTTCAGAATTTATTTATACTTAGCCTGTTTTGCAATATTAATTTGTCAGGTCTTTGTATATTCCTGGTTGAAATACCGGCATCATTTCGTTTCTTACTCTTTCATGTGCTTTTTCGGGAGACATTTTCCAGTTTGTCGGACACGTTGAAAGTATTTCTACAAAACCTAATCCCAGACCTTTTATTTGTACTTCAAAAGCTTTTTTTATTGCCTGTTTTGCCTTTCTTATATTTGCTACAGTATCCAGAGAAACTCTTGCAGAAAAAGCTGTTCCGTCGCAAAGCGCGATATGTTCTGCAATTTTTACAGGGTATCCGTAGTAATCAATATTTCTCCCTGTCGGAGATGTTGTTGTTACCTGTCCAACAAGAGTTGTAGGGCCTAACTGGCCTCCTGTCATGCCGTAAGTTGTGTTATTTATACATATTGCAGTAATTTTTTCACCTCTAAGCGCTGCATGCATACTTTCAGCCAGTCCGATTGAAGCGAAATCTCCATCACCCTGATATGTAAATACAATTTTATCGGGTCTTGCTCTTTTTATGCCTGTAGCTTCTGCCATAGCCCTTCCATGAGGAGCTTCAAGCGCATCTACATTTATAAAATCGTAGATTGTTACCGAACAGCCGATGGATGCTGCAAGAATTGTATTTTCTCTTATGCCGAGTTCATCAAGCACCTCTGCTACAAGTCTTACGGCAACCCCGTGGTCGCATCCCGGGCAGAATGAATATTTTACGTCTCCTTTTAAAGATTCAGGTAATTTAAAAACTTGTGTTGCCATTATAATAATCCCTCAATTCTTTTAACAATTTCATCGGCAGAAGGCGGTACGCCTACTCCTTTGTTTATTAATTCAACAGGACATGCTCCGTTAACGGCAAGTCTGACATCATTGACCATTTGTCCCATGTTTACTTCCACCGTTATAAATTTCCTTGCCATTTGGGCAAGTTCGGAAATTCTTTTAGACGGGAACGGATAGAGTGTAATAGGTCTGAAAAATCCTGCTTTAATTCCTTTTTCGCGCAGAATTTTCATTGCGGTTTTAACATTTCTTGAAGTGCTTCCAAAACTTGTAAGAATAATATCTGCATCTTCGGTGTTAATTTCTTCCCATTCTGTTTCGTTTTCTTCAATAAGTCTATATTTATCATACAATTTGTTTAAAAATTCACATCTGTCATCCGCAAGCGGACCGTAAGAACGGATAATTCTGCCGTCTCTGCCTCTGGCGCCTGTTAATGCCCAGCTTGATGTATCAATTTCCGGATACGGATAATCATAAAATTCTACAGGTTCCATCATCTGGCCTAAAAGTCCGTCAGCCAATAGAACAGCTGGATTACGGTACTTTTGCGCAAGATAAAATGTTTTATACGTCAGATCAACGCATTCCTGAACTGTGGAAGGTGCAAGAACTATTAAATTGTAATCACCGTTTCCGCCTCCTTTTGTAGCCTGAATATAATCACCCTGAGACGGATAAATATTGCCCAGTCCGGGACCTCCTCTCATAACGCTTACCAGAACAACAGGCAGTTCGTCAGCCGCTGCGTATGACAGACCTTCCTGCATTAAAGATACAGCGCAAGAAGAAGATGATGTCATTGCTTTGACCCCTGTTGACACCGCCCCTATTGTCATATTGATTGCCGCCAGTTCGCTTTCTGCTGAAACATAGCCTCTTTTCAGCTCCTGCATTTTTCCGCTCATAAATTCACCTATCTCGCTCTGCGGTGTAATAGGATATCCGAAATAACACTGGCATCCTGCCAGAACTGCGGCATTTGCTATTGCGTAATTCCCTTTTGTTAAAACTTTTTTATTTGTTAAGCATTGTGTCATATTTAGTCCTCATTAATAACATATTACGGAAACAATTTTTGCAGTTCCCTAAAAAGTTAGTCTTTATATACTTCTGTTATTGCTAAATCAGGGCATCTTACAGCACACATAGCACATCCGAGACATTCATGGTCTGGATCAACAAATTCAACTGTGTGAACCCCGAGGCTGTTTGTTTCATTCCCGATTTTGAGAAGTTTTTTGGGGCATTCATTAATACAAAGATAGCATGCTTTACATTTATTTTTGTCTATTACTATTCTGCTCATCTTCACCTCAGCTTATCCAATCGTCTAAATTTTATTATAACACTTAATAAAAAAAAAGATACTTTATCTTTACAATTGTAATAATAATCGTTAACAGTTTGCATTGATTGCTATTCTTCTGCTAAAATATTTGTAAAAACTATAAATATAAGTGGGATATTTTTAAGAAAGAGAACAAAATGGCGCTGACTGTAGATGAAATTGCAGAAATACTCAACACTATGCGTGTTGAAAATGAACATAATGTTGAAAATTTTGAAAAAGTTTTAACCGGTATAAATAACAAAATTGAATTAATGGCAGATGATAGCGAAGCAACTGATTTAATAAAGCTTTATCTGTCAGAATTGAAAAAAATTGTTGAAGATAAGCATAACAGTGCAAATGACAGGTTTAAAACTCTTGAAAATTCTATTAATAATATTCTTTCTTCGCAGGAACAGACTGCAAAAACATCAGAGCTTAGAGATTTATTTCATGTTCTGGGCGCCAGTTTTGATTCATTTTCAGGTGAATTCGCAAATCAGACTAATACCCTTCAGGCAGTTGATGAAAAACTCGAACAAATAGAAGAAAGTGTTTTCAATAAAGGAGAACTTGCTTCTTTATTGAATGGTTTTGCATCCGATCTGTCTGAGATGAACAGCGGAATTGATAAATCTTTTAGAAATATAGAAACTTCTCTGGAAAATGCAATTTTTGAAATTGGCCGTTTAAATGTTTCTGAGCAGGTCAGCGCTCTTGATAACAGAATTTCATCTCTAAGTGAGGATGTAAACGCAATACCTTCAAAGATTTCTTTTTCAGAACTTGAACAAAAGGTAGAATATTTCCAAAATATTATAAATTCTATCAGAGAAGCTGTGGCTGATGTTCCGGCACTGAGTGCAGAAGCGCTTTCTGACAGATTTTTTGAGCTGGAAAATTCATTCAAAAATATTGTAACAGAACAAAATTTCTCAGATTTTAAAGAGAATCTGGCAGATTTTGTCCGTCAGATAAGCGATAATGCAGTTTCCATAAGCGCCGATATTAACGCTAACAGGCAGAAAATAGAAAATATTTTTGCGTCAATAAATACTTTGGATTACAAAAATGATTTCAATGCTGTTTCAGAAAAAATTACTGCTCTTGAAGAAGCTGTTAACGGTATCTCGCAGAGCAGTGCCTACGAAATACAAAACCTTGGAAGAACCTTGTCGTCAGTTGTAACGGATTCTGATTTTGCGGGATTTAAGGCTGATCTTGCAGGTTTTGTGCAAAAAATTATCGATAATTCTACCGCTTTAAATGCTGAACTGTCGCGTTCGGCGGAAAGAATTGAGAATATTTTATCAACCGTTAATTCGCTGGATTATACAGACGATTTTGAAACTGTTTCAAAAGAAATATCCGAATTAAAGTCTGCACTTAATGATAATTTATCAGTGTCAGAAAGTATTAACAGTGCTCTTGGGGATGCTAAAAATGAAATTACAAAAAAACTTGACGGATTTGAAACATCTCTATCAACAATAGTAACCGATTCTGATTTTGCCGGTTTTAAAGCTGATTTAGCCGATTTTGTGCAGAAAATTATAGACAATTCATCAGCTTTAAATTCCGAACTTTCGTACAGTACCGAAAGAATTGAAAATATTTTGACAACCATAAGGTCTCTGGATTTCAGGGATGATTTTGCCGGAATTGAGAGCCGTATAAATGATTTGAAAGAAACTTTTGATGCCGGTGCCAAGATTAATTACACGAATTTATCGGAGCAGATTACTTACATAAAAGAGGGGTTGGAAAGCGGTTTTGAAAATATTGATACTGCCCGTAATACTGTTTATTCGGACTTAAAATCGCAGTTAACGGATATTTTAAATAATTTAGATGCTATAGTAAAATCTAATCCACAAAAATCTATTGATGAACTTTCTTCTCTTGTTCTTAATTTATCTGAGACGGCATCTGTTTTGCGAAGCGGTATAAGTTCTGATATTCAGGGAGATTACGGGGACTTAAAATCAAGTATAGGCTCTGTAATTACAAATTTGCAGATTGTAAAAGAAGATATTATTGCAAAAAATACTGATTTTTATAATTCTTCGTCCGAAAATTCTCTTTTATTGGAAACAAAGCTTGAGCAGCAGTTGAAGGCTCTGGATGAGCTGAAAAATAAAATTGATGATGCTGAAAAATTTGATCCTGAAAAAATTGTAGCATCAATTCAAGATGTTTATACCGATTTATCAGGCATAATTGCGGATTTGAAAGAGGATTCCGGAACAAATTACGAAGCAATTAAATCTTATATCGAAGAATTATCATCTACGGTAAATTCAATCCGCGAAGAATTTCTTAATTTGAACGGACAAAATTCAAATCTTCTGGGTGTAAAAATAGACTCTGTCGCATCGGATATATATGAATTTAGAGAAGAGTTCAAGCAGTCTGTATCAAGCGATGTCGGGAATTTTTCTGCTATATCAGGCAATATCTCAGAACTTTCAGAAAAACTTGACGGTTTAAAAGGCAGTCTGGCAGAAAATTCTGATCAAAATTTTCAATCAGTAAAGCTTTTACTGGATGAAATGAGCGCGAAACTTTCTTCAGATATAGAGCAGCAAAAAGATTTATTTTCGCGTTCGGGGGAAGAAAATACGGAAAAACAATTCGAAGCTGTCAGAAATATTGCGTCAGATATAAAAAATATTCAAGTTTTAATTTCCGAAAACAAAGAATTGTTCAACAGTACTGTTGAAGAAAATATTAAAAATATCAGGGAATACATAGGTGAACTCAGTAATTCTATATATGAATCCGGTTTAGAAAGTGAAAATAAATTCAATACAAAACTTGAAGCTTTAGATGTATTAAATCATGGTTTTGAAAATCTTGCATCGTCTGTAGAAGCCGGAATAAAAGATGTTTTAAGCGCAGTAAATCAGCTTGATGCATCAGCTCAAAACAGTTTAATTCAAACAGAAATCAACGCAGTGAAATCACTTTGCGAATCATTATTAACTTCGTTAAATGATACTCACAGACGTAGTGATGAATTATCGCAGATTATTTCTTCTTTAATGGAAATCGTTTTGAAAAAAGACGATATTAATGAAATTTCATTTAAGATGGATGAATATACAGATATTATGAACTCGCTGAGGGAGTTTACGGAAGCTTCGTTTGCCAATGCATCGTCAGATATAAACGGGCTGTTTGAAAAAGTTGAAGCATCTTTTGCAAATATTTTTTCTAAAGAAGATTTTTCAGAATTTAAAAGAGAACTGTCAGAATTTTTACAGACAATTACAGACAATTCTAATATATTAAATGCTGATTCATCATTCAACAGAGAAAAAATTCAGGAAATTTCCGATAAAATAGCTGAATTAGAAATCCCTGATTATTCTTATGATCTTACCCAGATTACATCCAAAATAGATGATTTATCCGACCTTTTTGCAAATTCTTCCGCTTCAAATTTTGAAGGGATAAGTCAAAAACTTGATGATATTAAATTAAGTATGGAAGAAGCCAAAAAAGACGACAGTATTATCGCCAAATTAGGTGAGTTTTCGGAGCTGATAGATTCTTTAAAAAACATTATTTCAGTTTCTGCCGATGCAAATTCATCAGTAATAGAAGAACAAATCTCACGTCTTTCAGATGGTTTGGCTAATGTTGTAACAGAAGAAGATTTTACAAATTTCAGAATTGATTTCGGAGATTTTATCCAAAAGATTCTGGATAATGCGGATGTGCTTCATTTGAACAGTGAGTCTAATAAAGAGCAGATTAATAAAATCGCGCAGAGATTGGAAGAACTTAACTATACTCAGAATTTTGAAAATTTAGACGGCAGGTTAAATGAAATCCGTACATCTTTTGAAAATAATTCTAAAATGAATTATGAAAATATTATTAATGAGATACAAAATTTGCAAGAGCTTTTGAATGAAACTCTTGCAAACAGCAATAATGCAGGAAAAGAAAATTTTGACAGGCTGAACTTCTCATTAACGGAACTCTCTGACAATATTCAAGTTCTGCTTGATATGTCATCTCACAAACCTGCTGAAATTCTGGATAAAATCTCGGAACAAATTCAAAATTCAACAGGTGCAATTTCTGAAAATGTCAATAACGGAATTAAATTAAATATAGAAGATGTAAAAGCTTCAATTTCCGGTGTTATAAATGAAATAACTTCCGTAAAAGATGATTTTACCTGTAAAAATGATAGTTTGACATTCAGTGTTACATCAGGCTTTGACAGTGTAAAACTTTCTCTTGAAAATATTCTGACAGCTTTTAATTCTCTGAATGATGATTTTAAAGCCGGTGCAGATGAAAATATTCAGGCTGTGTCGTCAAATATTGATGAACTTACAGGCAAGGTTGACGAGTTGAAAGATGAAATTCATAAATTTACCTCAGATTATTCAGACAGAGTCTATACGGTTGTTAACGAAATTTCTGATAAGCTGGAAGGTATGTCTGCGGGTTTTTCTGATGATATTAATGTAAGCATAAACGAGTTAAAAAATTACCTGTCGGAATATTTTGATAATTCCCGCTCGGTATACGATGCCAATTTTCAGCAATTAAAAGATATGGGAGAAATTCGTTCAAATGAATTGAACTCAATATCCGGAAATATCACAGATTTCAGGGGGCATGTTGATGAAATTGTACTAAGCTTAAAAGATTATATAACAGAGCTGAATGCGGCTTCAAAGTCTTCAAAATCATTGAGCGACAGCAAATTTTCCGAAAAACTTGTTTCTCTTGAGTCTGTTCTTCTTAATAATGCAGATGCTTATGAAGAAAAATTTGAACTTTTACAGGGTAAACTTGCAGAATTTGCGCAGACTGTCGAGAGCGTAAATTCTGATACCGAAAATAAAATAGTTTCATCTATTGAAGAAATAAAAAGTATAAAAGAAGAACTTGCTTCCGTAACAGGATTTTTAAACTCTGCCAAACTGGCTGCCGATGAACAAACGGCTCAGATTATGTCAATGCTGGATACAAGTTTGGAAAATGTTACGGTTTCCGTTAATGAGATAAGCAGCAATGCTGTCCGGAATATTAATTCTTCAATAAACGAAAATATTTTATCTGTTGAAGATAAGCTGACAGTTCTTTTGAATACTGTTGAAAATTTAAAAGACACCAAGTTAGCGGATCTCGCTGATAATCTCGGGGAAAAATTCTCAGAATTGAAACAGGAACTGGGGCTTATAAATACAGATATCGCAGATGCCTTTCAGACAAAATCAGAAGATATTTTAAGGGCTTTTGAACCTGTAAAGACAGCTATAGAAGATTTTTCAGGCTATGATTTTGAGAAATTATTAAATGATGTTAAATCAATGCTTGAAACATCTTTTATGAATTTCAGCGTTGATGTTAATGGAGAGCTTTCTGCAAATTCTGAAGCGGTTTTGAGGCTGGAACAGGCTTATAAAGAAACATTTAATAAGATTTCTGTGATAGAAGAGTGTGTTTCTGAAGATATACAAAATAGTATTGAACTTTTGAATGTTACAATCGAAACCAATACAAGAAATCTGAAATGCGGTTTTGAAGAAAAACTTGATGAATATATAAATGATTTAAAATCCCATCTTGATCTGGTGATGAATGATACTAAAACACTGGATTCTATTGAAAATTTAAAAGATGAAATTTCCGTAAAATTAGATACTGTTTTATCAGAGCAAAATTCTTTTGCAGAACAGGCAAATGTTATCTCTGCAGGTATAACAACTCTCGGTGATGATATTAAAAATTATGTTCAATCAGCATGCGAAAATACAATTGACAAATACAGCCCGATCCAGAATAAACAGGCGATAGAAGCATTAAATCAAAAAGTCGATACGCTTGTGGATTCATCTGATAAAGAAGAAATTCTTAATTCTTTATATGAAATTGAGCAGAAAGCAGAAAAGATCGGCGGAGATTTATGTGAAACAGTAAAAACAATTATGTCAAAAATGGAAGTTATTGAAAAAGATAACTCATTAATTCTGGCATTCCATGAACTTGCATCAAAGCTCGAATCTTTTACTGATGACAATACACTAAACACTGCACTAAAAACTCTGTCGGAAAAAATTGATATTATAGCTTCTGATCAGTCTATGGAAGAATTGCGCGATGAGCTGGATGCTGTAAATTCAAAAATAGACGTTCTGGCTTCCGATACCTCAATTGATGAATTACAGGAAAAATTTGATGAATTATCGCAAACGGAAGATAAGGTTTCCGAGATGCTTTCTGCTCTCCATGAAAAAGTTGATGCGATTGCAATGGACGGTGGAGACTTCGATATTGAAGAAGAAATTGATGACATTAAATCTCTTATTTTTGAGCAGAGAAAATTCTTTGAAGCCTCATCTGATGAAAAATCAGCAGCAATCGATAAATATTTAAGAGATGTATTAATGAAACTCGATAATGTTGATCTTGAAAAAAATTCGGAAGACATTAAAGAGTCCATAATGAATGCTCTGGTTTCTCTCTTTGATCAAATTTCATTTGTAGAAGAATCTGAAGATATAAAAGACTTTGTAGAAGAAAAAACTGATGAAATCAATCAGAATTTGATTGAAGTTCAAAATCAATTAAGGCAAATTGCCAGTTCAAATGATGATTTTGACTATTCTTATACTTTACAGGATGTCGAAAGCGACATCGCGAAATTAAGAATGGCAATAAATAATATGCCCGGCAGTAATTTTGAAAGCCTTTCAGATGATATTAAAAAAATTGTAAATTCTGTTGAAGGTCTTGAATCTTCTTTAACTCAGGAGCAGACTGCCGATCTGAAAAGCGATATTGAAAAATTAAATGAAGATATTTTGAGCATAAGTTCAAGGACAAACAAACTTCTTCTGACTTCTGACGAATCGTATAAAGCATTAAATGACGGTTTGAATAATTTCAGCAGTCTTGTTTATAAACTTGAAGACAGAATTAATTATCTTGATAATACAGAAACCAGCGAAAGGCTGGAAAGAAAAATTGACAGTATCCATTCAATGGCGTCTGCCTCTGCAAATGCTGATAAGGTATTTCATCAGGTGCTGATGTATCTGGGTGAATGGATTGATTCTACAACCGAAAATATTGCAAGCATTACTGACAAAACTTCTGAAATTTCAAAGATTAAGGAAAGTCTTCAAGAGCTTAAAGATGCTGTGCCTGAAAGAACTTCAATAATTGATGAAATTCAAAATAAATTTGAAGAGCAGGAATTGCGTATTGACAGATTAGAGATGAAGTTAGAGAAAATTTTATCAACACTTGAACAAAAAGATGATATGATGTTAAATAGAAAAGTGGATAAAATTGAAAAATTGATATCCAGACTTGGCACTAATATAGAAAAACTGACATCGTATGTTGACGAAGAATAAACTAATCTCTGACTTAAAAAGGAATATTCCATCTTCTAATGTTCTGGATACATTAGAAGAACGCTACGTCTATGCTCAGGATGCATCAAATATTAGAAAAATCAAAAATTTACCCGATGCTGTTGTTTTTGTTGAAAATACGGAGCAGGTGCAAAAGGTTGTCAAGCTTGCCCTTAAATATAAAATTCCTGTAATCTGCAGAGGAGCAGGCACAAATGTAGTCGGTGCATGTGTTGTTGAACATGGCGGAATAATTTTAAATTTCTCGAAAATGAACAAAATTATTTCCATAAATAAAGATAACATGACTGCAGTTGTTGAACCGGGTGTTATTCTTGGTGATTTGCAGCATGAAGTTGAGAAATTCGGCCTTTTTTACCCGCCTGATCCTTCAAATCTTGCTGTTTCCACTATCGGCGGAAGTATCGCACAATCGTCAGGCGGAGCAAAATCTTTTAAATACGGAACTACAAAAGATTATGTTATAGATTTGAAAGTCGTTACGGCTGACGGTGAAATTTTAAGAACAGGTTCTAATACAATTAAAAATGCAACGGGCTATAATCTTAATACACTTTTTGTCGGTTCTGAAGGTACTCTCGGGATAGTTGCCGAAGCAACTTTAAAATTGATACCTAAACCTCAGAGTAAAAAAGTTTTGATGGCTTACTTTGATACTGTAAAAGAAGCTGTACAGGCTGTTAATGCGGTTATTGAACAAAGAATTTATCCTGCAACTATTGATTTCATGGATAAAAATGCAATTCAGACCGTTGAAAGATTTTATCCCGCTAATCTTTTAACAGATAAAGATGCTGCTCTTATTATAGAAATTGACGGCTTTGAATGTTCTATGAAATATCAGGAAGATATTATTGTGAATATTTTGAAAACCTGTAATGCGTCTGCAATACAGGCATCACATAATGAAGATGAATACAATAAAATTTGGACAGCAAGACGTTCTTCAATGGGGGCATGCGCAAAATTGAAACCGAATGTAACAACCGATGATGTAATTGTTCCCAGAGAAAATTTGGAAGCGCTTGTTATAGGTATACGTGATATTTGCAAAAAATACAATCTGGATGTCTGTATGGTAGGTCATGTCGGTGATGGAAGCGTCCACCCGCAGATCCCTATAGATTATAATGATGAAGATGAATACAAACGTTATAAACTGGCAAAGAGTGAAATTTATGATCTGACAGCAAAACTCGGCGGAATTTTGTCAGGCGAGCATGGAATCGGTTTAGAAAAACGTCCTCATATAGATAAAGTGGTTAACTCGACAGCTCTTGATTATATGCGTAAAATAAAAAAAACATTTGATCCGTATAATATTTTAAATCCATACAAAATATTTTAATATATCAGCCTGCCTTCCGAATTGCCCCCCACCCTACCTGTCTGTTATCATTGTCCGGACTACGGACTCTTTCCCTTGC
>ERZ780117.448-NODE-448-length-17603-cov-6.171188_pt1 | contig 17603 bp, 14 predicted proteins | sample MGYA00510985_ERZ780117 | MGnify/ENA primary metagenome ERZ780117 (study PRJEB29588, sample SAMEA2159553) | human gut metagenome | biome: human gut; feature: human-associated habitat; material: faeces | place: Denmark | collected 2008/2010 ...
ATGCGTCACGGCGTCGAGCCAGTTGCCGCCCTTGAACAGTATGCCGTGCCTTGATGCCGCGCCGATGCCTGCGAAATAGCTCAGCGGTATGCTTATGACGAGGGCGCAGGGGCACGATATAACGAGGAATATCAGTGCGCGGTAGAACCATGTGCTGAAGTCGTAGACGAACCCGGTGCCTGCTGCCGACCAGATGTAAGGCACGATGACGGTGAGCGCTGCCAGCGCTATTACGGCAGGGGTGTATATCCTTGCAAACTTGCGTATGAAGAGTTCGGCAGGCGCCTTGCGCTCCGATGCCTCCTCGACCATCTTCAGTATGCGTGCCACGGCGCTCTCGCTCTCGGGCCGTGTAACTTTTATCCGCGCCACGCTCTCCGTGGCTATCATGCCGGCAAGCACCTCGTGGCCGTTCTCAATGGTGCGGGGCATGCTCTCGCCGGTAAGCGCAGCCGTGTTGAAGGCAGCGTCGCCGCTTGTCAGTATGCCGTCGAGCGGCACGCGTTCGCCCGGCTTAACCTCGATGATTTCGCCCGGAATGACGTTTTCGGGCTTGTCGGCCACCTTATGATTGCCCCTTACTATGACTGCCATCTTGGGGTGAAACTCCATCAGGCTGCGTATGTTGTCGCGCGCCTTGTCGACGGCCATGTCCTGAAGTGTCTCGCCCACGCAGTAGAACAGCATCACGGCCACAGCCTCGGGATATTCGCCTATGATGAAGGCGCCTATCGACGCTATTGTCATGAGCATGAACTCGCTGAACACTTCCTTCTTCATTGCGCACTCCCATGCCTCGCGCATCACGCCGAGTCCTACGGGCAGGAACGCCAGGATGAACCATGCCAGGCGCACAATGCCGTTGTTGAAGATTACGGCTCCTCCTTCGGTGAAGCATATTCCGGCCATGAGCATGAAGAAGGAGATTATCGGTTTCTGAAATTTCTTGGTTACCATGTCCTTTGTCTTTAGTTTGTCTTTTTACTGATGCAAAGGTAGCCGATATGCGATGCAACCCGGTTGCAAAGTTGGGGTAACAACGAAAAGAGGCCCGACAGCGAGTGTCGGGCCTCCGTGTGAGCATGATATTGTGATTATTTAGATCTCCAATGTCCGTGCAGGTTGCAGTATTCGCGTGCGTACACGTTCTTGCAGTCGGTGTAGAACACAGCCTCCGGCTTCTCGCCCGGCTTGAGGTGCTTGCGCTGAACCTTGTCGCACTCAACCAGTTCGATCCACTCGATGTAGTGGTTTTCGAGCATCGGGTGCTCAACTTCGCCCACTTTAACTCTGTAGCCGCCCTCGATAGGCTCTACAACGGGCACGTGCTTCTCTGTAGCAGCGTCAACGGTGTTCTCTGTAAGCAGCTCCATGGGCTGTCCGCAGCACGACAGTGTGCCTCCTGCCTCGTGCATAACTTCTACTATGTTGCCGCATACGGCACAGCGGTAAACTTCTTTCAACTTTGTCATGATAATACTCTTTTTTAGTTGTTTAAAACTCTTGTTCGTAAGATACGGATAGTTTCTGTATCTGATACAAAGTAACTAAAAATATCTGAGAATCCGTTTCTTTTTTCGCCATATTTTTGTTTTACCGGCGTTTTTTATGGTTAAAACACTTATTAATTCTTATTTTAACTATACCCGTGCCGCATTCTGCATGCTGTCATGTCTGTTTTCGTATGCCCGAAAACAACCTGCATTCTGCCGCCTTTCATGCTGTCGGGATATGGCCTGTGTGCAGCCGTTTTCCGAAAGGTGGCCTTTTGCCTTCTGAAAGACCACATATTGCACGCTAAAAGGCCACCTTTTAGAAGCTAAAAGATGGCCTTTCGTAAGTCGTTGAATATCAGGCTTGTCGGCGGCTTGCCCGTCGCGGCTGTTCCGGTTGCCGCCGGAGCGTCTTCTGCCTTATGTCTCTGCCATATACAGCTTGAGCTCTTCGGGCGTCATCCTGCGGTAGATGCAGTAGAGTTCCGTGGCACCTTCGCCGTTGTTTCCCTGCAGTCTTCTGATTATTCTCATTTCGTGGTCGTTGAGAGTGATTATCCTGAAGCCCCTGTCGGCATCGGCGGCAAGCTGGAAACTGTTTGCCCTGTACGTGTATCTGATGCTCTCGCTGGCCGTTGCCGCAGCCTCGCCCTGCTGCGTCATCCATGTTATGGTGTCGGCGGCGATGAAGCAGCTGTATGCCATGTCTTGCCCGTTGTCGCTGTATATGTTGGCCACGTCGTATCTTCCGGACATCTCCATCCTGTGCGCCTCGGTGCATTTCCATCCTCTTCCCACGGCGTAGCGGCTGAAATATTCGCTCGTTATCCTCATCTGTTCAGGCAGAGTGGGGTACTTGTCGTTGAGCGAGTCGAGGTCGTAGGGATGGCCCTTTATGCATTCTGCAAGTTCGGTGCTGCTCATTGCCCTGTATGTCGAGTAGACATAAATCTTCTTTCCGTTGCCGTCGATGGCCTGGTATTTTATCAGTTTCATCTCGTTCTCGTTGAGCGAGATTATCTTGAACATCTCTTTTCCGTCGGCCATGAGGCTGTTGGAGCCTTCGTCGTAGGTGTAGCTCCTCTTGCGGTATCCGCTTATAGGGTAGGCGTCGATGTACGAGTAGGTGGTTACGCTGTCGCCGCTGAACGAGTAATCCGAAGGACTTGCGCCCACCAGACCGCTCCAGTATTCTTCTTTCTCGAACGTTCCGTTGCTCTTTATCTCGTGCGACTCAACGTGCGTCCAACCCTTTCCGTTGAGAGTAGCGGTTACATATTCCGCCGTCATCTGCTGCGGTATGGGTATGTTGAAGTCTTCATCGTCGCTGCATGCGGTCAGGGCCGACATTGCGAATGCCAGCAAAAGCATCGTAAAGATATTCAGGTTTTTCATAAGCATTGTGTTGAAAGTAACATCTGCAAATATAATGTTTTTCTGTTTAGATTGTAGCTTATCTGACATAAAAAAGCGAAAAAATGTTTCGTTTTAACAAAATATCCGCCGTCTTGCCCCTCATTTCGCATCCCGCAGGCGCTTCAGGAGCGCTGCCGCCGGGGCATGCTGATGCCGCATATATGACGCAAAAGAGCCGGCGGACAGCCTGTGCACGGTCTGTTGTCGTGCTGCTGTCCGCCGGCTCCGTTATGTCTTGTGCCCCCGCTCATGCTTGCCGGCTCGCCGGGCCGCTGTGTCTGTCGGTTGTCAGAAGCTCCTGAGCCATGCCTTCAGCTCGAGCTGCATCTCGTTGTGATACTTGAAGCTGTCGCGGTTGCCCCATCCGTGGCCGCCCGATGGATATACATGGAGCGTGGCCGGCACGTCGTGGCGGTAGAGTTCAATGTAGTAGTTCACTCCGTTTGCCGGCAACACCACGCGGTCGTCGTCGCTCAGGGCTATGAATGCGCGCGGCGTCATGCGCGACACGTGCAGGTCGTTGCTGTAGCTGTTCTCGTCCTTTTTCCTTGCGTTGCTGCCCAGCAGGTTGTCGTGCGAGCCCTTGTGGGTAATGTCGGGCATCATGGTTATCACCGGATAGAACAGTATCTGGAAGTCGGGGCGCGCGTCCTTGGCTGCATGCGTGGCAACGGTAGATGCCAGATGGCCGCCTGCCGACGAGCCCATTATGCCCACGTCGTCGGGATTTATGTTCCAGTTGGCGGCGTTGCGGCGCACCAGTCTGATAGCCTCCTCGGCGTCAGATATTGGCACATCCTTCTCGCCGTGCGGCATTCTGTATTTCAGCACGATGGCAGCTATGCCCATGTTGTTGAAGAACGGCGCCCAGTCGTAGCCCTCATGGTTCATGGCCAGATGCTGGTAGCCGCCTCCGGGGCATATCACCACGGCGCGTCCCGTGGCCGATTTCTTTTCAGGAAGAAACACCTTGACCTTTGCCGTGTCGCCCGCGTCGCTGCTCTTCACGGCCGAACCGTTGGGCCAAAGGTTTATTTCATAACTCTGTTGTGCGCTCATGTTGAGGCTCAATGCCAGCATCGCTGCCGCAAATAATAGTTTTTTCAGTGTCATTGTTGTAAGGAATGATTGTTAATGCCTTGTTTTTTGTTAATTTATTCAAGGCGTTTTTGCAAATATACTGATTTTTTTTGTAATATTGCAGTCTGTTTGATTATTATAACAAAATATAAAACAGACAGATTATGCGTAAACTATTTTTAATGATTTCAGCCCTGTTCCTGATGCACGCAGGCATGCAGGCAAAGGTCAGGCTGCCTCATGTCCTGGGCGACAACATGGTGATCCAGCAGGATGCCGACGTGCGCCTGTGGGGCAGTGCCAAGCCTAATTCTACGGTGAAGGTCAGCGTGTCGTGGAGCGGCGATGCCTATTCGGCAAAGGCCGACCGCAAGGGCGAATGGCAGCTGACGGTGAAGACGCCCAAGGCTGACAACAAGCCGCTCACAGTAAGGTTTGACGACGGCGACGGCGAGGTGGCCCTCAGCAACCTGCTTGCAGGCGAAGTGTGGGTGTGTGCCGGACAGAGCAACATGGAGATGCCCATAAAGGGATTTGAAAACTGCCCCGTGGAGGGATATAACGACGTGGTGGCCGATGCGGTCAACTCATCGCTGGTGCGCTTCGTGAAGATACCGAGCGTGATGAGCATGACGCCGCTCAGCGACGCCAACTGCGAGTGGAAGGTGTGCAGCCCCGCAACGGTGGGCGACGCAAGTGCCACGGGCTACTTCTTTGCGCGCAAGGTGAGCCGCATGCTCAACGTGCCCGTGGGCCTTATCATGGCCAACAAGGGAGGCTCGAAGGTGGAGAGCTGGCTGACAAAGGAGAACCTGAAGAAGTATACCGACGAGCCTGTTGACTCGCAGGCCATAGTGAAGAAGTATCCTGCCGACTATCACCGCGCCCTGATGTGGGGCAACGGCACGTTCAGTCCGATACTGAAGTACACCGTGAAAGGCATTCTCTTCTATCAGGGATGCTCTAACGTCGGCGACCCGGGCAACCAGTATTCAGACCGCCTTGCGCTGCTGGTAAGGCAGTGGCGCGACGCCTTCGGCTGCGGCGAGATACCGTTCTACTTCGTTCAGATAGCACCTTACGATTACGGAAACGTTGACGCCGACTGGGGCGCAAAGCTGCGCGAGCAGCAGGTGAGGGCGCGCGACATAATACCCAACAGCGGCCTTGTGTGCACCAACGACTGCGTGTATCCGTGGGAGGCGCGCCAGATTCATCCCGCACAGAAGCAGAAGGTGGGCGAGCGCCTGGCTTTCCTTGCGCTGAACAAGACCTACGGACAGGAGACGATATTGTGCGAGAGCCCTGAGTTTAAGGAGCTTAAGATAGAGGGCGACACATGCTGCATAAGGCTGAAGAACGACTACGGAGGCGTAAGCCGTCTTGACGACATGCAGGGATTTGAGGTGGCCGGCGCCGACAAGGTGTTTCATCCAGCCAAGGCAAGCTACGACAACGCCAGGGGCATAGTAGTAACCTGTCCTGAGGTTAAGGCTCCCGTGGCCGTGCGCTACTGCTTCAAGAACTTCCAGCTGGGCAACGTGGCCAACATGGGCGGGCTGCCCCTGCTGCCTTTCCGCACAGACAATTGGTAAAAAGACTATATCAAGCTTCACGGCCCTGCGCGGCCGTGGAGCTTTTTTAATGTAAAACGCAGAGATATGAATCTATTGGAAAAGTTTGAGTATTGCCCCGTTTGCGGCAGCTCCCATTTCGAGAAAGACACGCAGAAGAGCAAGAAGTGCAGCAACTGCGGCTTTGAGTATTTCATGAATCCGGCGGCCGCCGTGGTGGCATTCATCACCAACGACAAGGGCGAGCTGCTGGTAGAGAAGCGCAACAACGAGCCTGCCAAGGGCACGCTCGACCTGCCCGGCGGATTTGCCGACGTGCTTGAGACGGCCGAGGAGAGCATCATGCGCGAGGTGAAGGAGGAAACCGGGCTCACCGTTACCGAGGCACGCTATCTGTTCAGCCTGCCGAACGTATACCGCTATTCGGGGCTCGACATACAGACGCTCGACATGTTCTTTGCCTGCAAGGTGGAAGACGCGTCGCAGCTCAAGGCCATGGACGACGCCGCCGAGTGTATGTGGATAGCCCCCGAGGACATCCACACAGAGCTGTTCGGCCTGCGCTCTGTGCGCCAGGGCCTTTATGAGTATCTCAACATCGACGGAAACAGACGCTGACGGCAGCACTGACGTCGGGATACGGCAGCCGCCCTTTGCAACATATTGAGTTTCAGTGTGTTGCAAAAGGCGGCTTTTTAGCTTCCAAAAGACCGTCTTTTACAAGGCGAAAGGCCACCTTTTGCAGTGCGTTTTGCCGTCTTTTGCAAAACGTGCGGCCGGGGCCCTGCCTTCGTGCGCATATATGTAAACATATTTCATGCCTGAGATGCCCGCAGCAGCTATGCCGGGAGGTTTTACATATTGATACGTGTAAAATACTTAAAAGTTATGCAAAAAACTAAAAAAACAGAAAAATAGCCTATTATATAAGGTGTATGAAAAAGTTTTGCTTACATTTGCGCCCTAATTGAAAATATAAACCGTGATGCAGAAAAATCTTGTAATTGTCGAGAGTCCGGCAAAGGCCAAAACGATAGAAAAGTTTTTGGGCAAGGACTACAAAGTTATGTCAAGCTACGGACATATACGCGATTTGAAGAAAAAGCAACTCAGCATAGATATAGACACTCTTCAGCCCGACTATGAAATACCTGAGGAGAAGAAGAAACTCGTAACCGAGCTGAAGAACAACGCGCAGAACTCTGAGAAGGTGTGGCTCGCATCCGATGAGGACCGCGAGGGAGAAGCCATATCATGGCACCTCTGCGAGGTGCTCGGACTTGACGAGGAGAAGACCAACCGCATCGTGTTCCACGAGATAACAAAGCCCGCCATACTCGAGGCCATAAAGCATCCGCGCCACCTTGACATGAACCTTGTCAACGCGCAGCAGGCGCGCCGCGTGCTCGACCGCCTTGTGGGCTTCAAGCTTTCGCCCGTGCTCTGGCGCAAGGTCAAGCCGGCCCTGTCGGCAGGACGCGTGCAGAGCGTTGCCGTAAGGCTCATCGTTGAGCGCGAGCGCGAGATACAGGCGTTCAAGAGCGAGCCTTATTTCCGTGTGAGCGCCATATTCGGCGTTGAGGCACCCGACGGCTCTATGTCGGAGCTGAAGGCCGAGCTCGACAAGCGCTTCAGCACGCACGACGAGGTGATGGCATTCTTAGAGAAGTGCAAGACAGCCGGATTCACCGTCAGCGCGATAACCAAGAAGCCGCTGAAGCGCACACCGGCGCCCCCGTTCACCACGTCAACCCTGCAGCAGGAGGCAGCCCGCAAGCTGGGCTTCACCGTGTCGCAGACCATGATGGTGGCGCAGCATCTGTATGAGAACGGACGCATAACCTACATGCGTACCGACTCTGTCAACCTGTCGTCGCTCTGCATCAACTCGAGCAAGGAGGAGATAATAAAGCTCTGGGGCGAGGACTACAGCAAGCCGCGCCAGTATCACACCCACTCGAAGGGCGCGCAGGAGGCACACGAGGCCATACGCCCCACATACATGGAGAACACCGAGATAGACGGCACGCAGCAGGAGAAGCGCCTCTACGAACTGATATGGAAGCGCACGGCAGCATGCCAGATGGCCGACGCGCAGATAGAGAAGACCACCGTGACGATAAGCATCGACGGAACGGAAGAGCAGTTTGTGGCCAACGGCGAGGTAGTCAAGTTCGACGGATTCCTGAAGGTTTACCGCGAGTCGTTCGACGATGACGACAACCAGGAGGAGACATCACACATACTGCCCCCGATGACCGAGGGACAGACGCTGCAGCGCCGCGAGGTTACTGCCACACAGCGCTTCAGCCAGGGACCGCTGAGATACACCGAGGCAAGCCTCGTGCACAAGCTCGAGGAGCTGGGCATAGGCCGCCCGTCAACATACGCCCCGACCATAAGCACCATACAGCAGAGAGAGTATGTGCAGAAGGGCGACAAGAAAGGAGAGGAGAGACAGTATATCGTAGACGTTCTCCACGGCAACGTGGTGAGCGAGAAGACCAAGACGGAGACCGTGGGCAACGAGAAAGGCAAGCTGCTGCCCACAGACATCGGCATGGTGGTGCACGACTGCCTGCTGAAATAATTCCCGACGATCATGGACTACAACTTCACGGCCAAGGTGGAACAGCAGTTCGACACCATTGCCGAGGGCAAGTCGCAGTGGACATCCATGATAAAGAACTTCTACAAAGACTTCGAGCCTACCGTAGAGCAGACCATGAACACGCGCGAGGAGCACAAGGCCGGAGAGCGCGAGCTGGGCATCGACCCCGCAAGCGGCAAGCCCGTGTTCGTTAAGATTGGCCGCTTCGGTCCCGTCGTTCAGATAGGCAAGGCCGAGGACGAGGAGAAGCCGCGCTTCGCACAGATGCCGTCGGACAAGAGCATCGAGACCATAACTCTCGAAGAGGCGCTCGAGCTGTTCAAGCTGCCGCGCACGCTAGGCGAGTTCGAAGGCTCGCCCGTCATTATAGGCGCAGGCCGCTTCGGCCCCTACGTCATGCACGCCAAGAAGTATGTTTCGCTGCCCAAGAACGAGAATCCGCTGACCGTTACGCTCGCCACGGCCATACAGCTCATAGAGAGCAAGCGCCAGCAGGAGACGCAGCGCCACATCAAGGCCTTTGAAGAAGAGCCAAAGCTCGAGGTGATGAACGGCCGCTACGGCCCCTACCTCTCGTATGACGGCAAGAACTACCGGCTGCCCACGAACCTTCATGACAAGGCCGCAGAGCTGTCGCTCGAGGAATGTATGGAAATCATAAACACATCAAAGAAGAAATAACGCCGATGACAAGAATCCTTATCATTGGATATATGGGTGCCGGCAAGACCACCCTGGGCAAGGTGCTGGCCAAAGACCTCGGCCTGCAGTTCTACGACCTCGACTGGTATATCGAGGGCCGCATGCACAAGACGGTGGCACAGATATTTGCCGAGCGCGGCGAGGAAGGCTTCAGGACGATAGAGCGCAACATGCTCCATGAGGTGGCCGAGTTTGAGGACGTCGTGATAAGCTGCGGCGGAGGCACGCCCTGTTTCTACGACAACATGCAGTATATGAATGCGCAGGGCGACACAGTCTATCTGAAAGCCTCTCCCGAAGTGCTCAGCGCACACCTCAAGATGGGCAAGACGGAGCGCCCGCTCCTTAAGGGCAAGACTCCCGAAGAGCTGCGCGACTTCATCACCTGCCAGCTTGCCGCCCGCGAACAGTACTATACACAGGCCCGACACGTGTTCAACGTCGAGGTGCTTGACAGTTATGATAAAATACAAACATCCGTAACTAATCTGCGGACATTGCTTAATATTTAAATTTTACAGCCCTGATGAAAAAATGGACCATTGAAGACTCTAACGAGCTCTATAACATGAGCGGTTGGGGAACATCCTATTTTGGTATTAACGAAAAAGGCGACGTGTATGTCACTCCGTGCAAGGACGACACACAGATTGACCTTCACGACGTCATGGACGAACTCTCGCTGCGCGACATCACACCGCCAGTGCTGCTGCGTTTTCCCGACATTCTCGACAACAGAATCGAGAAGACATGGAGCTGCTTTAAAAAAGCTTCAGACGAATACGGGTTTACAGGAGAAAACTTCATTATATATCCCATCAAGGTTAACCAGATGCAGCCGGTCGTTGAGGAGATTATCAGCCACGGACGGAAGTTCAACCTCGGACTCGAGGCAGGCAGCAAGCCCGAGCTCCACGCCGTCATAGCCGTGCAGTGTCAGAGCGACTCGCTCATAATCTGCAACGGATACAAGGACCAGAGCTACATAGAGCTGGCTCTGCTGGCACAGAAGATGGGCAAGCGCATATTCATCGTGGTCGAGAAGCTCAACGAACTTGAGATTATAGCCAAGGCCGCCAAGAAGCTCAACGTAAGGCCTAACCTCGGCATACGCATCAAGCTTGCCTCGTCAGGAAGCGGCAAGTGGGAGGAGAGCGGCGGCGACGCAAGCAAGTTCGGACCGACAAGCTCTGAGCTGCTCAAGGCCCTCGAGATTCTCGAAAAGAAGGAGATGAAAGACTGCCTGCGCCTTATCCACTTCCACATCGGCAGCCAGATAACAAAGATACGCCGCATACAGACAGCCCTTAGAGAGGCTTCGCAGTTCTACATACAGCTGCACAAGATGGGCTATAACGTTGACTTCGTTGACTGCGGAGGCGGACTTGGCGTCGACTACGACGGCACACGCTCGCCCAACAGCGAGAGCAGTGTCAACTACTCTATACAGGAATACGTCAACGACTGTATCTACACCTTCGTTGAGGCTGCCAACCGCAACGGCATTCAGCATCCTAACATCATAACAGAGAGCGGCCGCTCGCTGTCGGCTCACCACTCAGTGCTCGTCATCGACGTGCTCGAGACTGCTTCATTGCCGGAGATGGACGACGAGTTTGAGCCGGGCGAGGCATCTCATCCGCTCGTAAAGGACCTATATGATATATGGGACAACCTTAACCCGCGCACCATGCTCGAAGACTGGCACGACGCCGAGCAGATACGCGACGAGGCGCTCGACCTGTTCAGTCACGGCATAGTAGATCTTCAGACACGCGCCGAGATAGAGCGTATGTACTGGAGCGTGTGCCGCGAAATTAACTCTCTGGCAAAGAGTCTGAAGCATACGCCTGAGGAACTGAAGAACCTCGACAAGATACTTGCCGACAAGTACTTCTGCAACTTCTCGCTCTTCCAGTCGCTGCCCGACGCCTGGGCAGTCGACCAGCTGTTCCCGATCGTGCCGCTGCAGAGGCTCAATGAGCGTCCAACACGCAGCGCAACGCTGCAGGATATCACTTGCGACAGCGACGGAAAGATAACCAACTTCGTCACCAACCGCAACATCTCGCATATCCTTCCGGTACACACCCTGCGCAAGAACGAGCCTTATTATCTCGGCGTGTTCCTCGTTGGAGCTTATCAGGAGATACTCGGCGACATGCACAACCTGTTCGGTGACACCAACGCCGCACACATAACGGTGAAGGACGGACGCTATCACATCGACCAGATATTCGACGGCGAGACCGTTGAGGAAGTGCTCAACTACGTTCAGTACAACCCGAAGAAACTGGTAAGGCAGCTTGAAGTATGGGTTACAAAGAGCGTCAAGCAAGGCAAGATTTCGCTCGAGGAGGGCAAGGAGTTCCTGTCTAACTATCGCTCAGGACTCTACGGATACACTTATCTCGAATAAAATAACAGAGCAGAGAGCCGATGCCATGGTGTCGGCTCTTGTTTTTATTACAGGCGCAGACGCTCACATGCCGTGCAGTAGGATGCGCCATTGCTGTAAGATAATATGATGAAAGAGAAGATAACAGTAGTGAAAGTAGGCGGAGCCGTTGTTGAAGACGAGGCTCGCCTTAGCCGTCTGCTCAGCGACTTCAGCGCCATTGAGGGCCGCAAGGTGCTCGTTCACGGCGGCGGTCGCCGCGCCACGGCCGTTGCCTCACGCCTCGGCATAGCGAGCAAGATGGTCAACGGTCGCCGCATAACCGACCGCGACATGCTCGAAGTGGTTACGATGGTCTACGGCGGACTGGTCAACAAGAACCTTGTTGCGCGCCTTCAGGCCAACGGCGTTGACGCCATCGGACTTACAGGTGCCGACATCGACGTGATACGCTCTCACAAGCGCCCCGTTAAGGACGTCGATTATGGCTTTGTAGGTGATGTTGACCGTGTGGACGGACATAAGCTCCGCACGCTCATAGAGGCAGGAATAACGCCCGTGATGGCGCCCCTGACGCACGACGGCAACGGCAACATACTAAACACCAACGCCGACACCATAGCCGCAGAGACGGCAAAGGCGCTGGCAGAACATTACGACGTAACGCTCATCTTCAGCTTCGAGAAGAAGGGAGTGCTCAGCAATCCCGGCGACGAAGACAGCGTGATACCGCTCATAACCCGTGCCGACTTTGAGCGTTATGTGGCCGACGGCACCGTGGCAGGAGGCATGCTGCCCAAGCTCGAGAATGCCTTTGAGGCCATAAGTGCCGGAGTTTCGCGCGTCAACATCACCCTTGCCACCGCCATCGACGGCCGTCACGGCACGATGATAACGGAGTAGGGCATGCAGTTAGCACTGCAGATAAAGAAGATTTTGAGAGAAACAGAGCAACATTTAGCATAAAGTCATGCTATGATTTGCGAGACATTGAATTATGTCCGAATGCGCCCGGCAACAGCACCGGCAGCAGGGCATTGCGCACCACAAGGCAGTCTGCGGGCACATACCACCCGGCAGAGACTGCAGTCTCTTAATAGCAAATAAACGTTAAAATAGAAAAAAGACCGCATCAGTTTGTAACTTTCGGTCTGTTGAATCGTCATTTAAATAGAGAGCAGATGAAAAATATCAGTTTCCGTAACGATGTTTTGCCGTTGAAGAACGTGCTCTACCGCCTCGCCTTGCGCATAACGCTCAACAAAGAGGAGGCTGAAGACATCGTACAGGACACGCTGATGAAGGTCTGGAACAGGCGCGACAGCTTGCAGAACGTTGACTCGATAGAGGCTTTCAGCCTTACGATATGCCGCAACTTGTCGCTCGACAGAATGAAAAGGGCCGGAAACGACAGCCAGCCGATAGGCGATGAGGAGATAGGCTCGGCCGATACGGCCTCTGATCCTTATGAAAGGATGATACAGAAAGACCGCGTCGAACTGGTGAAACGCATCGTTGACAGCCTGCCCGAGAAGCAAAGAAGCTGCATGCAGCTGCGCGACTTCGAGGGGAAAAGCTACAAAGAGATTGCCACTGTTCTCGGTCTGAGCGAGGAGCAAGTGAAGGTTAACATCTTCAGAGCCCGCCAGGCGGTTAAACAAAAATATAAAGAATATGAAGGATATGGACTATAAATACATAGAACAGCTATTGGAACGCTACTGGAAGTGCGAGACAAGCCTCGAGGAGGAGCACATCCTGCGCACGTTCTTCAGACAGAAAGACGTGCCGGAGAGCCTTCGCCAGTACAGAGACTTGTTCTGCTATGAGCACGAGGAGAAGGAGACCGACGTGCTCGGAAGCGACTTCGACGCCAAGATGCTGGCTATGGTCGACGAGCCGGAACCCGTGAAGGCCGTTACGATAAGCCTCAGACAGCGCTTCATGCCGCTGCTCAAGGCAGCCGCATCGGTGGCTATAGTCCTTGCACTGGGCAATGTGGCTCAGGTGATGTTCAACGAAGGCGGACAGCCCGAACCGGCTGTGGCAGGCTTTCAGAAGACTCACAACGGTCCTTCGGTGGCTATGAGCGACTCGGCAAAGACCGACTCGATGAAGCAGGCTTCGGCCGCAACCACCATCTTAAAGTAAGACATATTTCGATGCTTTCTCAATAAATCATGTTTAGTAAAACAAAAAAACGAAACTGTGAAGTTTCAATTCTCTCAAATTTTTCATAACATACTAACGTAAAGAAAAGGAGCCGTTATCTGACAAGAGATAACGGCTCCAGTTGTTTTTACCAAAATCTGTCATTACATTGTATATCTTTCAATGCTGCAATCAGACTGATGTCTTCATCCGTCTGACAGTCATCTGTTGTCGCCCTGCCGTCTGTCTTTATCTTGACTCCGTCTGTTATAAATGCTGAAAAGCATGCGGCGAGAGGCTCTTTATAGAGCGGCAATCATGCAGAATGATAATGAGCGGTTTGCGAGAAATAAACGTTTCGTTGCTGACTTTGCGGCCGGCCTTTGCTGTTTGGTCTCTTTCCGGCCGCGCGTCGTTGTATTGATGTCCTTTTAGCAAGGCTATATCTTATTCCCCTTATAATACGTACTGAAGTTGTCTTTGGCGTATCCGTTGTCGAGAACGACGAAACTTGACGCCGTAGCCCCGTCAATTTTCTTCCCTTTATAGAACACTCTGAAGCTGTCTTTGGCATATCCGCGGCCAAGCAGGGTGAAGCTCGACGCCGTGGCATCGTCGATTCTCTGTCCTTTGTAGAACACTCTGAAGCTGTCTTTTGTATATCCTTCGCCGAGCAGGGTGAAGCTCGACGCCGTTGCTACGTCCATCTTCTGCCCCTTGTAGAACACCTTGAAGCTGTCTTTGGCATATCCGCAGCCGAGCAGGGTGAAGCTCGACGCCGTTGCGCCGTCTATCTTTTGTCCCTTGTAGAACACCCTGAAGTTGTCTTTGGCGTAGCCTTCGCCGATGACGCTGAAGCTTGATGCCGTGGCACCTTCAACCACCTGACCGCGGTAATACACCTTGAAGTTGCTTACAAGATAGTCGTTGTTGCTGTTATGATGCCTTCTTTTTGCGTGTGAGCCGTTGTCGCAGGCGTTGCAGTGATGTGTACCGTAGCAGTCGGATTGCGGGCACTGAGCGAACGAAACAGAGCCTGCTGCCAATGTAAGGATGAGTGTCAGGGTTGCTGTAAGTATCTTCATAATGTTAAGCTTTAAATGATTTCCCGTTTTATTTATATAGACGTATTTAACGATGAAGGTTTATCTCGTTAATGTATTTTATGCTTTCTGGCAGCCTTTGTTGCTGATTTAACCCAAACCGCCGTTAGAAATACATGCTTTCTTCTTGCCTGATAATAACGGCTTTTATAGGAAATATCAGACCGTATGCCATGCGGCTGATCATAAGAACAATAGCTTGCTTGCTGCCTGAATGTGAAAATCTCTAACGCCCGGTTTGTGCTTGCTGCCTGCCGGCGCGTCCGTCATACATGGCCGGGGCGTAGTTATTAGGCCTTTATACGGCGGTTTATGCCGCCGTGCAGCGCGTTTCGACCATGTCTCCGAGCCTTTGTCAGCCTATGCAGATGATAATAAAAATGGCGGCAATGTGAAAGTTGCCGCCATTAATTATAGTCTTAATGAGATAATCTCAATTAGTCGTTGTTGTGGTCAAGACTGTCGTTGAAGTCTTTGGGCTCTCTCGGTGCCAAAGGATCGTGGAAGTCGTTGTTGTTGCTGCGGTGCTCAAAACGGCGCTGTTCGCGGTTGTTCTGGCGCTCTCCGCGCTCCGGTCTCTGACGGCGCTCGGGTCTCGGGCGGCGCTCGCGCTCAACATATCCTTCGGGTTTCGGTATCAGCACGCGGTGAGAAAGCTTATACTTGCCTGTCTTCTGGTCGATGTCCATCAGCTTGACGGTGATTTTGTCGCCCTCTTTCAGTCCGGCTTCCTCAACAGTCTCGAGGCGCTTCCAGTCTATTTCAGAGATGTGCAGCAGTCCGTCCTTGCCCGGCATGATTTCAACGAAGCATCCGTAAGGCATTACAGAGCGTATTGTTCCGTCGTAAACCTCGCCTACTTCGGGTATTGCCACGATGGCCTTTATCTTAGAGATGGCTGCAGTGATGCTCTCCTTGTTAGGCGCACTTACCTGCACTTTGCCCTTTCCGTCGATTTCGTCGATGGTGATAACGGCTCCAGACTCTTCCTGTATCTGCTGTATGATCTTTCCGCCCGGGCCTATTACGGCTCCGATGAACTCCTTCGGAATGTCGAATGCCTCGATGCGCGGTACCTGCGGCTTCAGTTCGGCGCGCGGTTCTGCTATAGTGTCGGTCAGCTTGCCGAGGATGTATTCGCGTCCGCGCTTAGCCTGCATAAGAGCCTTTTCGAGAATCTCGCAGCTCAGTCCGTCGCACTTGATATCCATCTGTGTTGCTGTCAGACCGTCTTTTGTACCGGTTGTCTTGAAGTCCATGTCGCCCAGGTGGTCTTCATCGCCGAGGATGTCGCTCAGCACGGCATACTTGTCTTCGCCCGGGTTCTTGATAAGACCCATTGCGATACCGCTCACGGGCTTCTTCATCGGAACGCCGGCGTCCATCAGTGCCAGTGTGCCTGCGCATACTGTAGCCATTGAAGAAGAGCCGTTGCTCTCAAGAATCTGAGATACCAGACGTACTGTGTAGGGGAATTCCTCAGGAATCTGGCCCTTGAGCGCACGCCATGCCAGGTGGCCGTGGCCTATCTCGCGGCGTCCTACGCCTCTCTGAGCCTTAGCCTCGCCCGTACAGAACGGCGGGAAGTTATAGTGGAGAAGGAAGCGCTGGTAGCTCTTGTTGAGCACGTCGTCAACCATCTTCTCGTCGAGTTTTGTTCCGAGAGTACATGTAGTGAGGCTCTGAGTCTCGCCACGTGTGAAGATAGAGCTTCCGTGAGGCATTGGCAGCGGGCTCACCTCGCACCATATCGGGCGTATCTCCTCGGTTGTACGGCCGTCGAGACGCTTGCCCTCGTCGAGGATGCAGCGGCGCATTGCGTCGCGCTCAACGTCGTGGTAGTAGCGGTCGATGAGAGCGTTCTTCTCCTCGAGCTCGTCTTCTGTCAGCTCGGTGTGTGCTGCGGCATAAGCCTCTGCAAAGTCGGTCTTGATCTTGTCGAAGGCCTCTTCGCGTGCCTTCTTGTCGTGGTCGCCGGCTTCAGCTATGGCGTAGCACTTGTCGTAGGTCTCTTTTCTGAGCTGTTCGCGCAGCTCCTCGTCGTTCACCTCGTGGCAGTATTCGCGCTTCACGTCGGTGCCGAGTTCCTTCATGAGCTCCTCCTGCAGAACGCACATGGGGCGTATAGCCTCCTGAGCGGCCTTGAGGGCTCCGAGCAGGTCTTGCTCTGAAACCTCGTTCATCTCGCCTTCAACCATCATGATGTTCTCCTTAGAGGCACCAACCATGATGTCCATGTCGGCGTTTTTCATCTGCTCGAATGTCGGATCAATAACGTATTCGCCGTTGATGCGTGCTACGCGCACTTCAGAGATAGGACATTCAAACGGAATATCTGAGCATGCCAGGGCACATGAGGCTGCGAAGCCTGCCAGTGCGTCGGGCTGGTCGACACCGTCGGCAGAGAAAAGAATTACATTAACGTAAACCTCTGCATGGAAGTCTGACGGGAAGAGGGGGCGCAACGCACGGTCTACCAAACGGCATGTAAGGATTTCGTTATCGGTTGCTTTGCCTTCGCGCTTGGTGAATCCGCCCGGGAAGCGTCCGGCTGCGGCATACTGTTCTCTGTACTCAACCTGCAAAGGCATAAAATCTGTTCCGGGAACTGCATCTTTTGCGGCACAAACAGTGGCCAGAAGGACGGTGTTGCCCATACGGAGCATACAAGAGCCGTCGGCCTGTTTTGCCACTTTCCCGGTTTCAATGCTGATGGTTCTGCCATCAGGCAGTGAAACTGTTTTCGTAATTACGTTCATCTAATAAAAAAACTTCTTGTTTTATAACATCTTCAAAAAAATCTCAACAAAGGTAGGTAAAAGTGCATAAATAAACGAATAAAAACCGAATTATTTTCTTTTTTTATGATTATGTGTGATGTTTTGACTTATGCCTGCTTGCAGGGCGTTTTCCAAAAGGTGGCCTTTTAGCCTCCGAAAGGGCACCTTTTGCATGCTGAAAGACCACCTTTTGCAGCCTGAAAGATGCCCTTTTGCAACGCGTTGATTGTCAGTGTGTTATGCCGCCTGTGTCTTGCCGTCTTACAGGCGGCCTGCCATTGTTTCGCGGGGGGTT
>ERZ780117.449-NODE-449-length-17560-cov-5.739503_pt1 | contig 17560 bp, 13 predicted proteins | sample MGYA00510985_ERZ780117 | MGnify/ENA primary metagenome ERZ780117 (study PRJEB29588, sample SAMEA2159553) | human gut metagenome | biome: human gut; feature: human-associated habitat; material: faeces | place: Denmark | collected 2008/2010 ...
ATATAAGATTATAAAAGCGCCAGCGTGAGATTTTGAGCTATGCTTTTGGCGCCGTTTTTTTATTTATGATTCGTGCGTTTATATGATTTTTATTAATTTTGCATCATAAATAAATGATGTTGTTTATGGCGGCACGCATGCTGCCGCTTGACATATAAATCCGCGATATTATGAAGATAATGATTATTAACGGTCCTAACCTGAACCTGTTGGGACGCAGAGAGCCCGAGATTTACGGCAGCAACTCTTTTGAGGCTTATCTTGACGAACTGAGAAAAAAGATGCCTGATGTAAACATCGACTATTATCAGAGCAACATAGAAGGCGAACTTATCAACAAGATGCAGGAAGTGGGATTCACCTACGACGGCATAGTGCTCAACGCAGGAGCCTACACACACACGAGCATAGCCCTGCAGGACTGCATACGTTCGCTGAAAGCTCCCGTTGTTGAGGTTCACATCTCTAACGTACACAAGCGCGAGGAGTTTCGCCATAAGTCAATGATTTCGTGCGCCTGCCTTGGCGTCATCTGCGGTTTCGGTCTCGACTCCTACAGACTTGCGATAGAAGGAATAATATTTAATTCATAATTCACAATTCATAATTCATAATTGGGAGGAAAGGAGGAAAATTAAAAATTAAGAATTAAAAATTAAGAAAGCGTCCCAATTATGAATTATGAATTGTGAATTATGAATTAGAAAAGTGAATTGTGAATTATGAATTATGAATTAGAAAACGTGAATTATGAATTAGAAAACTACGTTCTGTCCCATATCGACCCTGAGGGCGACTATCTTTACAGACTGTGGCGTGCCACTAACGTTCACTTGCTGCGCGGACGCATGGCGAGCGGACACCTGCAGGGCAGGCTGCTGAAGATGCTGGTGAGGATGATACGGCCGAAGAATATCCTTGAGGTGGGAACGTTCAGCGGATACAGCGCTATATGCATGGCGGAAGGACTGGAAGAGGGCGGAATGGTGTACACATACGAGATTAACGACGAGCAGGAAGACTTCACACGTCCGTGGATTGAAAACTCGCCCGTGGCCGACAAGATACGCTTTATCATTGGTGACGCAATAAAGGAGGCGCCCAAACTGGGCATTGAGTTCGACATGGCTTTCATCGACGGCGACAAGCGCACATATATCGAGTCTTACGAAATGGCGCTGTCCGTACTCCGTCCCGGCGGCTTCATCCTTGCCGACAACACGCTGTGGGACGGCCATGTGCTCGAAGTGCCCAAGAGCAGCGACCGCCAGACTGCCGGCATAGAACACTTCAACGACTACGTGATGAACGACACCCGCGTAGAAAAGGTCCTCTTGCCGTTGCGCGACGGACTGACGCTGATACGCAAGAATCCGTGAAGAGGCTGTAACGTGTGAGAAAATATTTCCTTGTCTTTCATATAATTTGTATTAACTTTTACTTTGTTGTAATTATAAAAGAAAAACAGAATAGTTAGTCGCCATCAATTTACTGATGGCGATTTTATTATTTCTTTACATTACCACGTAATGATCTTGTCTACAATAGATTGTTGTTCGTTTGCTGTACGACGTAAATAGATACGTGTAGTTTCTATACTTTCGTGTCCCATCAAGTCTGCTAATAGAGAAATATCATTAAATTTTTCAAGGAAGTTTTTTGCATATCTATGTCTAAATGAATGTGGATAGACAATTTTGGGATTTAATCCATATTTAATTGCAAAATTCTTTAATTGTTGTGCAATACCACGTGTCGTTATTCGTTCTCCAAACCGATTGAGGAAAAGATAACCACTATCTCTACTGTTTATTTTAAGCCATTCCCTCGCTTCATCTCTCAATTTCTTAGGGATAAATAGACGTCGTATTTTACCACCTTTAGTATAAATGTCATAAAAGCCAATATGTACATGTTCTACCTTCAATTGAATTAATTCACTAACTCTTGCACCTGTAGCTGCAAGAAAACGTACAACAAAGTACCATTCTAAATTATTTTCCTTTTTCAATTTATTTTTCAGAAAAATGTAGTCGGCATTGCTGATGACATTCTCTAAATATGTACGTTGCTGCACTTTTACTGATTTAAGACGTAAACGAGGTTTATGTAGATACTCAAGATACTTGTTCAACGCTTGAATTCGTAAATTTACGGTTTTGGGCTTAAACGTCTCTATAAGATACATTTTGTAAAGTAACAGATTTTTCTTCGTCAATTCCTTATATTGGGAATTGAAATCATTTACAGCATAAATGTATGCTGCAACAGTGTTTCTTGCCATGTTTGAATGGATTAGATAATCTTTGAATTTTTCTACCATGATAATTTATTTTATTATGTTTATTGTGGAATATACATTATTAACGTCGTAGATTAGTTGTTTTAGTTCCTATTATGAGAAGATTATTGCCACAGGGGAGGTGAAATGTATTGATGAGGAGATTCCATTTGAAATACCTAAGAGTTGGGAGTGGGCACGGTTCTCAACAATTGTAAATATGTCGCCGAATGTATTTGCAGAAGATGATGAAAATGCAGCTTTTATGCCTATGGCATTAATAAATGCAGGGTACGGTAGTGGATATTCCTATGAAACCAAGCAATGGAAATTAATCAAAAAAGGGTTTACAAAAATGGCTGTAGGTGATATTGCCTTTGCCAAAATTACGCCTTGTTTTCAAAATAGAAAATCATTTATTTTGGGAGATGTTCCAGGAAAAGTTGCTGCTGCAACAACGGAACTTAACGTACTTCGTATATATGGACAAACATTATCTGCTTGGTATGTCTTATATTTTCTAAAATCTGATTATTTTATTAAAGATGCGAAATATAAAGGAACTGCTGGACAACAAAGGGTTTTATCATCATATATTCAAAATAAACTTGTTCCTATACCTTCATATAATGAACAATTTAGAATTGTAGAAAAGATTCAAGGAGTATTGTCTATTGTGGATAAATATGAAAAATTGCAAAATGAATTAGATAAAATTAATGTTGTGACTTTTGATAAATTAAATAAATCAATTCTTCAAGAAGCTATTCAAGGTAAACTTGTTCCACAGATTACAGAGGAAGGTACAGCACAAGAATTGCTAGAACAAATAATGTTTGAGAAACAAAAACTTGTTAAAGAGGGCAAACTAAAAAGATCTATCCTCAATAATTCCATTATTTACAAAGGTGACGATAACAAGTATTGGGAGAAGAAAGATAAAACCGAAAAAGATATAACCGATGAGATACCATTTGAAATACCTGATTCTTGGGCATGGGTAAGACATAATGATCTGTTTGATATTTCAGGTGGTTCTCAACCTCCAAAGTCTAAATTTATTGAACGAGAAAAAAAAGGATATATACGATTATTTCAAATTAGAGATTATGGACCTAACCCACAACCTATATATATACCGCTTTCTACAGCCAGTAAAATTTCTCTAAAAGGAGATATTCTGTTAGCTCGTTATGGTGCATCCTTAGGAAAGGTATTTTATGCAGAATACGGAGCTTACAATGTAGCCCTAGCAAAAGTCATACCATTATATGAATCTCCACTTATATTCCCCAAATACATTTATCTGTATTATTGTAGTTCTATATATCAAAATGAAATTGTCAATCGAAGTCGGTGTGCCCAAGCGGGATTTAATAAAGAAGATCTCAATTCATTATTATTTCCTTTGCCACCTTTAGCTGAGCAATGTAGAATTGTAGAAATGTATGAAAAAGCAATAGCAAGTATTATGAGAGGATAAATGGACAAATCGTTGAAATTGAACTTCCTTTTGAATATCCCAATAGCTGGGCAGTATTGCGTTTAAAAGATATATGCCAACTAATTGATGGCGAAAATAGAAATGGAAAGGGCATTTATCTGGATGCAAAGTTCTTGCGTGGGAAATCATCTGCCTCCATTGTAGAGCAAGGAAAATTTGTCTATGCTGGAGATAATATCATTCTTGTGGACGGTGAAAATTCTGGTGAAGTTTTCTCTGTTCCACAGGATGGATATATGGGAAGCACATTCAAACAGTTATGGTTTTCTTCAGCCATGTGGAAACCATATATCTTAGCTTTCATTCTGTTCTACAAAGAGTTGTTGAGAAATTCAAAAAGAGGTGCGGCAATTCCACACCTCAATAAAGAGCGATTCTACAATCTGCATATTGGAATTCCACCATTTGCAGAACAGCAACATATAGCAGAACGCATAAATGAATTATCGCAGTTGCTCAAATAGTTTTTCTATTTGAACAACAATGCGATGCAGTTCTTTGATTGGAGGTAATGGTATTAATATTTCTTTTATTTTTGCTATGCTTACACCACCTATAATACCCGTTTTATTTTGATTAAACGCCTCAAAGAACGATGGTGATTGTAGATAATAGTATATGTATTTTCCGATTCCAACAAACGGTGAGAAACAACATAACTTATTACCAAAACATACATCTTGGTTCAGTATTGCAATTTTTCTTCCGGCACTTCCACCTTCAATACACATCAATATTGAGTTATTTGGAGCAATTCTAAAATCTTGTTCATATTGTTTCGGAATTGCAATACCATTATCATAAATAATCCGATTGTCAAAATCAACATCTTTAGTTCCTATATAATAACGTCCTACAACATCTGTAAATTTTGATTTCTTTTCAGTTTCACTAATACTGTTACCAGTGTAAATGTTTGCAATATAAGAAAGTCTTGTCCAAACCCAATTTACAGGAATTTCAAAAGGTATCTGTTCTGTTATATCCAAGCATTTTTTGCCTATCTGCTCATAATACTTGTTATCGTCACCTTTATAGATAATGGAATCTGTCAAAGTAGACTTTTTTAATTTTCCCTCTTTCACGAGTTCCTGTTTCTCCTGCTGTATCTGTCCAAGCAGTTCTTGGGCTATTCCTTCCTTTGCTATTTGTGGTACAAGTTTTCCTTGAATAGCCTCTTGAAGAATAGATTTTTTAAGCAACTCCTTTATAGAAGTATCAAGATTGTTAAGCTCTTCTTGTTTACTATCAAATAGTTGAATTAAAGGTTGTAATAGCTTTAATTTTTTAATAATATGTTGTTGTGCATTAAAAGGAGGAATCGGAATTATAAGATTCAAAATGTGTTCGCGACTAATCCCTGGAATTACACCCTGAGCATTGGATGTAATTGCTGATAAGTTAGCGTCAATTATTAATTTCAGATAAGACATACAAATAAATGAAGAAAAGCCTCTTATTATTTGAATTTGTCTAGCAATATGTATTTTTTCAACATTACAAAAACACATCTTGCCAACTCCAGAGCCTTTGCACACAATAAGTAAGTCCCCTAATTTCCCTATTACAGAAGGACATTCAGTCCAACGATTTATAATTAGTTTTCCGTTGCTAATATTGCTAGCTCCTGTAATATAGGGGATACCTTTATTTTTAGAGTTATACTTTTCTGGCATAAAATCTTGTCCAGATAAAAGTTCTATGATACCTCCCATTCTACACCATTCCCATCCATTCGGTATTTCAAATGGAATATCCTCATCAATACATTTCACCTCCCCTGTGGCAATAATCTTCTCATAATAGGAATTATCGTCACCGCGGTAAATAATCGATTCTTTTTTATTTTTCCTTATTTTACCCTCCTTAACAAGTTTTGCTTTTTCTTCCCTGATTTTTTCAAGTAGCACAGATGCTGGTTCATCATTGGGGTCTTGCGGTACAAGTTTTCCCTGTATCGCCCATTGTAGTATGCTGTTTTTTAATTGTTTACCGTTCATCATATTCTAACCGATTTAGAAGTTCTCGTCTTTTTGTTTTTCAGTTAGGTAGAACTGATATAACTTTTTCCCTATCTTGTCTTTTTTGAAGGTACGTTCATGATTCATAGGTGTCATAGACAAACGAATTTTTGCCACTCCTTCATTTAATATTTTAAATTGTTGTGGAGTAATTCTAAATTGGGCTGTAGAACTAATTTCTGTAACAGGAATTACTATATTTCCACTTATAATACTGGTAGATTGACTTCCGTTACCAATTACAGTTCCTTTTAGTTCAAGATATTTACCTGTGAATGTCCTGATTTTCATAGTTGGTTCGTTAAGGAAATTCATCCTGTCTGAACGCACTGTAGCTATTATAGAATATATGGTGTCTTGTTTTGCCACACTATACTTCATGTAACAACCTTCGGCTGCAAGTGCTTTATAGGTGTAACCTACAGTTTGTGCTGATACGTTAGGAACAAAGACCAAGTATAAGAAAAAACTTAGTATGTAAAGATATAAATTTTTTATCATTTTTCTATTGTAATACCTAAAATTTTTTGAATTTCTGATAAAGTTTTGTCTATTTCATGTTCAAGTGTAGCTCGTTTCTTGTAATAATCGGACAGCAGTTCTGCAGGAGGAAGAATTTCTTCTTCTTCCTTCGGAAATTTACATTGGTCAAAGTTACAATCTATGTCAAGAAGCTGTTGCGCTGTAAAACAGCGTGATTTTTCGTCGTTATTTTCAGAATCTATAATTTCTTGACGGTTATTCCACCAGTCAATGATGGGCTGGCAGTGTTCTGCTCTCATTGGCTTTGTCTTAGAGAAGTGCTTGTATCCTTCCGGCATATCAAGGCGATAAAACCACGTGTTTTTTGTACAAAAGCCTTCTTCAGCTCCTTCAGCCTTTTCTTTATTAAAGAATATAATATTGGTTGCAATGCTTGTATATGGTGCGAAAATGCTTCCTGGCAGACGAATAATAGTATGAAGATTAAACTCCCGTAATAATTTTTCTTTGATGGCTAATTTTGCATTGTCTGTACCAAACAAGAAACCATCAGGCAAAATTACTGCTGCACGTCCTCCATTAGCAAGACGGTACATGATAAGTACCATGAATAGGTCGGCAGTTTCACTTGAACGTAAGTCTGATGGGAAATGTTGCTTTGTGTCATTTTTCTCATTGCCTCCGTATGGAGGATTCATCAAGATAACATCAAATTTATCTTCATCTGTATAATTAAGAACATCTTTTGTCAATGAGTTATCATGCATCACATGTGGAGAGTCTATGCCGTGTAATAGCATATTAGTAACGCACAACATATATGGAAACTGCTTCTTCTCAATGCCATAGATAGATTTTGTATATTTTTCCTGATCTTCCACGGTCTTGACTTTCTTTTCAAGAGCTTTTAGCCAGCTTGTTATGAATCCACCGGTACCGCAAGCAAAGTCAGCCATCTTTTCACCAATCTTCGGATCGATGATGTTTGCCATAAAGTCTGTTAAGGCACGTGGCGTGTAGAATTCTCCTGCTGATCCTGCTGACTGCATTTCTTTTAGAATGGATTCATAAATTTCTCCAAAAGCATGGCTCTCCTCATAATCGCCAAGGTCAAGTTGGTCTATGACATTTATTACTTGCCGAAGCAGCACTCCATCCTTCATATATTGGTTCGCATCTTCAAACGTAGTACGGACAATAGCACTACGCATAGGGGTTTCAGGTGTGACTGTCAGACCTTTTAATGTCGGAAATAGGGTGTTGTTTACAAAATCTAAAAGTTTGTCTGCTGTTAACGCTTCTCCATCTCCGTTGTCCTTTGCCCAGTTGCGCCATCGGCAATTTTCAGGAATAAAGGATGTATAATTTTCATCATCGAATTCCCAATCGTTCTCTTTCTCGTCATAAACTTTTAAAAACAGCATCCATGCAATTTGTTCAATGCGTTGGGCATCACCATTGATGCCTGCATCATTGCGCATAATGTTACGGATACTCTTGACAAAATTATTTAGTGCCATATTTGATTATACTATATTGCTATAAATTAAATTTTCAAGTTCTTTCACTGCAGATAAGTATTGTTTGTTACCGCCGAAAAATTTTGCTATATTAGATGGCGATCCCATTTTACTGAATGGGTCAAGGCGAAGAACATTCCTGCTCTCCAATTGTGTTATACCATCATCGGTGTATTTTTCCAGTAATGCTTCAAGTACTTTTTTTGCTTGTGTCCCGTATTTATTGAATATATCACGTTTCTTTACGTTTTCGGCTCTTTCACGCCTTGTTAATGGTTTCTTTCCATAAGCTATGTGGCATATGAAATCGAAGTCATCAACGTCGTCCATATTTTGCTCTTGTTTTAAGGCATGAAGGTCTATGCCATTTTCACGCAATAAATCTGTTATCTCAGTTTTGTTTTTCGCAGTATTCCAATGTAATATAAAATCATTAAGATTTTTATAAGTATCATTGATGTTCTTGCGAGTGTAATCTGTTATACTTTCTGTGCGTAAAAGTTTGCCATTGGTATCATATACTGAAACTATTTTATTGATAACCTTAACCGAACATCCATCCTTATTCACGATGGGCTTAAAATGATGTTCTGGCTCGCTGACCATAGAAGGTTTTTCTTTATATTGGGGATAGTTTATGGTTTCCTTGTATCCTTCGTTTATTGTTATAGGACCATCCCATTCCGGATCTGCAAACAGACGTGTAATATTGCGGAAATCCATAATGGTAAAGTATGTTTTACCTTCTTTTTCACGGATTCTGGTACCTCTACCGACAATCTGCTTAAACTCTGTCATAGAGTTAATGCGTTGATCAAGCACAATAAGTTTCACCATTTTACAATCAACGCCTGTAGATAGCAGTTTGCTTGTTGTTGCGATTACGGGATATTTTGATGCTACAGAAATAAAATAATCCAATTTAGATTGACCATATGGATCACTGCCTGTAATTCGAACTACATAATCGGGATTTTTTCTGCACATATCAGAGTTCTCATTTATAAGGGCTGTCCTCATTCTGTCTGCATGGTCTTCATCTGCACAAAACACAATGGTTTTTGCCATTCTGTCTGTACTTTTCAAGTATTTTGTTATCTCATGTGCCACTTCTCTTATGCGGTCCTCAATAACAATATTATAATCATAATCTGAGTTATTATAGATTCGATCTTCTATAGGATTTCCATGTATATCCGTTTGTCCTTTTACAGGTCTCCATTCATCACCTATATTTGTAGTGATGTTAACGACTCTGAATGGTGCTAAGAATCCATCTTCAATACCTTCTTTTAAACTATACGTATAAATCGGGTCATTAAAATAACTGATACTTGATTGATATTTGGTTTCTTTCGGAGTTGCGGTCATACCTAATTGTATTGCATCCGTAAAATAATCAAGTATTTCTCGCCAGTTACTGTCGTCTTTCGCACTGCCTCTGTGGCACTCATCAACAATGACCATATCAAAGAATTCAGGCTTAAACAATTCTTTATAATTCTGTTTTCCGCCTTGACCTATAAGTTGTTGATATAACGCAAAGTAAACTTCATATGCCGTACTGCCGTTGTTCAAATCTTGTTGATAATTTACTTTATGAACTGTTTTATTAAGCGGCTTGAAGTCTTGTTGTATGGATTGGTCAATCAAAATATTTCTGTCCGCCAGATATAACACCTTTTTTACCAAGCCTGCCTTTAATAATCGATAGACAATTTGAAAAGCTGTATACGTTTTACCTGTTCCTGTTGCCATGACGAGTAAAAGGCGTTTTTTCCCCTGTGCAACAGCATTGACTGTACGATTAATGGCATTACGTTGATAATATCTTGGAGGAAATATATCTTTTCCAGTACAGAATGGTTGTTCTATGACTTTCTTTTCTTTGTCAGACAGACCGTGACCATCATTGATTTCTTTCAAAAAGCGTGAATATAATTCATCTTTAGTAGGGAATTCATCAATCGATAAGGCACGTTCCTTACCGGTTAAAAAGTCATATTCTTGATAACCAAATCCATTAGAACTGAATGCAAATGGTACATCCATCATTTGTGCATATTCTTTTGCTTGTTGCATGCCAAATCCAATTGCATGATTTGCATCTTTTGCTTCAATTATTGCAATTGGAGTAGCAGGATTATAGTAAAGGACATAGTCTGCGTATTTGGCTTTACTACGAGCCACTAAATTTCCCCTAAGGTTAATTTTGCCGTCTGTTAATTTAACCTTAGTCTCCATTGTTATATCTTCCACTGACCATCCTTTATTTAAAATAGATGGAGTAATATAACGTAGTTTCACGTCTTCTTCAGATAAATCCCCAATATTATCCATACGCAAGTCTGATAAGTGTATGTTGACTTTAAGTTAATAGATGTAATTACTTGTAAGTCTGTGATTGTTGAAATTTGTTGTAACTTTATTATGATATTATAAAGAAATACGAACAATAATTGTAATGATCACGGAATGCAAAGTTACAGAATTATTTTCTCCTTTGGATGATTTTTGCTGTTTTTTTATTCATGATATAAAAATATATAATTCTATTTGATGAAATGTTTATATTTAATCACGATTTAGTTACGTAAAAGATACGAATAATGTAAAACGCGAAATTCGTGATAATTTGGTTATCGTTTTTGTTTATAATTACTACATAATATTTGTATTTTATAAATAAGTCAGTGTATAAGTTTTATTTTTTTGTTATTTGTTTTTCATGGCTGTATATATACAGAAAAAATATCCCGCAATATATTTTATCCGAAAACTCTTTACATTATTTGTGTACAGAGTTTTCTTTAAAATAGAAAATGAACGTATAACTGATGTTAAATAATCCTTGCTGAAGTCATGTCTTTATTAACATCTGTTGGCTTTATGCTCGCTTTTTAGCCTTAAAAATGGCAATTTCTGATGGTAAAATGGCTTGTTTCATTAAATAAATGGGCTTGTTGGCAATCGTAAATGGCCCACTTTTGTATGGTAAACGGCCGAGTAATATTTTTTAACTCTTTACGTTTCTTTACCCGAAATGTGTAAGTGGTTGTATTTCAGAGAATTGCGCTAAATGAGCATTTTGAGCAATTTTGTTGCCCGAAGGCAATGCTGTGAACAGCATAGCTATTCTGAGAGCGTCAAAATAAAAAAGTTTTCTGTTCTTAGACTGTATTCTGTTGTTAATTTTTAGAATATGTATGCGATGTTTCTTGTATTTATGTCGTTGCGTATAACGATGACAACTGATGATTCATGGGTGCTGGTGAGTACATATTGTGCCTGTTGTACATTGTGGCTGAATTGGTGATATAACAAGCGGGCAACAGCATGAATGTTTGTTCAGTGCTGTTGCCCGCTTGTTGTATTGTTTTGTATGTTACGCATTGTCCGTATGTGATGGCTGTGATGCCGCCATCATGCCGGACAATGGGGGATGTCTGCCGGTTGATGATTAGAAGTCAAGCTCCTTTCCGCGGTAGAAGTCGATGAGGCTTGTGTCGTAGACATATTCGTATTTGGCTATCACAAGGTCGCTTTCGGCCTTCAGCCAGTTGTTCTTTGCCTCGTTAAACTCTGTGATGTTGGCCTTGCCGTATTCATATTTTGCCGACATGAGGTCGAAGGCTGCCTTGTTGCTGCGGCTGGCCTCCATGCTGCTTTCGTATTTGGCGCGTGCGGCAATGGTGTTATAGTAGGCCTGCTGTATCTCCTTATACAGGTTTTTCCTTACGTTGTCGAGCTGAAGCTGCTGAGTTTCGCGTTCAAGCTTGGCCGAGCGTATGCTGTTTCGCGTGGCGAAGCGGTTGAATATCGGCACGTTGAGGCTCAGACCTATATATTGGCTGAAGTTGTTGCGCATCTGTCTGCCGAAGCTTTCGGCTTTGAATCCGCTTGTCTTGTAATAGTTTGAACCTATGCCGGCGTTAAACGACAGCGTGGGCAGCAGGGCGCTCTGGGCTATCTTGATGTTCATCTCGGTGCTTTTCAGCCGGTAGAGCTCTGCTTTTATTTCGGGCTTGAAGGTGATGGCCTCCTGATAAATCTCGTCGGGCGACGGGGGAACTGCCCCGGCCGACGGATCAATGCCGCCGGCATCGGGACGAATTATGGCGAAACCCTCGGGCGAGGGCAGTTCCAGCAGTTGTGTCAGGGCGAGCAGTGCCAGCCGGTAGTCGTTGTCGGCCTGTGTGTATGTCAGTCGGCTTTGGGCCAGCGTGGCTTCCTGTTGTGCCACGTCAACGCCGCTTGCCTTGCCGTTGCGGTACATCTCCTTGAGCCTTGCTACCTGCATTGAGTCTATTGAAATCTGGCGCTGTGCCACGTCGCGCATCTCCAGGTCATAGAGAATCTGCACGTATGCCTGTGCCACCTGCACGCTGATGTCGTTGCGCGCCTTTTCCATGTCGGCCGTGGCTGCTTCAAGGTTGAGTTTGTTGAGCTCTATGGTGCGCGGAATCTTCAGTCCGCTGAACAGCGGCACGCTTGTGCCCAGCGAGAAAGACGTGCTGCTGGTGTTGGTGTCAGAGTAGGTGTTCTCTGATGTCAGACCGCGTCCGAACGACCAGTTTTGTGACGCCGAACCGTTGAGGTCGGGCAGACGGCTGTTCTTTGCCGTGTTGAGGTCTATCTCGCGCTGCTGCTTGGTAACGTCCTGCTGCTTCACGGTGATGTTGTGCTCAAGGGCATAGCTGATGCACTGGCGCAGCGACCATCCCTGTGCGGCCTGCTCAGTCTGCGCTCCGGCGGCGGTTGCTGCCATGAGAGCTATTGAGGTTATTATGGTTTTCATGTCAAATGAGCTTTTTGGTTAGTTTTATTCGTCTGCACCGTCGTCGGTAACCTTCTTAGGTCCGCGAACACGGTCTTTGGCCGACAGGCCGCTCTTTATCTGTATGTTCACGCCGTCGCTCAGTCCGGTGGTAACCTTCCTGCGCTCGTAGGTCTTGTCCTCGCCGCTGCCCTTTACGATATAGACAAAGGTGTCTGAGCCGCTGAACTCTATGGCGCTTTCGGGCACGGTCAGTACGTTCTTCGCACTTGCCAGCACTATCTCGGCGTTGGCGCTGTAGCCCGAACGTATCTTGTTGCCTTCAGGCACGCTTACGGCGGCCTTTATCTCAAACTGGTTGGCTCCGTTGTTCTCTGTTGCCTTCGGCGAAATGTATTCGAGTTGTGCGTTGAACTTCAGGTTCTGCAGTGCGCCAATGGTAATCTTCATTTCCATGCCGGTTACGAGCTGTCCCACTTCGGTCTCGTCAATGTTGCCCTTAAATATAAGGTCGCCCATGTCTGCAACCGATGCTATGGTGGTTCCGTCGTTGAATGTGTTGCTCAAGATTACCGAGTTACCCACCTTTACAGGAATGTCGAGTATAAGTCCGCTGATGGTTGAGCGTATGAGAGTGCTGCTTGCGCTGGCATTGCTGCGCGACACACCGTCGCGTACAACCTCAAGGGCGTCGATGGCAGCAGCCTTTTCCTCTTTAGCCTGATTGAGCGTCTGGCGCACTTTGTCGTATTCGTCGGCGCTCACGAGCTGCTTGTCGTAGAGAGCCTTCTCGCGCTGGAAGTCTATTTCAGCCTGCTTAAGGTTGATGTCGGCAAGGCGCACGCGGCTTTCGGCAGAGCTTAGCTGGCTCATGTCGGGAATGACCTTCACCTTGGCTATCACCTCACCGGCCTTGACCATGTCGCCGGCCTCCTTGTAAATCTCGGTGATGATACCGCTTATCTGCGGCTTAACCTCCACCTCGTCGCGTGGCTCTATCGTGCCAGTTATGACCGTGGTCTTGTAGATGTCTGTAAACTTTGGAGTGAACTCTCCATAAGTCAGCGGCTTGGGCTGCGACTTTTGGTAAAGGAACACGAATGTTCCGATGAATATCAGAACGATAAGTGCTGCGACAATGAACTTAAAATACTTCTTCATGTTCAGTATGGTTTTAAATTATTTGTTTCTTTTTTATCAGTGATTTATCTTTTTGTGATGCGGGCTGTTATCATCATGGCCGTGTGTGCTTATTCGTCTCTCATGGCGTCCACCGGCTTTATGCTCATAGCCCTTGCTGCCGGAGCCAGGCCGGCCAGCACGCCGAGAATGCTGAGCAGGACGATGGCGCCAATGGCGGTCCAGAATTTTACCTGGAAGTGGGCTGTCACGATGCCGTCGGACGTGTTGCCGAGTTCAAGCATTTCGAGTATTATCACGGAGAACAGTATGCCGCTCATGCCCGCCACGGCCGTAAGTATGACGCTCTCGGTTATTATCTGTCCGAGAATGTTGCGCGGCGTGGCTCCTATGGCTCGCCGTATGCCTATCTCTGTTGTGCGCTCGCGCACCGTAACCATCATGATGTTGCTCACGCCGATGGCTCCGGCGAGCAGTGTGCCTATGCCGACGAGCAGGATGAGGAAGTTTACGCCGTTGAAAAGATTGTCGAGCATGCCGAAGAGCACCTCGGTGTTGAACACCATGATGCCTTTTTCGTCGGCAGGGTCAATCTGGTGGGCGTGTGCCACCACGCTTCTCATCTTGTCGGATATGCTGTTCATGGTTATGCCCGGCTTTGCCGTTACACATATCATGTGGACGCTGTCGCCGAGGTTGTAGGCCTTCTGCATCAATGTCAGCGGCACCACTACCGACTCCTCTGTGCGTCCGTTGATGTTCATGTTGCCCGAACTGTAGTCGACGCCTACCACGTCATAGTAGATCTTGTCTACGCATATCATCTTTCCGCACGGATCGCCGCCGCCCGGAAACAGGTCTTTATAAACCTTCTTGCCTATAACGCACACCTTGCGGTTCTGCTTAATGTCCATGTCGTTTAGGTAGCGGCCGTAGTACATCTTGGGCGCTTCCACCTCCTGATAGTTCGGCAGCAGGCCTTTCATTGAGCACGACGACTTCTTGTCGCTGAAGGTGGCGCTGCCTCCCCAGTGGGACAGCACCGGCGAGACAACTTCGAGTTCGGGCACCTGCTGCTTGAGGCGCTCCACATCCTTGTAAACCATGCTCCACTGGCGCCCTTTGCGGAATCCGGCATAAGGCTTGGTGGTGGGCTGTGCCCATATTATCGCCGAGTTGGTGGCAAAGCCTTCAAAGTTTTTCTGCAGCAACTCTTTCAGTCCTTGTCCTCCTCCGAGAAGCGACACAAGCATGAACACGCCCCAGAATACGCCGAATCCGGTAAGGAAGCTGCGGCTCTTGTTTCTCGTAAGCGTGTCGAGAATCTCGCGATAACGGTCTATGTCAAATCTCATCTTTTCTAATTAAGAATTATGAATTAAGAATTAAGAAAACATGCTTTTGCGGCTTTCGTTCATCCCAATTATGCATTATGAATTATGAATTGTGAATTATGAATTAAAAAAACTTATTCCGCTCTCAGCGCTTCGATAGGTCTTATCTTGGCAGCCTTGCGTGCAGGAATCAGTCCGGCAAGCGTTCCGGCAACGATCATCACTACCGTAGCCGATATGCATGTGCCGATGCCGACAGTGGGATTGTAGAACATCGTGGCCTCAAACAGTCCGCTGTCTACCTTCATCCGGCCTATCGTAGCGTCCATATATGCGTTGGCAGCCACGCCCAGCACCATGCCAATGTAGCCGAAGAAGGTGGTGATGATGATGCTCTCGGTGATAATCAGGCGCAATATCGACAGCGGCTTGGCTCCGATGGCCTTGCGTATGCCGAACTCGCGGGTGCGCTCCTTGACGGTTATCAGCATGATGTTGCTCACGCCTACGATTCCGCTGAGCAGCGTGAACAGACCTATTATCCACAGGGCGGTCTGTATTATGCCAATGCCCTTGTTCATCTGCATGTTCTGTGTGAAGCGGTTCCATATCCACACGGCACCTTCGTCGTCGGGAGCGGCGCGGTGGTTGCCGTTGATACGTGCCCTGTATTGTGTCTCAAACTCCTCGTTGTCCTTCTCTGTCTCAAGTCCGTGGAAGGAGAAAACTATGTTGCCAACCTCGTCGCCTTTGTTGTATATGGTGCGGAATGTGGTGAACGGGATGAACGCTCCTCTGTTCATGCCGCTCTTGTCGGCCTCGTAGATGCCTACCACGCGGAAAGCCATGTCGCCGACGTTGACATATTGGCCGACGAGATTGCTCACATCGCCGGGCAGAAGTTCCTTTGCGTCGTCCTCACTCAGCACGAGCGACTTGCGCGACTGCTCTATGTCAATCTGGTTGATAAACCTGCCGTAGAGCATCTCCTTCTTGTTTATCTTCACCTCGTTGGGATAAACGCCCGACAGAGTGACGCTCACGTAGTTGGCGTCCTTTGTAAGCGTTATGCCGCTTTGTTGCAGTTCGGCTCCGGTGTCCTCCACATATTGCTTGTAGCTTTGGTCGGTCAGGGCCTTGTCTTTGTCGTTGAGGGTTATGCGCCGGCCTTCTTTCAGACCGTCGTAAGCCTTCGACGTATACCCTGCGCCCACCATCATCGAGTTGTCGAGAAACCTGTCGCTCTGTATTTTCTGGGCGTTGATGAGTCCGTTGCCGGCTCCGAGCAGGAAGATAATCATGAAGATACCCCACGCCACGGCAAAGCCTGTAAGCGCGGTGCGCAGCTTGTTGCGCCTTACGGTGCTCCATATCTCAGCTAAAACGTCTCTCATGTTATTGTCATTGAATGTTTTTCATTAATTGTCCAGGCAGTTGTCAGACCACCGTTTCAAGTGCATTGCGCCGTGTTACTTCATCATTCCGTCGATGCCGAACGGCGAAGCGTGATGGTCGAAGTTGGTCTCTATGTTGCCTATCAGACCGTCCTTTATATGCACAATCTTGTTGGTCTCGTTGGCAACGCCGCTCTCGTGAGTAACCACAACAATGGTCATGCCGTCGTCTTCGTTGAGCTTTTTCAGCAGCTTGTTGGCCTGTGCGGAAGTATATGTCATGGTCGTTCGTCCTTTCTTCTTTGTGAATTTCTGCTCATATTGTACATGATTTTGCGGCGCAAGTCCAGCGGATGACGACACTTTCTCAGGCGGCTTGTCCACATATTCGCGGTGTCCGTCAGGGTACAGCAGATACGCAGCCTTCTTCTCCGCGTCATAGCGGGCCACGGAAATGCCTTTCATCTTGGCCTGCTGATACGCAACAAAAGCTACCTGAGAGATGCGTCTGTCTATCTCTTCGTCTTCATCATCACAATGGGGGTCTTCATAAAGCGGCGTTTTGCTTTCATCGGTCATAATCTCGCTCCTTTCTGTCGGGAAAAGTTTGCAATGATTGCACACTTTTCCCCGGCTGTTCTCACGCGCTCTGGCGGATCACAATGCCATCTTCGTCCCAGGTGGTCAACCGGAAGTTGTAGGGATGTCCGTCAGGCGCGGTCAGGCTGTTCAGAATGTCCCGAAGCTCCTTCGCCTCTGCCGAGTGACGCTTGGCGATTAGCACGGCTTCGTCCACCGGCTTGTTGTCCAGGGCGCAGCCATCCACATACATGCGAAGCTGGTACAAGTCCAACGCCTTGGTCTTTCCTGCCTTGGCCTCGTAGATGGTCACGCGGTCGATGTAGTCCACGAACAGGTCAACCTTGGCCTTCAGTCCGATCTTCTGGAACACCGGCTCCTCGCGGCTCACCCGCAGGGCGGTGGGGTCCTTCTCCCGCTTGGCAGTCAGTTCCTTGACGTACCGCAATTCCATCGAGTCCACTTGCTGCCGAATGACCTCCTGACAGAATGCCACGGCTAGATCCCCCGGTGTCAGATTGATCTCC
>ERZ780117.451-NODE-451-length-17530-cov-3.117997_pt1 | contig 17530 bp, 11 predicted proteins | sample MGYA00510985_ERZ780117 | MGnify/ENA primary metagenome ERZ780117 (study PRJEB29588, sample SAMEA2159553) | human gut metagenome | biome: human gut; feature: human-associated habitat; material: faeces | place: Denmark | collected 2008/2010 ...
AATACAGATGATTTTGTTATGCTTACAATTGATTTTCCTAATTTGAATGATATGAAAAATGTATTAGGATCTGCAAAGCTTTTGAATAAATTTAAAATAAATCTGGATAAAATTATTTTGGATTATACCAAATCTATTGGTTTGCGCAGACAAATTATCGGAAAAACCTATGTTATAAGATGCGATAAAGATTATACATTCAGCAGTTCTGCATCAACTGCGGTTAAAGCAGCTATAGAGCTTTTAAACCTTATAACAGCCATGAACTGTAAGCTGACACGTAAAAAGAGTGCTACAGTGCGTTGTAATATGTTTCTTTTAAAAAGAAACATTGATGATGATCCGTATAATTTAGATTCCGGATATAATATCAGCCTTTTGAATCAGTTAGAAAAACGAAAAGACGATAAGATTTTAAATACTTTTCAGGTTTTGACTGATGATAATGTTACTGACGCTATCAGCGGAGAATATAAAGTTTCTCCGTTAAATTCTGTTATGGTCGGCGATGATATGGTTATGTTTTATTAGGTTGATTTAAGAGAGTTTGTAAAAGTCGAATACCCTGAGGAAGAGGAGGATGAACGGGAAATTGAAATTCCGAATTTTGTCCAAAATATGCTGATTGAACAGGACAAAATTGATGGGAATGCCTTAAATAACCTTGATCCTAAAGGTGATCCCGATTCTATTTACGATATTGAAACAATTAATTTTGATGAAATAAACTGTGATTTTATCAGAACAGAAAATGTTGATGTTTTATTTCATATTCTGAATAAATTTCAGAATGTTCCAAAGGGTATTGTGGCTATCAAAACTGCAGAAATGTATAAGCCTTATACTTTGAAGGTTATGAATGCCGCTGCTGATACTGGCCAGTTTAGTAATATTATATCTTTGACCTGCTATGATGAGATGAAATATACTCCATATTCATTTTTTAGAGATCTTGTTTCAGCAATTTTTGAATATACGGTTTCTCAAAAATTGTTTTTTCAGAATGATTTTTCAATGTTTTCTTCAGTAGATCCGGACGGATTGATAAAAGACTTAATTACTCTGCAAAAAAGAGAAACTGACAGTGAAGAAGATACACGTCATATTTATTTTGAGATATTTTTAACACTGCTTCAAATTATTCCTAAAACTTTAATATTTGTTGAAGATTTTGAAAAAATTGATTCAAGCTCTTATGATGTTTTGAAGTTTTTGTTTGCGGCATTTGAACAGCTTGATATCAGCTTTTTAATATCTTATGACAAGGATTTTTCTCTGCACAGGGACTGTCATTTTCTTCTTGCTAAGCCTTATTACACCGAAATTACTTTAAAGCCTACATCTTTTGAAAAATTGATAGAGGAAAATAAAATTTATTATCGTAATATTTTGAATAATTTTTATTTCCAAAGGGTTGCCAAATACGCATGCGGCAGCAGTTTGTTTATAGATATTGCAATGCAGTATTTGATTGAATCAGGTGTTTTTGCTGCTGATGATGACAGTATTGAAATGGTAAATCCAAAAACTTTAATTATCCCGTCTAGTCTGGATAAGCTTGTCGCACGAAGATTAAATCTATTGCAGGATGATGCTGATGCTATGAAATTTTTAACTTCTGTTATTCTGCTAGGTACCCGTATAGATTCAGGCACGATCGACAGTCTTGGTTATGAGCACAAGGACGAAATTATAGAAAAACTTTCAAATATGGGATTTATGTACCAGTATAATAACTGTATTTATTTTCCTAATTACAATTTATTGAGAAAAAATCTTCTTGAGACAATAAGTAAAATTTATTTAAAGGAAGTTGCAGAAGATTTATTTAATAAGGTATTTAATGATGATATGCCAAGTCCTGTTAAGGCCTATTTATTTGCATTATTGGATGATACAGAGCATGAACGTACTCAGTGGGAAATGCTTGCTGAAATAGCTCTTTCTCTAGGAGATTTCAGTGCTTATTTAAACTGTACAAATAAAGTTTTAGAACTGCTTGACAAAAATATTGATCCGGAGCAGGCTGAGAGTTTACAAGCTTATAAACAACATCTTTATGAAGATATCTCAAATAATTTGTATGATTATGTTCCGGAAAAGACATCTGAAATAGCTGGAATTACTTTAAAAAATCTAGAGAAGGCAAAGGATAATGATCGTATTATAATGCTGTGCAATAAAATGATTAATGGTTCATTAATTGCCGGTAATTATAACCATGCACTCGAATTGACGCATAAGATTCTTTCGCTATTGCCTCCTTCTTCTCTAAATCCGTCAGATCCGAATTTTAACAGTTATTTCTTTTTAATGTCTGTTATTCATATTCAAATTTTATTCAATATAGGTGCATTGGGCGACTGTCTTGATATTGGTTATAAAGTTCTTAATATAATAAATAATGAAACTGTAGAGATTTTAAAACCTGATTATATGGCTCAAGAAGATTTCCAAGCTTTAATTATTGATTCTGCAGGTTTTGTTGCTCTTGCAAATGTTTTACTCCTTTGCGGAAATGTTGATGAGTTTTTAAAAATTCTGCGCGGAGAAATCAGTTTTGTTCCAAAATCTTATGATCTTTTTATAACACTTCAGAATTTGCTTCATGGAAACAAGGTAAAAGATTTTGCGTGTGAAATCTCAGAAAATGACAGATTCGGGGCGGTGATTTTAAATATAATCAATGCATTTGTTAATTTTTCAGGCGATTATAAGATATTTGCCGAAAATATTTACAAAGCAAAACTTTGTGCAAAAACTTATAAATTGCATCAGCTGGAGTTGTTTGCGGATTTAATGATCGGCTATTCTTATATGGAGCTTGGTTCATATAAAAAAGCAGATTCAATTATATATCAAATTATTAAAACAACAAACTCTAATGGTATGACAACACTTTTATATGTTGCATGGTATGTTATGAGTGAGCTTCATCTTAGACAAAATAAATATGAGGTAGCTTTTGGAATTGTTAATAATTCACTTATTCAGCTCGAGAAAAATAATACAACAAGCGAATATCTTCTGATGCTTTTTAAATACAATATGTACAAAATTATGATGTTTAAGCAACAGTATGAAAAAGCTGATATTTGTATTGCGCATGCAAAATACATAGCTCAGAAGTATAATATTAATTTTAAGTTTGATACGGATAAAAATCATTATATTGCAATAGAAGATGATGAGGTGTCTTTGGAAGATGCTGAAAGTATACTAGGTGTTTCGGCACCTGTAAATGAGCAAAATTCAGAAAGCGGGGAAGTATGAAAATATTATTTGCTTCAGCAGAAGTTGCACCTTTCTCTAAAGCAGGCGGTTTGGGTGTGGTTTTTGGGAGCCTGCCAAAATATCTGGAAAAGGATGCACAGATTGCGATATTTACGCCTCTGCACGGATGTATTGACGTAAATAAATGGGGTATAAAAGAACTTGAAAATTCTTCATTGTGGCTTACATTTAATGGTATGGGACACAAATTCCGGCTTTTTATGTGCAAGCTTCCCGGTACTGATATTAATGTATTTTTTGTCCATAATGACTGGTATTTTACATGTTTTAAAGAAGTTTACCCCAAGTGGCTTGACCCGAAATATGAACATGAGAGGTATATTGCATTTTCTCTTGCTGTTTTGGAGTATGCAAAACTTTTGAATTTTAAAGCTGATATTATTCATGCAAATGACTGGCATACCGCTATGATACCTGTTTATCTGCACAGCAATTACAGGTTTGATGATTACTGGAAAAATACAAAATGTGTGTTTGAAATTCACAATCTTGCATATCAGGGAGTCTGGTTTGAGGATGTTATGGATTTCGCAAATATGCGTAAAGATATTGTCTATAATGAATGGGGGGTAGAACATTACGGCAAAGTCAACTGGATGAAAGGGGCTATAAATTATTCCGATAAGGTTGTTGCGGTTTCCCCTACTTATGCAAAAGAAATTTTAACAGGAGAATATGGTGAGGGCATGGATTATACTCTCCGTATGAACCAGCGAAAACTTGCAGGAATTTTAAACGGCATTGATTACGATGTGTTTAATCCCAAAACTGATAAATCTATTGTAAAAAATTATGATGTTAAATCTTTTAAATATAAAGAAGAAAATAAGAAAAAGGTTTGTGAAGAATTTGGTTTGAAATATAATTCTGAAAGACCGATGTACGCAATGGTTTCTCGTCTCGTCGGGCAGAAAGGCATTGATTTAATAAGACAGTGTGAAAATGAATTAAGGGGATTAAATGCTGATTTTGTATTTTTAGGAAACGGAGAAAAAGATTATGAAAATCTTTTAATATGGCTTTCAAATAATTCATCAAATATAAGAGCTTACATAGGTTACCGCGGAGATCTTGCAAATCAAATTTATGCCGGGAGCGATTTTTATTTAATGCCTTCTAAATTTGAGCCCTGTGGCTTGAGCCAGCTTATTGCAATGCGTTACGGCTCTCTGCCTGTCGTCAGAGCAACCGGCGGTCTTGAAGATACCGTAAACGGTTATCCTCTTAATGATTCTACAGGTTTTAAATTCTGGGGATATTCAGGCCGGGATATGATGCAGGCAATTTATTGTTCGTTAGGTGTTTACCGTGATAAATACACATTTAATGCTATGCGGAAATCCGCAATGGAAGCTGATTTTTCATGGGGTAGAAGTTCGCAGGTATATTTGAATTTGTATAAAGAATTAATTTGACTTATATAAAAAGATAAAACAAAATAGAAGTATGCAAAAGAAAAGTTTTGAATATTTAAAACTTCATGTTTCGGTTTTACTGGCAGGATTTACAGGACTGCTTGCAAAGCTTATATCGTTAAACGAAGTTATGACTGTATGGTATAGAATGATTTTTGCATTTTTAATATTTTGTTTTATGCTTTTTATTATGCAAAAAAAGCCTGTTGAAAATTTTAGAGACGCGTTGAAAATAACAGGTTTAGGCGCATTACTGACAATACATTTGATATTCTTTTTCGGCAGTATAAAATATGCAACTCTTTCAATCGGAGTTGTCTGCTATTCTCTTGTTGGATTTTTTACGGTTCTTTTTGAGCCTTTGATATTAAAAGTTAAATTTTCATTTCTTGAACTTTTTTACAGCTTAATTGCTGTACTGGGTATTTGGCTGATATTTAACTTTGATACAGGGTACAGATTCGGTATAATTTTAGGTGTTATATCGGCATTTTTGTTTGCCCTGTATACTCTGTTGAATAAAGTCGTACAAAAAGACAAATCTTCAAGAAGTATGCTGTTTTATGAACTTTTGGGCGGAGCATTATTTATGACAGTTTTTGTTCCTTTTTATATGCATGGAACGCATCTTCAGCATATAATTCCTATAGGGTATGACTGGTTATGGCTTTTTGTGCTTGCGTTTTTCTGTACAGTTTTAATGTATTTGATTCATATATCGGTATTAAAGTCTCTATCTGCTTTTACTGTAAGTCTAGCCGGTAATTTAGAGCCTGTTTACGGCATATTGCTGGCAATAATTTTTCTCGGCGAAGCTAGTGATTTTACGCTCTCATTTTATACTGGTATGGTATTAATATTTTTATCTGTATTTTCTCAATCCTTAATTAAGGGGAAAAATCTTGAAAAAAGTTATAAAATTTGATACAATTAATATTGTAAGATTAAAATAAAGAGGAGTATAGAAATATGAAAAGATTGTTTATGCCGGAATGTCGGGGGGGGGGGCGTTCTCACTTGGCTTTAATAGTTTTCGGTATTGAAAAGTATAAAAATTTTTATTATTATAGTGATATTATACATTACATATTAAGAAGTGGGTCTATGAGAAAAGCTTTTACATTAGCTGAAGTTTTGATTACGCTGGGTATAATTGGAGTTGTTGCAGCTATGACAATGCCTTCATTAATTCAAAATGTAAGAAATCGTGAACTTGAGTCAGGTTTGAAAAAAGGAGCATCGGTTATCGGACAGGCACTCAATATGTATCAGGCTCAAAATGGTGTTCCTATTACGTCTGATATAGGCCAGCATGAGTTGAAACCTGCAATAATTGACTATTTTAATGTTTTGACTGATTGCGGATTTGGCCATGATGATGCTGACAGCGCCTGCATTAAAAATTATGGAGATGCTGACAAAGATTCTATGGAATACAAAAACTTTAACGGAAAATCATCAATCGATTTAAACAGATTTGATGACGGGCAGTTTGTTTTGACCGATGGGAGCCTTATTTTGATTAATAATGCAACATCAAATGATACTAATACATATATTTCAATTGATGTAAACGGTTATAATAAGCGTCCGAACAGGCTGGGACAAGATTTATTTATGTTTCAAATTGATAACAGAGGAGCATTGATTCCTATGGGGGCAGCAGGTTCTTATTTTCATGATGAAAATGATGCATATTGTTCTAAAACATCAGCTGATAAGAATAACGGTGCCGGATGTACTTATAAAGCTCTTTCGGATCCAACATTTTGGAAAAGTCTGCCTTAAATTAAAAGCTTCGCTTAAATGCGAAGCTTTATGTTAGTTATAAATTTTTCTTGTCAAATCAGCTTTTCTTATTCTGATGTTTTGCGGAGTAATTTCAACAAGTTCATCATCTCCGATGTATTCCATACATTCTTCAAGAGACATCTCTTTATGTGCCTGCAGGGTTACCATAACATCAGCAGTAGCACTTCTCATATTGGTTAATTTTTTAGTCTTACAGATATTTACTACAATATCCTGCGGTTTGTTGCATTCTCCTATAATCATTCCGCGATAGACTTTTGTTTTCGGGGTTACAAAAAAGACCCCTCTATCCTCGTATTGAGCCAGTGCATAAGGAATTGCTTCACCCTGTTCGTGTGCGATAATAGAACCGTTCCTCTGGCGTGGAATATCGCCTGCATAGGGTCTGTATTCTAAATATGTATGATACATAATCCCTTCGCCGCGCGTCATTCTGATAAATTCGCTTCTAAAGCCGATAAGACCGCGTGCAGGAATATGGAATACCATTTTGGTTCTTCCTTTGCTGTTATTCATTTCTTTCATTTCGGCTTTTCTGCCTGACAGCCTGTCAATACAGCTTCCTGCATAACCTTCCGGAACATCAACAATCAAATTTTCAAAAGGTTCACACTGCACGCCGTCAATTGTTTTATAAATAACTTCCGGTTTAGATACCTGAAATTCATAGCCTTCACGACGCATTGTTTCAATTAAAATACCGAGATGAAGTTCACCCCTGCCTGAGACTTTGAAAACATCTGTGCTATCAGTATCTTCAACACGTAAACTTACATTTTTTTCAAGTTCATCATACAATCTTTTTCTTAATTGTCTTGATGTAACAAATTTCCCTTCAGTTCCTGCAAACGGACTGTCATTTACAGAAAAATTCATCTGTAAAGTGGGTTCATCAACCTTAATAAGAGGCAGCGGCTGAGGATTTGACAATGAACAGATACTTTCACCTATTTGTATATCTGCAAATCCTGCAATACCTACGATATCGCCGGCGTAAGCTTCTTCTATTTCAATGCGTCCGAGGTCATGAAATCCGAAAAGTTTTGAAATTTTCCCTTTCTCCTGACTTCCGTCCGCATGGATAACACAAACCTGCTCTTGAGACTTCACCTTCCCATTTTCAATTCTGCCGATTACAATTCTGCCTACATAATCGTTGTAATCAAGTGTTGTTGCTCGAAATTGGAACGGCTTTGATGAATCACAGGCAGGCGGTTTAATGTTTTCTAAGATACAATCCAGAAGCGGAATCATATCTTTTCTTTCATCATCTAAATCTTTTACTGCAAAGCCGTTCAAACTGCTTGCAAAAATGAATGGAAAGTCTATCAAATCTTCTCTGTCTGTCAATTCCGTAAACAGATCAAAAACTTTATCAAGCGCAGTTAACGGTTCTGCAGCCGGTTTATCAATTTTATTAATTACAACAATAATTTTCAAACCTAATTCAAGTGCTTTTGATAAAACAAATCTTGTTTGAGGCATCGGTCCTTCTGCTGCGTCAACGATTAATAAAGCGCCGTCTACCATACCTAACACGCGTTCTACTTCACCGCCGAAATCAGCGTGTCCAGGAGTATCGACTACGTTAATTTTTGTATTTTTGTAATTTATAGAGATATTTTTTGAAAGAATTGTAATTCCGCGTTCTCTTTCAAGATCATTACTGTCTAATACTCTTTCCTGTATATGCTGATTAGACCTGAATGCTCCGGCTTGACGTAAAAGACAATCCACAAGAGTCGTTTTCCCGTGGTCAACGTGTGCAATAATTGCTATATTTCTAATATTTTCATTCTGATTTGTCATAATTCCCTGCCATTAATATTTGTTTAGTGTAAATAGTACACTTTTATATTATACCAGTAACAATTTATTTTCAAGTAAGGAGTTTGTAAATATAAAATTTTTGCATAATGAATATTATCGAAAATGAACAGGTAAATTAAGCGGACTACTTTTCCTTGCGCTTTAGCGCTGCGTAAAGACTTTAGCTGTTCACTTATTTACTTCTAATAACATATTTATGTTTATAGTAAAATTAATTTTGTAAAGGAGTTGCAATGCCGCATTTTTTTATAAATTCAAAAGACGTTAGAAATAATAAAATTGTTATCTCAGATAAAGATAATTTCAATCATATTGCAAAATCTCTGCGGATTAAAAAAAGTGAGAAGCTCCTTTTGATTGACGAAAATCAAATTCAATATGAAACTGTTGTTGACGAAATAACAAATAAGGAAATAACGGTTTATGTTGAAAATAGTTATTACTCTAATAGAAGGCTTGATTTTGGATTATATCTTGCACAAAGCCCGCTCAGAAGCGATGCTCAAGTTTGCATTATTGAAAAAGCAACCGAGCTCGGTACAGATGGGGTTTATCCTGTTTATACTGATAATTGTGCTCTCAGCAGAAGTGTTATCGAAAAGAAAATTTCAAAATGGCAGAGAATTATGCTCGAGGCTTCTAAGCAATGCGAGCGGGCATATATTCCGACATGTTACGGGTTGACTAATCTGGAAAATATTATAAAATTAAAAAATGAAGGGTTCAGGGTTATTGCATTTTGCGAACGGTCTGCAAAACTTTCTCTGCATGAATATTGTTCAGAAAGTCCCGTTCAGTCAGGTGAAAAAATTCTAATAATTATAGGACCTGAAGGTGGCTTTTCAGAACAGGAATTTAAACTTTTCCAGTCCTACGAATTTAGATCCGAAGAGGCCGTCTTTGGGTTTGTAGTCCTGAAAGGCCATTACCCAGCCTGCCAGTGGAACATAATAAAATACGATGCCGTATACAAAAAAGATAGCCGCACAGACCATCAGAAATTTCTGGCGTGAAATCTCTTTCCATGTAATACGCTTTGATGGATTTTTCATTGGAGAGTCCTCCTAAGGAACGTGTATGGCGAATCATGTGTTGCAAACTAACGTTTAAGGAGCTTGCGGGTTGAATGCATTTCATAAAAAAGTGGCCACAGCTACACCGTGCAACCGTGGCCACTTGTATGTGTCAACATCTATGTCGCCTGCAATAACGGGCATCAAAGACCGGCACGGCGCTCAAGCTCAGTTTGCATTTCTGCCAAGAAATCCTGCGGATTGGCTGCGTTGTACGCAGTCATGTATTGATTCCAGGTGCTTTCAAAATCAGGCGCCATAACAACTTTGGGCAGCCATTCGTGTTTGACTTCGCCCATCTTGACCCAGGCAACACCACCGGGGGTTGCGGTAGTCATTGAACCGGAGTAAGAATACATCGGGAACCAGGGGCCCTCTTCTTCTTTCACAGAACCGATCATATCGACGTAGCTGTCTACGCCGTAGGCAGCAAACACTTTCTGCAGGGGGGTGGACAGGCCGTCCAGGAATTCGCTTGTCTGCTGCTCGGGCTTCATGGCGTTCTTGCCGTCCCGGCTGGTGCCCAGCCACTGCGGCATGTAGGAATAGCTGCACAGGTGTGAGGCCTTGTAGGTGGGATCCGCGCATTTCGTCCGCATTTCATCGGTGCGGTAATACAGGCCGTTTTCATCAACCAGGTAATCCTCACCTTCAACGCCCCAGAAGCGAAGATCGTGGATTTCCTGATCCAGCAGATCGTTCATAAACTTAAATGCAGCGTCAATATCGGAGCAGCTGGTGGTAACGGCCACGCCGCTGGAATTGTTCAGGGTATCGGCGTAGGTGTGCCAGCGGTTTTCCATTCCTTCGTCAATGGTCAGGCCCAGCGGAACGTAGTTGCAGCCCTGCTCGTCCAAACCCTGCTGTTTGAAAACATCATTAGCATTGTTCGCTAAGTCCCACCACTGGTCGCACATGCCCAGCACAGCGCCGGTGGAAAGCTTGGCGATGTATTCATCGTAGGTCTGGGTGGCGAATTCTACGTCCACGTAGCCTTTCTGGTATTCTTCGTTCAATTTCTGGAAATACCTCTTGGCAGTAGGCGTGGTATTGTAGTCAACCACCTGCATCGTATCCTTGTCTACAATGACAGAGCCGTCGTTGGGATACCCATCAAGGAACTGGGGTGCATTCTCGATGCAGAAATAGCGCCAGTCTTCGCAAAGTGCCGTGTAGGGAATGTTCTTGGTACCGTTTGCCATGGTGGGGTTGGCATCGGCATAGCTTTCCAGCAGATCGAAATACTGGTCCAGGGTTTTGATTTCGGGGTAACCGGCCCATTCCAGAACACGCGCCTGAATCCAGAAGGCTTCATCGTTATGGGTGGTGGCACGATCTTCGCCATAGGTGTTCTGGAATACGTTGGCCCAATAGATTTTGCCGTCCTCCTGGCGGAAGTTGTCCCACTCTTCGTCGGAGTACATCTCTTTCAGGTTGGGATACTTTTCCAGGTAATCATCCCAAGGCACCAGGACGCCTGCATCGTAAAGAGACATCATGGCATCGCCGCCATTGATGAAGTCCGGATACTCACCGCCCGCGATGATTGTGCCGATGGCTTCTGCGTCGGTCTGGCCGGTCAGCCAGGTCTCTTTCAGTTTGGCACCGGTCTTTTCGGCAATGATGTTCATAACATCGTTGTCATCATTGATTTCGGAACCGGGCATTGCGGTAAACATCGTAAATGTTTTGATCCCATCGGACGATTCGGTGGAATTAGAACCGCCACATGCCGTTAAGCCCAGCAGCATGACCGCGGACATACTTGCCGCAAATGCGCGCCGCCACAATTTTACTTTCATAATTGGCCTCCTGTAGATAGATTTTCCGCCCTTGCGGGTTTCCCTGATTTAAGTATATATACCAAAAATGTTTTACACAACCGACAAATTCCAGTAAAAACCCCTGAAAATTATAGCTTTGCAAATTCAACGGAAGAGTAAATCGCGCTAAACAGCGAAACAATGATACAAAAAAGACAGGCAGTCCCCCATCCTTGAAGTATTTTGGAAGGCAACATGCCTGCACTTTTATTTGGCTTATCGTTGTTTTTTAAGAATGCAAAAAACGAAAAGCAAGTGTATGATTATTCTGGTGTGAATTATTTCCCGGGAAATTCAGAATGTGGTTTCTCGGTTTTGCTCTTCCGAAAATGGGAAGGCGTACAGCCTTTCAGCTCGATAAATTTGCAAAGGAAATAATCCACATCTTTATAGCCCACATCTTCGGCAATGCGGCCGATCTGCTTGTTTGTGTACAATAACTGGCGGCACGCTTCGTTAATACGGTAAGAACACAAATAGTTTTTAAAGGACTGTCCGTATTTTTTGCGGAAGATTTGCCCTAAGTATGCACTGTTGATATAGTATTTTTTGCCCAAGCCCTGCAACGTCAGGTTTTCCGAGTAGTGTTCCTGGATTTCCTTGTCGATAGAATCCAAAATATCGATGGAGGTATTTTTTCGCAGAAGGGAAAGGTAGTCTGCATACTCGCGTGCAAAGCGGAACAGATGCTGTCGGCTCCCGCGGGAAATTCCTTCCCGGAAAGACTGCGCGCTGATAAATTGCAGCATTTCCTTCTGGTTGGCTTCGTTGTCCAAATTGGATGCAAGATGCATAAGCCGGAACAAAAGATAATTTAAGTTCAGGTTGATATCTTTGTCATGTACGCCACGCTGCTGCATTTCGGCAAACAAATCGTCTATTTCGGAGCCGATGCGTTCTTGCTCATTCAGTTCAATGGCGGTAATCAACTGATCCAGGGTATCTTTGCACAAAACGGCTCTTTCTTGCGGAACCGATAACTCTTCCTCGTAATAATAGATCGATTTTGGCTGGCGGAAGGCGCAAAGGTTTTTCAGCCCGCAGACGGTATCATACGATTCAGAAACAGTGGTGATATCGTCCACTTTTTTGCCAACCAGAAATCGCAATTCGTGTTGTGTCGAAACACCCAATTTCTTATAAAAATCCTGGATATACTGTGTTTCGGAACAGCCGGCATTTCGGGCAAGCGCACCGCTGTAAACAAAAGCAATCCCATACCCAACGCGATCCAACGAAGCGTCACAGAAACACCGGCTCCGGTCCTCGCCTAAAATTTGCACACAGCTTTGGTACAGGTCACGCTGCACCATACGGAAGTGGTTCTCATCATCGTCATCTTCGCCGTCCGAAGAATGGCAAGCGGAAATTTCAATGTAACGAACGCCGTCCGAAAAATCCAGATGCTTATGCAGATAATCCACGCCGTTGGGATCATATTTGCCGAACAGCAACGAGATCAAACACCGGGCCTGATAGGCCAGTTCGTACTGCTCCTCCATTTTGCTGTTTTGCGAGATGTTATTGTATTTGCTGAGAATGGATAACAGATCTTGCTTTTCCACCGGTTTGAGAAGATAGTCGATACACCCGTAGCGCAGCGCTTTTTGAGCATAGGAAAACTCACTGTATCCGCTCAGAATCACGAAACCGGCGTTGGAAAGATTCTCCCGGCGAACAGTTTCCAGTAATTCAAGTCCGGTCATTTTTGGCATCATAACGTCGGTGATGACAAGGTCAACGGGTAACTTTTTTATGTACTCCAAAGCCTCCTGTCCGTCAGACAAAACGGCAGCCACTTCATAGCCTGCGGCGTTCCAGTCAATCAACGCCTGCAAACCTTGCGCAATAAACTGCTCATCATCTACGATAATAACTTTTAACATGTCACTCCGCCCTTATTGCTTTGTTTAGAGGAAACCGAATCGAAACAAGTGTTCCAATGCCTGGCTCGCTTTCCACCGAGAACTGTGCAGTATCCTCCGTCATCATGCGGATGCGCAGGCAGGTGTTCACCATGCCTACGCGTCCTTTTTCTTTTAACATTTTCAGGCTGGCGTTGTGCATCCGGTCTTGAATACGTTCTACCTCGGCCTCGTCCATACCGCCACCGGTATCTTCAATTTCCATGCAAAGCGCATCGTTTTCTGTATACACGCGTACAAAAATCCAACCGGGAAAAGATTTTGCTTCAATACCGTGCACACAGGCATTTTCCACAAAGGTGGTAATGGTCAATTTCGGAACCAGGATGTTCTGGCAATCTTCCTGCGCATTGATTTGATACGAAAGGCGCTCCCCGAAGCGATATTTTTGCAAGGACAGGTACGCTTCAACAAACGCCAGCTCACGCTTAATGGTATTGGAATCCGAGGACCAATCCACGTTTTGGCGCACCATTATGGCCAATTTCTGTATCATATCGGCGGTTTCTTCTTCTTTTTTCAGGATGCTGTGCATACGGATGCTTTCCAGTGCGTTGAACAGAAAATGGGGATTGATTTGGCTGTATAAAGCCATCAGCTCTGCGTTCTGCCGGGCAATATCCATCTTCTGCTCTTTCAGTCGGCATCGGTAGGCGGTGTCAATCAGGCTGTTCATCCGGTCAGCCATGCGGTTGTAGTTGTCCATCAGACGGCCGATCTCATCTTGACCGCTTGGCCCGGAAATCTTGATCAACACGTCGCTGTCTATCTGGTTGAAGACTTTTTCCAGACGGAAAAGACGAGAAGTAATGGAATTCTCCAGCAGATTCATCAAAAGCTGCGGGGGAATAATGTTCAGGATCAGCAGCAGGATCAGGATATGGATGTTTTGGCGAATCAGGGCTAAAACGTTGCCGCTTGGTTCCATCACATAGATGTCCAGATCTTCCCCGTAAAGGGTAAAATGCTGGGACAAGCCTACCGAATCAGACGGGGAGAATGTGTCATAAGGCTGCCAACGATAATTGGGCATTGCGTTCGTAAGCAAAATCCGGTTACCGCTGCATACATAAACTGAATCGTTATACCCCATGTTCTGGAAATCGCGGTCCAGTGTGCTGTAATTGATTCCAATACACAAAAGGCACTCCGCCTTATTGCTGTAAAGGCCATTCATCCCACGTAAAAACAACACCTGGCGCCCATCTGTTTCATCATAAGAAAAAAGAAGCCGCGGGCTGTAGCCATCCGCAGTATACTGCTGATACCAGGGCTCCTGCGAAACGGTGGATAACCGTGCAAATTCACTGCCGTTTATCAGGGTTTCATTGTCTGCATACACCCGTATGACAGAATTTGTGATCCGGGAAACACCCTGCAGCAAAGAATTGTGGATGTATTCTCGGTAACTTGAAAAATAGTCCTGGGGACTGGCATATTGCCGGCTCACAAAATCCTGAAGGGAGTTATCCATATACAGGCTGGTAGAAATCAGCGCGGAATCTTCTGTGGCGGCGGAAAGCATCGACTGCACTGATTTGGCTATTTTTTCCATCTGGTGCAGCTGCTCGGCATGCTCGTTCTTGGTTAATGCATGTAAAATTACAATATCGGTCAAAAATATGGGAACCAGAATACATAAAAAATAAAGATATCTAAGTTTTTTCTTCAGGCTTAAGTTATTGAGAAAACTTTCCAGCTTGATTCTGACATGATGAAACCGGTTCATACAAAGCTCCTTACCGGTGAATGTTGCAAAATGACCTTGCTATTTTTAGCGGTGCAAAGTATAATGCCAGTATCAGTATAATTCAGCCGCAGAACCATTGTCAATCAAATAACAGATTGAATAGTGTACAATCTGAATTGCTGTTTTTTGTGAATATTTACATCCTGAAAAAAAGGAGGAGAACTCATTGAGAGGCGTTTTTAATCCGGACAGCCCCCTGATGCGCGCCCTGGGCGTTGTGTGGGATCTTATTGTCCTGAATCTGCTGTTCCTGGTTTGCTGCATTCCGGTGGTCACCATTGGCCCTGCTATCACGGCTTTACATTATGTCACCACAAAAATGGCGGGTGAAAAAGACGGCACTCCGGTGGTCGGCAATTTTTTCAAGTCATTCCGGGCAAATTTCCGCCAGGGCGTACTGATGGGAATTCTTTTTGGGGCCGCAGGGGGATTTCTGGGCTATGATATCTATCTTCTATGGCATTCCGGGAATTTCCAAAACAGCAGCTTTAAGATTTTGATTCCCGTGGCAGCAATCGCTTATATGATGACCTTCGTATATGCTTTCCCGCTGCTTGCAAGATTCAACAATACGGTTTTAGGTACCATACGGAATGCGTTTATCATGTCTGTGACCTCTTTGCCCCAAACCTTTTCCATGTTGTTGTTGATAGGCGCATGTGTAGCACTTACCCTGTATACACAGACCACATTGCGCTATGGATTGTTTTTGTGGTTTGCGCTGGGGTTCTCTTCGATCGCTTATTCAAATGCATTTGTTTTAAATGGCGTTTTCATGAAGTGCTCAGAGCAGTACTCTTCTCAGATAAATCAGGAGCAGTCTCAGGATACTACGGAGAATTCAGACGGCAAAAAGTAACCGTTTGACGGCATAGAAAAAAGCAAAAGAGCACGGAAGTCATCTTCGGCGCTCTTTTGCTTTGGTCTGGAAATCAGGCTTTCAGCGTAAAGGCAGCAACGCTGCATGCGGGCAAGAGGGAAGTAAAGCTGTTGGTACCAACAGTTATGTTTGTCAACGGCTTCGGCTCGACTTGATGGGGATTATCGAACGTATTGTAGGCAGCCGCGCCGGCACCATCACCGCTAAGCACCTGACCGGTGATGGAAGTAAACTTGCTCAGGCCATCCCAGTGAATTTCAACAGGCACAAGGGTACATTATACCGTTGCTTCTTGCGGGAACCAGATGCGGTAATGCCCGCTTAAAGCAAGCAGCGCAAAAAGATACAGGCAATTGTCATAATAACGCCGCGGTCCGGAGCGGAGCGGAGTGCTAAAGAACCGGCGGAGCCATTCATCCGCGCAGGCGTCATCCAGAATCAGGGAACCCGGCGCAATGGTAGCCAGAAGCCCTACAGGATGCAGAGCATTTCCTTCAACGGGTGTGCCGTCGATCAGATAGATGCCGTTTGTTTGCCCGTGTTCCTTTTCTTCAAAAAATTGCTGAATATGTGCAGCTGTTTCTTGGGCCCAACCGTCTTTGTCCCCAAACCATTGGGCATCCAAAGCAATGTTGCCCAACGTGCGGTATGCATCGCTGAAGAACCAGTCGTGACGGTCCGGCTGATCACCCCGATGCGGGCGGCCGTCGTACTCGGCATATTCGGCACTCAATCCGGTACGGGCGTGGCAGGCTTTGCGCAGGTACTGGCGGCTGGCCGCTGCGGCTGCATGCCAGAAAGGACGGTCGCATTCGTCGCTCCACAGAGCAAAAAGTTCATAGAAATGCGGCAAATGATAAGAGGGATCGGTAAATTCACAGTTGGGAATGAATTTGATGAGATGGTTTTCGGGGTTCCACATGGGAAATCCGGAACCGGCTTCTTCGCCTTTGTGTACACATGCGTGCAAGATGCGCCGTGCCCAGGAAGCGTAATCCAGTACCCCTTCGCCGGAACCCCAGCGGTTGGCCGCAAAAAACAGGGACATGGCAAAAAATTCTTCGCCGTCAGGGGCAGGTCCATCGGAATTTTTGCTGCCGTCAGTATGACAGGACCAGGCAAAATAGCCGGCGTTTTCCCCTTCGGTGAGGTACATGTGGGTCACGCCCCATCGCCACAGGCAGTCGAATTCCTTCTGGCGATTCATTTGTACGCAGAACATCATTGCGTAGGACATGCCCTCGGTACGGACGTCATGGTTCCCCGTATCCTCTATGTACATCATGTCAGGTCCGGCACAATGGCAAAGGCGAACCCCCTCCGGACCATAGAACATCTCCTCAAATGTGCTTTCCAGCTTGTTGTCAATTTCGGCCTGCGAATATCCAAGCCGTTCCAGTCTGTTCAAATATTGCCCGTTATAGTAGGCACCTTCCATAATAATTTCAGCTCCTTTTGAATCGTGTAAGGCGCAACCGATTTACTCGGTCTGCTGTTCTTGTAACTCACTATAGCAGTTTTTCGATTGCATGGCAAGCGCAAAAATGGTACGGGTATGGCGAAAAGCTGTCAGCCATTTGAAAACTCTCTGGAATACAGCAATAAATGAGGAAGACTGTTTCATCCTACATCTTTTTCAAGAATCAGAGGAACAAACAGAAACCGCAACATTCGCCTATCCTTATTTTTCATCATGGTTCTCTAAGGCAACACCGCACAATTCCCGCC
>ERZ780117.453-NODE-453-length-17491-cov-3.333104_pt1 | contig 17491 bp, 18 predicted proteins | sample MGYA00510985_ERZ780117 | MGnify/ENA primary metagenome ERZ780117 (study PRJEB29588, sample SAMEA2159553) | human gut metagenome | biome: human gut; feature: human-associated habitat; material: faeces | place: Denmark | collected 2008/2010 ...
CATTCACTTAAAAAACGAGCCGCATTTACTCTTGCAGAGGTCTTAATCACATTAGGAATTATCGGGGTAGTTGCTGCAATGACACTGCCTGCATTGATTGCAAATCATCAAAAAAAGGTTGCATCTACTAAGCTTAAAAAATTTTATTCAACAATGCAGAATGTATTGAATTTTGCAACACTTGATTATGGTGAAATGCGTTACTGGGAATTTCCAACCAAACAAAATGATGGTGCACAGATGTCAAAATTTGCAACTACTTATATTTTTCCATATCTTCAAGGGGTTAAACAATGCAATACGACTGAAAATTCGGAATGCTTTTTTTATGCAAACAAGATATTTGATCAAGGCTTACCTGTTTTATATATATTTAATGACGGCAGCTGTTTCGGTATGAATATAGGCGGCGCTGGCATTGGTATGGGAAATATACATATAATATATGATTATAATTGTATGCAAAATCCAAATAAGTATGGTAAGGATGTATTTGAGTTTTTAATTAATTGGTTAGGTGATAAATACATATTTAAAGGCGGAGGATTCAGCACTAGAAACATGACAACCCGCGAAGAATTACTAAATTTCTGTAAAAATGCACAGAATACAGCCAGAGGAGAATGCGCTTCTCTAATACAATTTGACAATTGGGAAATAAAAGATGATTATCCTTGGTATTAGTATAGTACGCCGGAAGCAAGAATTTTTTGAACTTCTTTGTTCATAATTGTGTGGATTTCATCAATTGATTTTGTGCCGTCTATACTTATAAAATTGTATTCCGATTTCATTTTTTCATACTGTTCAAGGCATTTGTTTTGATAAATTTCAAAGCTTTTGTAAAAATCAGTTGAAAATCCGACATCCCGTCCGCTTTCATAGTAATTTAACCCTGTTGTTCCTATAATTCTTTTTAAAAGTACATCAACAGGCATATCAAGATAAAAAATTAAATCAGGTTCAGGCGCATAGTCATAAAGATTTTTTACCCATTCAATATTTTGTCCTCTGACAACATCTCTTGCAAGCGCTGTGTAATAATATCTGTCAAGAAGCACTATAAAACCTGATTTTAGTGCCGGAATAATCTGGTTTTCCAGTCTGTCGGCAAAGTCTGCTGCGTATAAAAGACTGTATGTAGTTGCATTAAGCAGATTTCTTTCTTTAGCATCATCAATAACTCCAGCAATAAGACGCGAAGTCTTCCATTCTGAAACTATTACGCCGTATGATTTTGCCTGAATAGATTTTTTGAGAAGTTCCAGCTGTGTGGATTTCCCGGAACCGTCAGTTCCTTCTATAACAACAAGCAATCCTTCATATCCGTGTTTTGTTTTGAATTGTGCCATTATAAACTTACTCCTTTATCTTTCAGAACTTCTTCAAGCATTTTTCTTATTGCAACCTGTTTTGAGTGGATTGAATCCATTGCATCAAGCCTTACAAGCCCGAATTCATCTACCATTTTTTGATATTCTCTGATTACTCTCCCCTGAAAAATCATATAACTTTCATAAGGATCGTTGCTCAGTTTTAAGTCCATACCTGCTTCATAAAATTTCGGTGCGCGGTTTGCACAAATTCTTTCCATTGAATGTTTCGGATCAATGTCAAAATATATTGCAAGATCAGGTTTTATTGCAAAACTATATACGCTTCTGACCCAGTTTGGATCAACTCCTCTTGCAACATCTCTTGCAAAAGCAGTATAAGCGTATCTATCGGCAAGTACTATAAATCCGGCTTTTAGCGCAGGATCAATAACCTGTTTAAATCTGTCCGCAAAGTCAACTGCATGCAATAACGAAAATGTGCGCGGGGAAAGCATATTTTTTTTCTTTGCAAGTTTGGTTGTCTGGCTGATCAATTCTGATGAATTCCATTCCGTAAAAATTACATCGTGTCCGCTTGATTTCAGCCAGTCCCGCAATAGTGCAAGCTGTGTGGATTTGCCTGAGCCGTCAATCCCTTCGACACAAACAAGCGTTCCTTTATAATCATGTTTTTTCGTCAATTTTGACAAAGTTCTATACCCCTTTTTTTTCTAAAATGTGAACATTAATTTTTCCGAATTTTGCGGAAAGATTGTCAACCAGATGGATAAAATACAATTCAGGTTCAAGATCTTTCCCGTCAAGATCAATAATTGCACCCCAGTCGCTTCTTCCATGGTGTGCGGCAATCATTTTTGCAATCTCTTTAAAACCGTTCATCATACACAATGAAAAGCCGTACTGAGAATGTGTGAGCCATTCTTTTCTAAAGTTTTCATCGTAATCTATCAGACCTGTTTCTAAATCAACGGTGTATTCAAAGATTTTTCCTATGTCGTGTAAAATGCAGGCCGCAAGTATATTATCACGGTTAAAATTGTATTCTGAAAGATCCATGTTAACTTCTGCATATTTAAGACATTCCAGAATATGAATCATAAGCCCGCCGATATAGTTGTGATGCATAAGCTTTGCTGCCGGCATAACTTTAATTTTGTCTTTGTGCTCGGTGAAAAATTTAACCAGAAATTGATTTAATTTTTCATTTTGAATTTTGTCAAAATACGAAATCAGCTCTGAGTAAACTTTTTCTCTTTCCTGTTCATCTAGTCCCATTTTTGCTTCTTTCACAACAGAAAGAGCTGAAACAAGACAGTTGTTGTATCTTTCGTTGAATGATGCCGAGACAATTCTCACTATATTTCCTGTTCTGAAGACTTTGCTGTCAAAACGATTAAGTGTTTCTTCCCAGAGAATACAGTTTAGGGTTGAGCCGTCTTCAAGATTTTTCAGCTGAAGTTTGCCCATTTTGGTTCCGGCTTTTGTATCGCCTATTGAAAATACTACTATTTCATAATCTGTATCTGTACTGTACATTTTTTTTACCATAGCTTACGATTGTTTATATTTCGCCTTTTATTAATAAATATAACTGATTTTTATATTATAGTGCCGGCGGTTTTATATTATTTATGCACTCGGGTAATTTTGTCGCGTTTGACTGGTTTAAGCATCGCTTATCCCTCGCATCTGTTTAGCTTTATAAACCTTCGTAATTTCCTTTCTACTAATTTCTGTTTCTGTCTATAATCTTGTTGTCGTTTCCCCAGACAAATGAGGAGCGGATTTCAGCGCCGACTTTTTCAATTAAATGGTCAGCATTTTCTTTTCTTAATTCATTAAATTTTTTGCATCCTGTCTGCATTTCATTTAAAAATTCATCAGCAAAAGCTCCGCTTTGAATATCTTTCAATAATTCTTTCATTGCCTTGCGCGATTCTTCTCCGATAACTTTCGGACCGCGTGTCATATCGCCGTATTCCGCAGTATTTGAAATGGAATAGCGCATATCTGCAAGTCCGCCCTGATTTATTAAATCGACAAGAAGTTTCATTTCGTGAAGGACTTCAAAGTATGCCATATAAGGTGAATATCCGGCATCAACAAGAACTTCGAACCCTGCTTTTATCAGTGCAGATACTCCTCCGCAGATTACTGCCTGTTCGCCGAACAAATCTGTTTCAGTTTCTTCTTTGAAAGTTGTTTCAAGAATACCTGCACGTCCGGCACCGATTGCGGATGCGTAAGATAGTGCAACATCTTTTGAATCACCTGATGGATCCTGATAAACAGCTATTAGAGACGGAACACCGCGTCCTATCTGGTATTCGCTTCTGACAGTGTGTCCGGGGCCTTTGGGGGCTACCATAATTACGTTTACATCTTCAGGTGCAACTATTCTTTTATAGTGAATATTAAATCCGTGAGAAAACATTAAATACTGTCCTTTTCTCATATATGGTTTAATCTTTTTTTCGTAAACTTCAGCCTGAATTTCATCAGGAATAAGAAGTTGAACAATTTCGGCTGATTTAACTGCATCTTCTATCGCCATTGTTTTGAAGCCGTAATCTTTTGCTTTGATATCGGATTTTCCGCCTAAACGCAAACCTAAAACAACATCGCATCCGCTGTCTTTTAAATTCATAGATTGTCCGTAACCTTGCGAGCCAAAACCTATTACTGCTATTTTTTTTGTTTTGATCAAGTCTTGGTTGATATCTTTATCAAGATAAATATGTAATTTACTCATATCCTGCCTCTTTTCTCTGTTTAATTCTATCACAAATAAATTTTTTGATTTACAATAAGTTACATAAAGTAAATTATTTAGTTTCACGTGTTTTAACAAAAATGATGATAAATTTATTAACTTTTAAAAATCCAATTATCAAATCAGTTTCTTTTCAAGGCGTAAGGGCATTACCGCATGGAACCCGTATTATTTACGGACCTGACAGTTTTGAAAGGACTTATGATTTTGAGAAATATATATTTAACTATTGCCCGCCTGACGACGCAAAGCGAATTCAGCCTTATAAAGGTCCTTTAAGTATGACATCTGGTATTTCTACGGAAGATCCTGATCTTGGCGGAGGGTGGCTGAAATCAGATATTAATACTCCTTTGAGTACTACTGGTGTTAGAACTTGTGCTGTTTTAAATCTTGTCGATGAAGATACTAATACACATACGCTTTATCATGTATTTCACGGTACTGATTCAAGCAGTATAAAAGAATTTATAACAACAGAATTTCCGCATTTTACCCATGTAAATATAGTTGGCGGTAATCAGTATCAAACAGTTCATACTATGAGCAGAATTGTTGATGCTGTTAATGAAGTTAATCCCGATGCAGAAAAAACATTTTACTATACAGTAACGGATAATCCTGAGCTTGTGGCATACAAAGGTGATATGTATTATATAAAAGGAAAATCAGGAAAGTTATCTTTTGTTCGCAATAAAGAAAACTACTGGTATTAATTTGATGAGAATATACTGTTCTCACCAAATTGGAAAATTTGCAGTACATTTTCAGGCTGTCTGATTTGTTTGTAAAAATCTTTAACCAGTACGCATTGTGTTTGTATACAGTTTAAATCTCTTTCATGCAGATATTTTTCTAAAATATCTGCATTTTTTGTATATTGCCTGTGTTTCAAAAAGGCATAGAAGGTTGTTTTTCTTCTTGCAATTTCGGATAATGCGAAATTCAATATTTCGTCATAAGGTATATCATAGGCGTCATTTAATGACATATCAATAATAAAATTAAGGTTGTCGCTTGTGGTTATGGAAAGATAAGCAATAATACGGTGATTTGAAGGCTCTTCAAGAACATATCTGTTTTTGTAGAAGTTTGTCAGACCTGCAAAGACAGGTTCTTTGTATTCATCAGGAATTCTTTCCAGCGATGGTTTATATAAATTGTTTAATTCGTTGTTATAAAGATGAGCTACCTGTTTTGCATCGGAATTCTGGCAGTATCTAAAATTTGCTTTAACATCTGTCGCAGGCTTAAAGTTATCAAGTTTCCATAAATTTTCATAACTGCACTGTCTGAAGCCGCAGCCCTGCATAAAAAGATTAAGCAGTTCATCGTGGCACTGGTCAACAGTAACTATAAATGATGATGCGCCTTTTGCTCCAAGTCTTGCTATTACAAATTCTACAAGTCTTTTCCCTACATCATACATATTCTGCTGAAAAATAAGCCTTGAAATATTAATTTTATACGGATTTCCTCTTGTGGGAATTACCGTAATAAGCCCCAGAATTTCCTTCTGATCCAGTAAAATATATGATGCCGGTAAAAATTTATACTTCAATGGCAGTAAGTTATGCAAAACAAGAAGTGCATCTTTTGATAAGGCGCGGGAAAATTTTTCCCCGTCCTCATTTGTCAGGTAGGAAATCATTTTTTTTATTTTAGGAGCATCAAAACAATTTAATCTTCTTATTACTGTCATATACATATTATATAATTTATTTTTTATCTTTTCAAGTTTGTGATAAAATTTTTTGTGCGAGGCGAAATATGAAAACAGCAGTTATTGATAATAATAATATTGTTCTAAAGAGCGCTGAAGATATAAAACTTGACGGAAAAAAGGGTGCGGTTGTGAAAGTTTCGGGATGCGGGCTGTGCGGTTCTGATATCGTTAAATTTGTTCATAAAATTGCAAAAGACGGAACTGTTTTAGGACACGAAATTGTCGCCGAAATTGTTGATATAAACTCAGAAACAGAATTTAAAAAAGGAGATGTAATTGTTACATCTCATCATATTCCCTGCGGAAAGTGCGTCTACTGCAGGCATGGCAATGTTTCCATGTGCAGGCATTTTAAAGAAACTAATATTATACCCGGCGGATTTTCTGAATATGTATATTTAAGCGAAGAGCATCTTCAAAATGTAGCGCATTTAAAACCTGAGAATTTGACTAATATTGAAGCATCATTTTATGAACCTTTAGGCTGTATTGTCAGAGCGGTCAAACGTGCAAATCTTTTAGACGGTGATAATGTCCTTGTTGTTGGCTTAGGTTCTATTGGAATTTTGGCATCTCAGGCATTAAAAGCGTACGGGTATAATGTTACAGGGTGCGATCTTATTGCAGAAAGAATTGAGTTTTTAAAGTCTTTTGGCATAGAAGCTTTTGATGTTCGTAAATTGATAGATGATTATAAGGCTGATTGTATTTTTATGACTTCAGGTGCTGATAAAGCAATAGATACAGCTTTGAAATATGTTAGAAACGGCGGAAAAATATTAGTATTTTCAAGCACTCCGCATGATGAAACTTCTTACCCGAATAATGAAATTTATTACAGAGAATTAACGGTTCTGGGCAGCTATTCGCCTGCGCCTGCGGATTTAAAAGATTCTCTTGAATTGTTGAAAAGTGGTAAAGTTGTAGTTAAAGGTATTTCGACAGAATACAAATTTGATGATATTCAAAAAGCATTTGATGACACAATGTCTAACAAGATAATGAAAGCTTATATAAAAGTATAGAGTGATGGTTAAGTGAAGGGTGATGCGAAAAAATTATGAGAGCAATTCAATACTATGGACCGCAGAATATAAAGTTAGAAGAAGTTATGGTAAAGCCGCCTCAGGATGGCGAGGTTGTTGTAAAAGTTATCTCGGCTCTTACGTGTGGCACTGATGTAAAAACTTACAGGCGCGGACATCCCGTTCTTATAAAATCAATTCCGTCGGGCTTCGGGCATGAGTTTGCAGGAATTGTTGAAAAAGTTGGAAAAGGTGTTGAAAATGTTAAAGTCGGCGACAGGGTTGTTGCTGCAAATTCTGCTCCCTGCGGTCATTGTTTTTACTGCAGACGAGAAGAGTATAATTTATGCGAAAATCTTGATCTGCTAAACGGAGCTTATGCCGAATATATAACTGTCCCTGAACGTATAGTAAAAAAGAATATGCTTATTCTGCCGGATAATTTGAGTTTTGATAAGGCAGCTTTTTGTGAACCTTTAGCAAATGTTGTTCATGGCGTTGAAAGAACTGAAATTAAACAGGAGCAGACTGTAGGAATTATAGGGATTGGACCTATAGGTCTTATGTTCGCCCGCCTTGCAAAACTTAAAGGTGCAAGAGTAATTGTTGCAGGACGTAATCCGATAAAATTAAAAGCTGCAGAAGAATTTGCTCATGCTGATGAAATTATTGATTTAACAAGGTATCAAAATCCTGAAAAAATATTCAGAGAATATACAGATGAGCATAAAGGTTTGGATGTCGCTGTTGAATGTGTAGGACTGCCTGAAATATGGGAAAGAATATTTTCCTGCGTACGCCCTGGCGGAACAGTACACTTTTTTGGCGGATGTAAATCAGGTTCTACCGTAACTTTTGATACTACAAAAATGCATTACGGTGATATCAAGTTAATGAGTGTGTTTCACCATACGCCGAAATATTTCAGGATGGCACTTGATTATATAGCATCCGGAGATGTTGAAGTGGAGAAGCTTATTACTGATACTCTGCCTCTTGAAAAAGTTGAATGGGCTATGAATCAGCACATTGAAGGTAAAGCAATAAAATTTCTTATAAAACCATGGATTAATGTATAAAAGTCCTAGCATAAATAACTTGAAAGAAATAATAAAATAGATTATAATAATAAATATACGAAAAATTTTATAAGGAGATAGAGTATGGAAAGGATTGATATGTACGAATTTGAGCGTGTCGGGGGGGGGGCACTCGCCGGCTAAACTATGGCACTAAGGCAGTAAGAGGTATTATAAAAATTTTCCATCTCTTGGGAGAGGTATTAAACACAGGTCATTCTGAGTCGTCAGTCGAAAGAATCCCGCCTGTTGAGAATAACCAAAATGGCGTGAACGCTTTGCTTATTCCCCGCTACGTACTTGAGGTGAGGGGAAGTAAATGTGTGGGTGAAAATCAGCCCTCATCCCAACCCTCTCCCATAGGAGATGGAGTAAGTAATAATCATCCAGAACTTGTTTCGGGATCTCATAAGATATTGAAACACAGAGGTCAATCAGATGTTCAAAAGATGCTGAAACAAGTTCAGCAAGACGGTAATTTCCTGAAACGAACTTATTCACCTATTAACTTATTTACTTATTCACTTAAAAAACGAGCCGCGTTTACATTGGCCGAGGTTTTGATAACCTTAGGGATTATCGGTGTAGTCGCTGCAATGACAATGCCGGCGTTAATATCAAATTATAACCGTCATGTAGTTGAGACACGTTTAGAAAAATTTTATTCGTTAATGAATCAGGCTGCAAGACAGGCAGAGGTTGCCTATGGAGAATTCCAATACTGGGAGAGATCAACTCAGAAAGATGATGCAGATGGCATGATAAATTTTTGGAATACTTATTTTGCTCCCTATGTGAAAACTTTGAAGGTAGAAAAGGAGAAATCCAATAACAACCATATTTGGGTTTATCTTGCTGATGGTACGAAAATGAATATGTTTAACTATTTTGATTCTTCTAATCCTGATCAAACTACAAGCACGTCTACTCATATTTATTTTTATCCAAGAACAAATAATAAGTCTAATTATCTAACAGATATTAACGGTAAAGATTTTTTTACGTTTTTTATGCATGCGCAAACAAATGAAAACAGAAATATTGTAGAACCTTACAAATTTGATTGGGATGGAACTGAAAACGGATTGACAAACGGTACGTTCGGATGTCGTAAGGACAATACAAATCAAGGACGGCATTATTGTACAGCTTTGATTCAATATAATGGGTGGAAAATACCAAAAGATTATCCTTTTAGATTTTAGTGCTAAATTTCCCGTCTTCCTTCAATAGCTTTTGCAATTGTGATTTCATCAGCATATTCAAGGTCTGCCCCCACAGGCAGACCGAATGCTATCCTTGAAATTTTTACTCCGAATGGTTTTATCAATTTGCTTAAATAAAGACTTGTAGCTTCTCCTTCTACTGAAGGACTCAGCGCAAGGATTACTTCCTTAACCCGTTCATCAGTTAGTCGGTTAAGAAGTTCTTTAATTCTTATATCATCAGCTCCAATCCCGTCCATAGGAGAAATTAAACCCTGCAGAACATGATACAAACCTTTATATTCATTTGTTTTTTCGACAGCTATTAAATCCTTTGTTTCTGCAACAACACATATTGTTGACTTATCGCGCGCAGGCGACTGGCAGATTTCGCAGGGGCTTGTCGATGATAAATTAAAGCATATTTCACAGGTTTTTGTGTTTTCTTTTGCCTCAATCATGCTTTGTGCAAATTTTTCCACCTCGGATTTTGGCATTCTCAAAAGATAAAATGCCATTCTTTGGGCAGATTTTGGCCCTACAGAGGGAAATTTTTGGAAATGTTCTATTAAAGAAGCTATTGATTTCGGGTAAATCATTAGAAATTTAATCCCGGAATATTTATACCGCCTGTAACAGATTTCATTTTAGCTTCCATTGTTTTTGAAGCTTTGTCGCTTGCCTGTTTAATAGCAGAAGAAATAATATCTTCAAGCATTTCTACAGTATCTGTATCTACAGATGACGGATTTTCAGGATTAACAGCTTCTGCAGTTAATTTAATAGATTTGAATTTTCCCTGCCCATCGCATATAACTTTCACAGCACCGTTTGCTGCTTCTCCTGTGATTTCAAGATTAGCAAGTTCTTCTTGTGTATCTTTCAATTTTTTTTGCAAGCTTTGAGCTTGTTTCATCATTTGCATAATGTTCATAAGTTTTCTCTCCTAAGTCTGAATAATTATTTTTACTTCTCTATCCCTATTGTAACACAATTGGTTTTTACAGCAATTTATTATATAATAAAAATATGAAAAAATATACTTATGTTGCTGAATCTTTAAAAAACGGGCGTATTATGCGCTGGACATTTATGCCTTTAAAGGTATATATTGCGCCTATGAAGTTTTATTCAAAGCAGGGACAGGAATATAAGTACCGCCAGATGGTAATAAGAGCGTTGAATGAATGGCAGTCGGCTACAAAAGGCAGAGTTGCTTTTAAGGTAGTAAATACTCTTTTGGAATCTAATGTTAATATCGATTGGAAAAGGGTTGAGCGAAAAGCACTCGGACATTGTTATTTTAATTTTGACGGTTCAAATAGATTATACGGTGCAGAAGTCGCTATCGGGCTGACGGAGGGGCTTGTGCATGCAGATTACATGGATGAAAGTGAAGTTTATCATACTATTTTGCATGAAATAGGTCATGCCGTGGGACTGGGGCACAGCCATAATCCGGCTGATATTATGTATACACCGCATCAAAAAGGTGTGAATTCAATTTCGGAAGGCGACAGGCTTACGATAAACTGGCTCTATACTCTTCCGCAGGGCGCTGATACTGCAGAAGTGTCTTCTAAATATGGTATAGGCGGGAGCAATATTGATGAAATTATCGCAAAATTTATTGACAGAAAATCTCCAACTGAGTTTGAAAAAGTTAAAGCCTCTATAAAACTTCCGAAAAGAGATTTGCTTGAGGAACAGGAGGCTATTGCAAATCTTCGAAAATACCACATGGCATTACAAAATGTTCAGATTTCTGAAGATATGCGAAAATTTTTTATAAATAAAAAGAAGTAAAATTGCATTGTTTTCTTTTTGGTGTATAATACTTTTGTTAAAATGTTTTTTTAAGGGATATATTATATGACAGTTCAAGATTGGTTTGAAAAACGAAAACAGGCTCAGCTTCAGCGCAGACAGCTTGAAGGCAGAGTTGAATTAGATATGGATCCTGACTTGTGGACTAAATGTGTTCACTGTGATGCTCAGCTTTTAAAAGAAGATCTGGTTAAGAATGATATGGTTTGTCCTGTTTGCGACTATCATTTCAGGATAAATGCGAGAACACGTATAAAACAGCTTTTCGATGAAAATTCTTTCGAAGAGTTGTTTACTGATATCAAACCTTCAGATCCGCTGGAGTTTTCGGATACCGAAAGTTATAAATCACGTATCGAAAAAGCTCAGAAAAAAACAGGGCTTAACGATGCTGTTATAACGGGAATCGGTGAAATTCAAGGCAATAAAGTCGCATCAGCTGTTATGGACTTTGATTTTATGGGCGGTTCCATGGGCAGTGTTGTCGGTGAAAAAGTCGCAAGAATTATAGAAAAAGCAATAGAATTAAGACTTCCGGTACTTGCAATAACATCGTCAGGCGGGGCAAGAATGCAGGAAAGTGCTTTAAGCCTTATGCAGATGGCAAAAACATCTTGTGCTGTTTCAAAACTTGATGATGCTGGATTGTTATATGTAAATCTTTTGACTGAACCTACATTTGGCGGTGTTACAGCTAGTTTTGGCATGCTTGGCGATATTATCATTGCAGAACAGGGTGCAAGAATAGGGTTTGCAGGACGCAGGGTAATTGAACAGACTATCAGGCAAAAATTACCGTCAGATTTCCAGACCGCAGAATATTTGCTTAAGTACGGTCAGGTGGACATTGTTTCTCCGCGTAAAGAATTGAGAAATACTCTGGCAAAGATTTTGGAAATGCATAAAGTCGTACACTAAGAGGATAAATTAATGACAGCAGTTTTGGATTTTGAAAAACCTATTTTAGAAATTCAGGAAAAAATTGAAGAATTAAAAAAGATAAGTTTGGAGTCAGGCATGGATCTCAATAAAGAAATTGAAACTTTTGAACAACAGGCAGAAGATTATAGAAAAGAACTTTATTCTAATCTTAAACCTTCCCAAAAGCTTCAGATTGCAAGACATCCTGAAAGACCTAACTTTATGGATTATGTAAACTATATATGTGAAGATTTTATTGAACTTCACGGTGATAGGGAAGGAATGGATGATCGCGCTATAATCGGCGGGCTTGCAAAAATTGACGGCAGACCTGTTATGATTATCGGCACAATGAAAGGTAAATCTACAAAAGAAAATCTTGAATATAATTTCGGCATGCCCCAGCCTCAAGGTTACAGAAAGGCTTTGAGACTTTTTAAACATGCAAGTAAATTTAATATACCTATTGTTACTTTAATTGATACTCCGGGGGCATATCCGGGTATCAGCGCCGAAGAGACTAATCAGGGCGGTGCAATTGCTGTTAACTTAATGCAGATGGCAAAACTTGAAGTTCCGGTTATTGCAATTATTACGGGTGAAGGATGTTCCGGCGGTGCATTGGGACTTGCAGTCGCTGATAAAGTATTTTTGCTTGAGCATGCCTATTATACAGTAATTTCTCCGGAAGGATGCGCTTCTATTCTGTGGCGTGATGCTTCAAAAGCTTCTGAAGCTGCTGATGCTTTAAGAATTACCGCAAAAGATTTGCTTCATTTTGATATTATTGACGGTGAAATTAAAGAACCGACAGGCGGTGCTCATACAAATTATGAGGAAATTTCTGCTAATATGAAGAAAGCTATCCTTGACAGTATTGATGAGCTTTCAAAACTGTCTCCTGCTGATTTGAAAGAAAAACGTTACCAAAAATTCAGAAAAATGGGAGCTTTTTTAGAAGGTTAGAGAATGTCAGGAAAGCAAACCGTTTATACAGAGTTACAAATAAGAATTAACCCTCAAATTGAAGATGTTGTATCGGATTTTTGTTTTGAAAATCTCCCCTGTGCAGGTGTCGTGCTTGCGGAAGAAACATACAAAGATTTAGAAATGATATCTACAACTGAAGGAACTTTAAAAGTTTTTCTAAATTCTGACAGTCATTCTGAACTTGTTTCAGAATCTTATATAAAGGAAATTTTAACAGCAGAGCGTAATCTTTTAAAATCCCGCGGGCTTACTGATGAAGAACTGGGAAGCTGGGATTTTGTAATCTCTGATAAACCTAATGAGGATTGGTCTAAAAAATGGAAAGAAAAATGGGATATAACACGTGTTTCAGACAAAATAGTCGTTGTGCCCGACTGGCTTGAGTATAATGCGGAACCTGATGAAGTTGTAATTAGACTTGAACCTGGCTGTGCGTTCGGTACAGGAACTCATCAGACAACCCAGCTTTGTATGATGGCAATAGAAAAATATATGCAAAAAGGAGCAAAAGTTGCTGATATTGGTACAGGCTCAGGCATTTTAGCGATTTGCGCAAAGAAATTCGGTGCGTCTTATGTTTACGGTTGTGATAACGATGAAACAGTAATTGATGTTGCAAAAGAAAACGCGTTGAAGAACGATGTTGAATGTAAATTTGAATTAAATACTGCTGATAAATTATCTGAAAAATTTGCTTTTGTTCTGGCTAATATTCTCCATAATGTATTAGCTCAAATTATGGGGGATCTGAAAAATATTATGAATGACAACGCAATTCTTGTTTTGTCAGGAATTCTTAACGAAAAAAAATCTGTAGTGCTTGATGCTGTAAAAAAGTATAATTTGCAATTGCTTGAAGAAACTCATCAGGATCAATGGACTGCATTAATAGTAAGAAAGGTTGATTAGTAATTATGACAGAGACGGCAATAATTATTCCGGCAAGATACGGTTCTTCAAGATTAGAAGGGAAGCCGCTGATAAAAGTAGAAGAAAAACCTGTTATACAGTGGGTTTACGAAAAAGCATTAGCATCAAGACTCGCTGATATTATTATTGTGGCTACAGATGATGAACGTATTTTTAATGCGGTTAAAGTATTTGGCGGAAATGTTGAAATGACTTCAGTTAATCACAAGTGCGGCTCAGACAGAATTAAAGAAGTTGTTATGCGTCATCCTGAAATTTCTTATATTGTAAATCTTCAAGGAGACGAACCGCTAATTAAACCTGAAAGTATTGATGAAGTTATTAAAAACGTAAAGGAAGATAAAGATACTGATATTTCAACTTTGATAAGAAAAATTACGCCAAAAGAAGCGGAAAATCCTAATCTTGTTAAATGTGTTATTGATAACTCAGGGTTTGCTCTGTATTTTTCGCGTTCAAAAATTCCGTTTGAAAGAAATGCAGATAAAGCTGATTTTTACGGACATCTCGGAATATATGGCTATAAACGCGAAGCTTTAATTAAAATGACTGAACTTCCTCAATCAAGTTATGAACAGGCAGAAAGTCTGGAACAGCTGCGAGCATTGCAAAATGGCATGAAAATAAAAACCTCTATAGTAGATTTTGTTCCTGTAGGTATTGATACTAAAGAAGACTTAGAGAAATTTAAAAATATTATGGCTACGACTCTTTAAATAAAGAACTCGGGTTTACTTTGAAAAGTTCTGAAATTTTGAGAAGCATATTCAGACTAATGCGTTCTTTGCAATTTTCTACCCTGCTTATAAATTCTCGAGAACAATTGAGTTTTTCAGCCATTTTTTCCTGAGAAATTTTTGCTTTTTGTCTCAGTTTTTTTATATTTTCAGCAATAATATTATGGTATTTATTTTCTTTTTTCTCCATATTTTCTATTAAAGCCATATCTTACAATTAAAGCTATGAAGAAATACATCACACTTTTGGCTATTTTTATTTAGCAGAGAAATTTTTCAAAATTTTTATAAAAGTACTTGCATTTTTTGTGAAAATGTTGTAAAATGCAAGTGCAATAAATAATTTACGTTATTAAATTTTAAAATAAAGTAGCTACGTTCGAAAAGAACGGCTAACTAAAATAAGGAGGATTTTAAAATGGCAAAAGCAAAATTTGAAAGAACAAAGCCACACGTTAACATCGGTACTATCGGACACGTAGACCATGGAAAAACAACATTAGTAGATGCATTATTAAGACAAAGCCATGTATTTAGAGATAATGAACAAGTAGCAGAAAGAGTAATGGACTCAAACGACCAAGAAAAAGAAAGAGGAATAACAATATTAGCCAAAAATACAGCAGTTATGTTTAATGGAGTAAAAATTAATATAGTTGACACTCCTGGACATGCTGATTTTGGTGGAGAAGTAGAAAGAGTTTTAAAAACAGTTGATGGAGTTTTACTATTAGTTGACGCATTTGAAGGAGCAATGCCACAAACAAGAGAAGTATTAAAAAAATCATTAGCAATGAATTTAAAACCAATTGTAGTAATAAACAAAATAGATAGACCTGGTGCAGAACCACAAAAAGTATTAGATGAAGTAATGGAATTATTTATAGAGTTAGATGCAAATGATGATCAATTAGACTTCCCAGTAGTATATGCATCAGCAAAAAATGGAATTGCAAAAATGAATTTGTCAGATGATTCTGATAACATTACTTGCATATTTGATACAATAATCGATAAGATTGAACCTCCAACATGTGATATGGATGGAACAATGCAAATGTTAGTATCTAACATAGATTATGATGATTATTTAGGAAGAATTGCAATAGGAAGAATCGAACGTGGTAAAATAAAGAATGGAATGCCAGTTTCAATTTGTAAACAAGAAAAAAATACACAAGGAAAAATTGCTAAATTGTTCACATACATGGGATTAAAAAGAGTTGAAGTTGATGAAGTTGACGCCGGTGATATAGTTGCTATATCAGGTATTCCAGATATCAGCATCGGAGATACAATTTGTGATTTAGCAAACCCAGAAAAAATACCATTTGTAAACATAGATGAACCAACAGTTTCTATGACATTTAGTGTAAACAATGGACCTTTTGCGGGACAAGAAGGAGAATTTGTTACATCAAGACACATCAGAGACAGATTATTCAAAGAGCTAGAAAGAAACGTAAGTTTACGTGTTAAGGAAACTGCTTCTCCAGATAGCTTCGAAGTTTGCGGACGTGGAGAATTACACTTATCTGTATTAATAGAAGAAATGAGAAGAGAAGGATACGAACTTCTAGTATCTCGTCCAAAGGTTATTTTCAAAGAGATTGATGGTGTAAAATGTGAGCCAATAGAGGACTTAGTTGTAAACGTACCAGACGATGCAATCGGAACAGTTATAGAAAAATTAGGAAGACGTAAAGCTGAAATGAAGAATATGGAACCAGCAGAAGCCGGACATACAAAAATAGAATTTAAGATTCCAGCACGTGGATTAATTGGTTATAGAACAGAATTCTTAACAGATACAAAGGGAACTGGAACAATGAACTCAATATTCGATTGCTATGAGCCATACAAAGGAGACATTCAAGCAAGAACAAGAGGAGTTTTAGTTGCATTCGAACAAGGAACATCAATCACTTATGGATTGTACAATGCTCAATTAAGAGGAGAATTATTCATAGGACCTGGTGTGGAAGTTTATGAAGGAATGATAGTTGGTATAAACTCTAGAAATGAAGATATTTCTATAAACGTTTGTAAAGAAAAACACCTTACAAACACAAGAGCTTCTGGATCTGATGATGCATTAAGATTGGTTCCACCAATTCAATTATCATTAGAAAAAGCAATAGAATTCATTGCAGAAGACGAACTTGTTGAAGTAACACCAAAAAATATTAGACTAAGAAAAGTAATATTAAACAACAAAGACAGAGAAAAAGCTGCAAGAAGATAGAAAAATTGATTCTTTGAGAGAAAACAACTTCGCTCGAAGAATCAATTCTTTTTCGCCCCAAAAGGGGCGTCCCTATTGGGCGAAAATTTTGTCGAATGATTCTTTTGGAAAATATAAAAACTTTATTGCAAAAAAATGAAAATGTAGTATAATATTTTTGTAAGTTTTTGATAATTTTACAATTTTATTAGTACAATTTTTCTTATGTTTGTTACGGGACATGTTACACTAAATTAAAAGGAAGAACACCGCAAATGAAAATTGCAAAAAAAACAGGCATTCGTGAGATGCCTGTTTTTGCTAAATTTGTAAAGGATTCAGATTTATATTATAAAGGGGAAAAAGTAAGAATGAAAAATGAATATGAAATAACAGTATTAGATATAGATGTTATGGAAATTGAAAAAAAATTATTAGAGATTGGAGCTGTAAAAGAGGGCGAATTTTTTCAGAAAAGAAATTTATATAATTTTCACGAAGAATATAGAGGCCGATTTATTAGATTAAGGACAAATGGAACTAAAACGACATTAACAATTAAGGAAAAATCTGCTAAAAAAGAAATAGGTAGTGTAAAGGAATTAGAAGTGGAAGTGTCAGATTTTGAAAAAACCGATGAAATATTGAATATGTTAGGGTATGAACATAGTATGTACCAAGAAAACAAAAGAACTATATATAGATTAGGAAATATAG
>ERZ780117.461-NODE-461-length-17284-cov-2.601370_pt1 | contig 17284 bp, 18 predicted proteins | sample MGYA00510985_ERZ780117 | MGnify/ENA primary metagenome ERZ780117 (study PRJEB29588, sample SAMEA2159553) | human gut metagenome | biome: human gut; feature: human-associated habitat; material: faeces | place: Denmark | collected 2008/2010 ...
GGGATTGTTCTGTGTTGGTGGGCTTGTCCGGTGTAGAACTTGCCCGCGCTGTACTGGAGCAGGCGGGCGAAGTCGTGCCTATGCAGAAACCCTCGTATGCCTACGACCGCAGCCCGGAATACTGGACAGGCTGGGCTCTTTCCTATTACCAGTGGCTGACCAGTCTGCGTTTTGCGGAGATTGAACAAGCAGTGTCTATCACGAAAGTGCGGCTGCTGTATACGCCCTACCACGAGATGGATGTACGGCAGTTTGCAGACAAGATGAACGAGTTGTACCGTGCGGCAAAGCCGGAAACAAACCTGAAAGCCATGCGCACATTGGCCGGATTGAGCCAATCGGAACTGGCAGGACAGGCTGATGTGTCTGTGCGTACCATCCAGCAGTACGAACAGCGACAGAAGGACATCAACAAAGCACAAGCAGAAACGCTGCTTCGCCTTGCGCGTGCGCTGAATTGCAACGTGGAGGATCTGATGGAGAAAGTTCCACCGCTGAATTTTAAATAAGAATGAAGCGATGAGACCTGACACAGATTGTGCAAACAAAAAAGAAAGCTGCCATCCATGAGAGAAAAATTCTCACGGATCGGCAGCTTTTCTCTTTGAAGTTGTTATGCCTTCGTTGTGGTCAGAACTTCATCATTGACCAGCTGATTGGCCTTATCAAATGCTTCGATCATCTGGGTCGCTTTCGGATGGAGATAGACTTCATCTAACGTTTTGGATTTGGGCGTGTGCCCGACAGCGCGTTTCAGGATATCCTTGTTGACGCCTGCGCGGTCACAAAGGCTGGCGTAGGTATGGCGGGTGGTGTAGGGCGTATAGGTGGCAAGCTTCCCGGCAAACTCCGGTTTGCGCTTACCATTTTCGTCGTAAGGATTCGGCTGGATGCCGATTTCCTCCAGGAAAGGATAGAATTTGCGGTTACGCCAGTTCTTTTCATTCCAGAAACCGCCTTTTCCATTGGGAAAGAGCGGACCATTTTCCACAGAGGTGGCATACGCATGTTCAAAAACCGGAATGCCAAAGTCGAGAATGGGAATGATGCGGTTGCGTCCGGCCTCGGTCTTGCAGCCGCCGATCAGATAAGCACCGGATTCCGTGCGGTGAAAATCTTCGTGTTTGAAGTGCAGCAGCTCATAGATACGCACTCCGCAGGCCAGAAGAGCAATTACCATCTGCCCGGTGGGCGTGTTCTTTTGGCTCAGGATCAGCGTCACCTGTTCGTCCGTGAAAATCTCGCGTTCCGGAGATTTGCGTCCTTCGACTTTCAGGACAGATGCAAGGTTGGCATCCACGACACGCCAGCCAATGGCTGTGCGATACAGCTTACTGATAAGAGTACGCTCTTTTTCCAACATACTTTGAGACAGGCCGTTATCGGCCATCTTGTCTAAGATGTTTTGAAAGTCCTGCGCATAGAGGGCGGCAATTTTGAAGTGCCACAGCGGACGGAGATATTTCCACGCAATGTCATAGAGCTCGCGAGCCTTATCGGACCGGCCCTTATATTCACGGGACTCTTTGAACATCCGGAAGCAGTCCTGCAGGGTAGAGTCCTGATAGGGTGTAGCCGGACGCTTCATCATTTCGGCGCGTACCGCCTCGGCTTCTTCACGGGTGACGTAGGTGCCAACAGCCTTCATGACTGTAATTCCGGTGTGAGGATCAGGGATTGGCATTCGGAGCAGCCATGGCTTCCGGCGTGTTCCGGACATTCCGAGAGGGCAGCTGCTGAAGAACAGCTTAATCTGAGGTGATTAGCTATAATATTGGAAAGCGTATAACTTAAATCTGCAGGTGATTCCATAGTTCCATCCGCATAGTGCAGTGGCTCAAAAAGCGTTGTTGGAATGGGCGTGTTGTATGCATCAATTTGTGAGGACAGATGTTCAAATGACTTTCTGAAAATTGGAAAGAGATGTTCCGGGGCAGAGGAGTTATGAATATCGATGCTGCGGACGCTATAGCTCTGATTGGCCTTTTGCAGCACGATACTTTGGGCAGCAACACTCTTTCCGTAGCCGGATTCACCGAGGATAACATAAGAGTCGTTATCCTGTCCGGGGATGCTTTTCGTGAAAACGGATAGCTCTTGGCCTCCTTCGCAGTACTTTCCTATGTAGGTTTGTGATAGCATTGGCATAATAATCAAACTCCTTTTGTTTTTTAGACTTCAACAAGGTCACGACTTCCGGGTTGATGCAGGGTGCTTCTTAGAAGTGTCCGAAAGCGAAAATCCTTTGACTCGTTTGGTGCAAGGGTGAGAGTTTTTGAGACTGATCCAGAAAGGACACCCACCGTTTTTAGACGACTGAGCACATCGGACGGCATATAGGACGATAGATGTGCTTTGATGATCTTTTTCAAAAGGGCAGTCGATGTATAATAATAGGTATCATCATAGAGAATCTCCTTTTGACAGTCAAAGCTGATATCGACATCTTCGAGTGAACGAAAACAAATCATATTGCTTCGCCGGGCTGCATAGAGTGCGTTTCGGAAAGGTGTAAGGATGTTGCCATCGTTGATTCTTTCCCAGTAGCGAGTGTATGTTTCAAGGTATTCGTCACAGCGGACGGAAAGCGTTTGTGGAGGCACTTGCATGGAGTAATGCCACTTTACAACATCAGCTATCATAGATAGTGCTGCGATTTCCCGTTGTACAGAACAATCTTCGCCAAGATCATCGAAGACTTTGGTAAAAGAACGTTCCACTGTCGAATTGAATGCATTGGCGTTATTCATAATTGAATTTATTAGCCCACCGATAGAATCAATCGAATTTGTAGCTTCATAAGGATCGATAAAATCTTGTATTGGTAGACAAAAGGTTCGCTGACGTGGGGTAAGATTGGACGAAACAATCATATATAGAGGGTGCTTCTGGTTGCTTTGCATAGAATTCATCAGCGCTTGATAGTTTTTGTCCCGACTATAGGCACTGGAAGACTCATTGAAGTTGATGTTTTCAGAACGAATCCATACAATGGGACGGTCACGCAAGCTTTCTAGTGCTTTTTTGAATAGGTAGGGTGTGCTATCAATGCATGAATCTGTGTACAGATACAAAACAGAATATACGGCATTTTTAATACAGTTTTAGTGGGCATAGGCGGTCATAAAATCAGAAATGGTAGTGCACAGTTTGTGATTGGTGGTGCCCTCGCCATCCAAGGGAGCGATCTCGCAGGGGATGCCCCGGCACTCATCATCATGCCGGACATCGTAGGCGTACATACGATCCGGAATGGTATCTCTCTTGATGCGGATGCTGGTGAACAGCGCAGGCTTTCCGCAAACCGTGATCTCTTCGTAGTGTTCGGTCATTGCATTAAAGGTCATAATCTGTCCTCCTTAGATTTCAATGATAAAAGCTCTGAATTTCTCTTTGTAGAAATCCATTGTACTCTGCGGCAGGGAAGTCAGATTCCCTTCGTTGTCACATCCGGCCAGAAATCCCGGCCCGGCAAGAACATCGGCTCCATCCCACAGCGGACGATTGAGAGACAGGCCAAGCAGCTTGCCTTCATCATTGCAGACCAGTGTGACCTCTGAACCGGTATCACTCAATGTGATGCATTCGATCAGCCCGCCTACAAATTTCTGCATGGCTTCAAGGGTGTTGTCCAGATCAATCTCCTTTGGCAGCTCCATTGGCAGGAGCGCAAGGACTTTGATTTTTTCTTCTTTCATTGTGTGCCTCCAAATAAAAACAGGACAATCCAAATGGATTGTCCTGTAAAAAGTGAAAGGGAGCATCCGAAGATACTCCCCAGTAGATAATTATTTTTTTCTTACCATGCAACGTTTTTTGAAGAATGCGATGCCATAACAGAGGATGTCATCATAGTCATCCCGGAAGTCCGCTGCATACATCCGGTCATTGATCTGCTGAATGGCAGTATCACAGGCATCTGGCAGAGCATCCAGAGTTTTGGCATACTTGGCTTCAAAAATTGCCACGCGGCCATTGCGGATATCCTTTACAATGACATCGCTGCGCCCCTCGCCATGCTCTTTGTTAGATTCTACCACATAGCCAGCACCAGTAAAGATGCCAGCAAGGAAAGCGTGGTAAAAATCCTCCCGGTAGTCGTGGTAGCTGATGGTCATACGCAGCAGCTTGGTCATCTCTTTTGTCAGAGCTTCGTTGTTTCCGCTCCAGACTGCATCAAACAACGGGCTGCGGTTCCATGCCTTTGCACTGTCGTCAAACCATTTGCTTACAGTGGTTTCAAAAATTTCCCGAATCTCTGCATTGGGAATCATCAACGCAGAGCAGCCATCCGGCAGCGAATCCGGCAAATCTTTATCACGCACTTTGGTCAGATAGCCTGTCAGATACAGCACACTCCAAAGATTTTCCTCAGAGGAGTGTAGATAATCGTAGGTCAGGTTTTCTTCAATATGCTGAACAATAGAGCCGCCAGCCATCAGAGTTTCAAGCTTTGTGGTGATATTGTCGCCTGCATAGTCGATGAAAGAACGGATGATGGCGTTATCACTGGTGTTTTTCCAATAGCTTTTCGGCTTCTGTGCTACACCATACTGGAAATCCCGCAGATAACTGATTACATCCCACGGACAATAAATGTCTGCATCGCCAAAATGATAACCGTCGTACCATGCCTTGATTTCAGCAGACTGCGATTCAAGATCAGCATCTTTCAGCATTTGATCTACATCTGCCTGTGTAAAACCAAAGGATTCGCTCAACCGGGGAGAAAGAATCGTATCCGAAACAAAATTGTTCGTCCCGGTAAAGATGCTTTCTTTTGCAATTTTCAGGCAGCCGGTAATAACAGCAAAGTCAAGCGAAGTATTGTCTTTGAGCGTGGTGCTCATCATAGCCCGCATCACGTCCAGCATCTGCGAATAATATCCGTTGCTGCTGGCTTTTGCAATGGGAACATCATACTCATCCAGAATGACGACCGCCGATTTTTTGAAGTGGATTTCCAGCATCCGGGTCAATAGCAAAAAGCAGCTTTTGGTTTCATCTATGGATGCAGTGCGTCCCAGAATTCGCTTAAAGATGCCTTTGTCATCGTCAGAAATAGCATCGTCATCCAAAAGAAACTGATAATCCTGAAACGCAAATGCCAGTTTCATGCACAGCATTCCATAGGCACTTTCAAAGGTCAGACCGTCCGTGTCCTTGAAAGAGAAAAATACCACAGGACACTGGTTCATCCATTTTTTGCAAAGCTCTGTATTTTTGGAGATCGCCAATCCCTCAAACAGTTGCTTGCTGTCTTTGCGGATGTCCAGAAAATTTGCGAGAGTGCTCATACCAAGTGATTTTCCGAAACGGCGAGGACGAGTGATCAATGTTACTTCAGCGATACCACCGCTAAGAAGTTCAGAAATCAGATTGGTCTTGTCGATATAATAATACCCGCCTTCTCGAATCTTTTCAAAATTCGAGATTCCAACAGGAAACTGCAAATCTTTCATGCAATGCTCCTTTCCGCTCACAGAGGAGAGCTTTCAGAACTCACTACTGTAAGTGTACCATGAAATATAGAATCATACAAGAATCAAGTGACATCGAAATAGAGCAGTTTTATTATGCTACGTTCAATCTGGTGGCTTTATAGCAGTCAGCGCACATTCCCTCATGGGTGGCTGCAAACTCTGCCGCCTGCATGATGGAGCCATCTTTCAGCTTGACCCTCTTGATAGGCTGGTTGCACCGGGCACAGATGCAGGGCACAGGCGGCTGTTCCTGCTTCGGGCTAGCGGATCTCGGTTTCGGCTGCTTTTGCGGTTCTGCCTCCGGCTGCGGTGCAGCATCTTCCGGCAAATCCTCTCCGGCATAAACGTACAGGCCAAGACCGAACATAGCAAGGTTCTTCACCAAGCACCGCATGATGGCTTTATTCACATCGAACATGGAGGCTGCTTCTACGGTGCGCTCTTCCATGCCGATCTTTTCACGGCGGCGGGTCTGCGGATTGTAGTCCCATTTCGGGGTGGTATAGGTGTAAGGCACAGCTTTCATGGCTTTGTTTGCGCCATCCAGTACAGGCAGCCACATTTCATGTGAAACGCCCTCAATCGTGACAGTGGTATACACCATGAAGCCGGTTATGGGGTCATAAACATAGGGGAGGCCGTTGAATTTCTTGACCTCATAGCTGGCAGCAGGGTACAGCTTCTTCACCTCTGCCCAGGCATACGCCCAGCTTACATATTTCAGTTCCGTGTTGCCGGACTTTTTGACTTCCAGATGATCTTTGAAGTCGATAGCAAATAATTTTACGAATGGATTTTCCATAAGAATGCCTCCAATTTTGATAAAGAAAAAAGGGCACAACAGCGTCAACTGTTGTGCCCCATGATGTGAAAATTACGGATTGAGCAGAAAATCAATGATGTTTCGATGAATGATTCCGTTTCGGCTTAAATTCGCCAAATCACCACTGATAACATACTTAGGATAGTTGTCGTGCAGCCGCTCAAGATTACCGAACTCCCGTTCTTCATCGGCGGGAGTGATCAGGTAAGCAACCTGAATATAGAGCTTTTCATCTCCACGGTAGCAGATAAAATCAATTTCGGTGTCGTCCAGCTTGCCGACCTGAACTTCATAGCCACGGCTCCGCATTTCCAGATATACGATGTTCTCATACAGCTTGTTGCTGTCAAGCTGCAGTGTTTCACGGGCATCCTGTACGCGAAGCAGAACATTTTCGGTGTGGCGTGCAGTCCAGCTGCGCTTTGCGGTATTCAGCGCGAGGTTCAGTGTGTTCTGGCAGACTACACGGATCGGAGTCATGGCCACTTTCACACCAGAACTTCCGTCATGACTGTTGAAGATCACAAGATATGGTTCTACCTGATCTCCAGCGATAAGATATTTCCTCGGAAGTCTTGCCAGCATCCAAACCTTCTTGCCGCCCTGCAAAGAACCGGCAGTTTCGTAAGTAACACCTTCACCCAGCAGGTCATCGGTGAACTGGAATGCTTCCTCATTCTGGACAATGCGGTAGCGATCAGATACCACGCCCAGAACAGCATCATCGGTGCTGCGGACATTTGCGCGATAGCCGGGGATCATAGCACCCGTGCCGGAATAGATATTACGGCTTTCCACCTGCCAATCCAGACCGGCCAGTTCCAAGGCTTCACGGCTTGCAGGGGCATCCATAATGATACGGCCAAGGCCGTGCCAAGGGGTCTCACGGACAGAGAACATCGTTTCAACATTTGCGGGCATAGTAAAATCTCCTTTTCAGTGTACTGTGATCAATTGTTGTTTTCCATTTCTTCAGCGATGCGGACGAGGACTTCCACCAGGACGGTGCCAACCTCTTTGACGATTTCGGACCAAAAGTTCATAATGCTTTCTCTTTTCTGCGCAGCTGCGCTTTAAAATACGATGGTAATAATGATAGTGATGGTGCGGAATAACAAAATGCTCACCTCCAGACATAAAAAAGCCCCTGAGTCTTTCGACTCAGAGGCTTTGAATCATGATTATTATATCTGGGTGAAAAATGGGAATTTGAGAAAGTTATAGATTGAAATTTTACTACATACAGTAGAAAATAATGTGTTAGTCGAATAATTAGATTTGGGTAAGATTATCATCGACAGTTGCAGCCGTTGCAACACCATTGGTAGATACAGATGCCGTATCAGGTAATGCAGGGATTGCCGGAACCGGGAGCGTTCCCATTGCAGGAGTATCATGTGTCTGCTGCGGAACAAGTACTTCTGGATAAGTAGGCATAGGTCTTGCCGTTTAGTTCCAGAAGCCCCTCGTCCCGGCCAGCCACACACAGAAATATTACTCCTGATATGGTAAAGCCCACAGACCGGATTTTATATCCAGCTTGTGGGCTTTGCTTATTTTCAGCTATCCTGTTTTACGCAAACATTGCATCTAGCTCTTTATCGGTAAACATTTTAGACTGCTTCAGCAAACTTTTAACGCACTCTCGGAATGCTTCTTTGTTCACCGTTTTCAACGCAGTATCCTTGTACACCAGCGTGATAACACAATGTAGCTGCTGGATAAGGTCAACGGCAGAGAGCTGTGCATAGGTGTTCCCATCTACAAGCTGTATCCGAACATCCCGGAAACGCGACCAATCCTGTCCGTACTGGCAGATGTACTGCTGAATCGTATTCCGCATGACATCTATGTTGCCAGATTCCATTGCCATCCGCGCCTGCTTGCATTTTTTCTCAGCCGTGTCAGCAATCGCGTGTGTCAGCTTTGCGGCTTTGACAACGCACTTTTCAAATTGTTCTACCTTATCAGTGTATTGCGATTGAATTTTGATGTACTGTAGTTGGTTGTTGTCCATAGCACAACCCTCCTTTCTGGTTGGTATTATTATACCACAATTTTCCAATGTTATCTACATGGATTTTCCGGCAATTTCTCAAATAATTCGACGTAATATCACTTTATATTTGATTTCTGTTATAAAAAATGGAGCGCACAGTTGTAAACTGTACGCCCCATTTTAGGTTATTTAGCGATTCTTGTCAGACTGCGAGAGAACGCTGCCCACAAGAGTTTTGGTCGTGCTGCTGTATTTCGGGCTATTCGAAGCTGCCGATGCAACGCCTTCCATTTTCTTTCCCGTCTGATGACCGCTCTTTGCCTGCGAAAGTGCACTTTTCACCGCAAGCTCTTTCCGCTGCCGGTAGTCCTTGCACTTCACCCACGACTTAAACTCCTGCCGGGTGCTTTCCCCGGCAGCAATCATTTTGCGGAGTGCTTGTTCGGTCATGGTGGGGCTCCTTTCTTAAAAGAGCCATTCACTCTTTTTAATTTTTTAGGCAGTAGTGATATTCTTTGTTATTACTCCAATATTTATCAGATTTTCAATACAGTCAACCATTTGCTTTGCGGTTGTATTTTCGGGAGAGAAGCCAACACTAAGAACATATTGCGGATTTTTTCCATCAAAACTCTTATCGTATATAGTGAATGCAACATCTGTATTGCAAAAATGATAGGTTCCCATATGTTCGCTGTCCGGGAGCAATAAATCTGGATTTTTATATGCGATTGCGGACAAAGTTTCTTTTGAGGTAACATAGCCATATGGCGCATTTGGCAAGAAGCGAAGATACGAACAATTTTTAATTCCAGAAGCAATGATTAGCGATTTAAACAGTTCAAAAGAATCTTCAAAAGAAAACATCGACATATTGATTTTCAAATCATCTGAGCCATCTGTTCTTGGTTTTGAACTAGCAGGAATCTGAATAATTCTCAGTCCATTTACAAGAACGCTATAAATGGTATGGTTAAACCTTCTATCAATGGAAATTTTATAATCATTCTCCTTCAAATAGTCCTGCATCGCATCGAATGCAGTTTGTATTTCTGCACGGCCTCCATAATTTTCAGGATGATTTTTGTTTGCAGAAACGATATAATCCGCAGAAGTGAATATATCATTAAACTGTGGTATTGGCTCTTTCTTTTCGATAGTAGTGTCTAAAATTTGAAAGTCCTTTTCGTTAAACATAGTCTCGAAATTCAAATCAAAATTTTTATTTATTACTGTCACAAAGTTATTTAGACTTTCACCAGAAGTAATATTAAATCCTTGTAAGAGACTAAGTGGCGGCTTAATAGAGCCGATATCCACACCAACACCAACCGGAATCACATCAATACCTTTTGAATATGCAAATCCAGCTTCAAAATAAATCCATCCTGATTCAATAGAAGTCGGTGTGACAAACACAAACATGATTTTCGCGTTGTTTAATCCTTCCTCTATTTTATGAACCCAGTTGTTACCAAATGGAATACTTTGGCCATCACTAGACATGAAAATTTGAATAACACCACTGGTAATTTTCATGAGTTTCTCTTTAATGGGAAGAATTGCATCTCTGTCCTTTGAAGAATGGCTAAAAAAGATTGTAGGCTTTTCCATAATTTTCACCTCACTCCATCACTCTAATCGTACTCTCAATAAACGCAATCTCATCTTCCGTCAGCTCATACTTCTTGTACAACTTTTCGTCCGTCCATTCTTCCGCAAAGTTCTGTACAGGAACAAACATAAAGCACCCGCGTGTTATCATAATAGAAGATGTCGCCTGCATAATAAGGAATCGTGCAAACTTTGTCTTGAGATAGGAATACAAGCCAGCGGCTTCCGCTTCTGTATCATAACTGTTCACAACGATATATGTTTCGCTACATACCTCTTTGGGACCCAACATCTCAAGAATCGACAAAATTCGAGATTGACCATTCTTGTCTGCCTTTCCACCATGCTCATACAAAACTCTGGAAACAATTACCTTCCACTTATCAATGAGCTCTGTTCCGCCGGTAACTTTATCGCTAGAAATCGGTCCTTTTCCACCATTCCAACGCAAAGTGAGGTCACCATTTTCGTCAGGGCGGGCAAATGTCCGCAGGCCAAACGTTTTTTGACTGCTGACAAATGTATCAAGCGTTTGCTCTTTTCTTCTTGCAACCTTATCAATAATTGAAATTGCCGCATTAGAACGAACCAAAATTGGGAACTCGTTTAGATAGCGCTTTACGCTGTGTGCAATTTGACTTTCGGCATTTGTCACCGTACAAGGACCATCATAGTCTTTATCCCACAGAAAGTAACAAATACCGCCCGAAATATCAACGCCTGGGAAGCAATAATCCGAACTCGCATAATCATAAAGCACACGCATTCTGGTGTCATTCATAATATTTGCGCGAAAATCATCCAATCCTCGACCACCAGAATACCAACGAGAAGGCATAATCATAGAAGCATAATGCGGCTCAATAGTTGTCGCAAGTTCTACAAACCTCTGGTACACTGGCATTGCACTAGCGTTGTTGCCACCGTCCGCAATTTGATAAGGCGGGTTTCCTACGATTGCATCAAAAGTCATTGGTTCTCCGTTCTTTCTCCAGGTTTCTGGCTTTTCCAGCTTCTTTGTCAGCCGTTGCTTTCCACGACATCTCCTTCTGGATGTTGAAAACATCCTTCCTGCCAAACCACTGCTCATCCACCAGATTGTTCTGTGCGTTGCAGATCCAACTGGGGGTAAACACCTCTGCTTTGTCACGGGTGCGGTTGGTCTGGTGCTCCAGTGCTTTTTCCACTCTGGGCTGGATCAGACTGTCCTGTTCGCCTGTAACCAGTTCCGGCAGGATTTCTTTTTTGAAGCTGTATGGTTCGCCCAGTTCAGCGTAATCATCGGTTGCCCAGATGATGTTTTTCTTGGTGGTCTTGTCCTGAAGCAAAATCTCAAGGAGAGTGCGTTCATGGTCCAAAAGTTCCTGCTTCAACAGGTCAATTCCTGCAATGCTGAACATCCGCCGCCCTCCCTTCAATTTGTTGATGGTACTATAATAACACACCTTTCGGGGTTTGTGAATGTTTTACAAGAAAGCCGTCCATCCATGCCTGCTTTTTGCCGTTCCCTCTTGAAACCAAAATCGCATTCTGTTCAGCGATGCAATCGCGCAGCCTGCATCGGTACGGTGCAGTTCAAGGGTTTGGGTGTTCCCAACAAGTATTTTGCAAAGCAAAATAAGCAGATGTATATACGTCTGCATTGCTTGCTACAACAATGCGTCCTTTCAGTCCGTATTCAGCCAATTTTAGCTCTAGTTAAACATGAGAGCTATCAGGAAGAAAATCATAGCAATACCAACGAGCCAAGGGATGATTTTCTCTTGATGGAACTCCCTGAATCCAAAAGATCTTATAAGCAGAACACCCAATAGACCGATGATGCACCATGCAGTAACGGTAAGACAGATATCGTACATTGTTCCTTATGCATTCATGAGTGTGGTGCTAAAGATTTATGGCAGTGGCACATTGCTTTTATACAAATAAAAGTGTACAATAATAACAACTTTGCAAGCAATCCCCTTCAAGGAATCAACTGGAACATGGGTGGAGACTGTACCTGTTAAGCGGAATTGTTTGAATGAATTCAATTCAACATAAAAGACAGTTGCTCATTTGTGAGTAGGAGGAATATATGATGTTTGATTGTGGTTTACAGAATATTTTCCGGCTGAAAAACGGACAGTCCCGTTCCATCAACTGGGAAAACCGGAACGGAGAAAAAGGAAAAGGCGGCATGGCATCCAGCGATCTTGGTCCGTCCAGAAAAGGTTCCCCGTGTATCCCGAAAATAGAAGCAGGAGAGACCGTAACACTTGGTGAGATCCAGGGAGAAGGCATGATTCAGCACATCTGGATCACCGTTACAGACCGTACCAGTGAACGTAACCGTTATGTTCTGCGGGATCTTGTTCTGCGCATGTACTGGGACGATGAAGAATTTCCATCCGTTGAATGCCCGCTTGGCGATTTCTTCTGCTGCGGCTTCGGTGTTTCCTACCAGGTAAACTCAGTCCCGATTGCTGTCAATCCGACCCGTGGTTTCAACAGCTATTTCCCGATGCCGTTCCGTAAAAACGCCCGTATTACCATTGAAAATCAGTGTGATGAGCCGATTCCGGCCTTCTTTTATCAGATCGACTATTGCCTGACAACGGTTCCGGAGGATGCTGCCTATTTCCATGCCCAGTGGCGTCGTCAGCGCATAACGGAAAAGGCAAAAGACTACGTTGTCCTCGACAACATCAAAGGGAAAGGCCAGTACGTTGGAACTTATCTTGCGCTTACCAGCCTCGAACGCTACTGGTACGGAGAAGGTGAGATGAAATTCTACATCGATGGAGACAAGGATTATCCAACCATTTGCGGAACGGGAACAGAAGATTACTTCGGCGGTGCCTGGAGCTTTGCAACACAGCAAAATGGCCAAACCGTTGAAAATCAGTACTGTACTCCGTATCTTGGCTATCCTTACTACTCTAGCCACGATACCTTCCTTCATAATGATTACCACAATGATGATCAGATGCCACAACGCAGCTTCTACCGCTGGCACCTTCTTGATCCTATCCTTTTTGAGAAGGACCTTAAGGTAACTCTGCAGCAGATTGGTGTCAGCCACGGAGGTCTTTTTGAACGTCAGGATGATGTCGCTACCACAGCTTACTGGTACCAGACGCATCCTCATGTACCATTCGCGCCACTCATGTCCAGAAAAGAGCGCTGGCCAAGATGATTTTTGACGCTTTTCCTATTTTATATGTTTCATGACTTTGCATACTCTGTGCATGATTTCAAATTCTGTTCTTGCGGATTGTGTGCAGTCGATGGCGGGCATGAGTGTCTCCGTAGATGCGGAAATCCAGAAGACTGGGAAGAATTATCTGAAGCGCAAAGCGTAGATGATTGAAAATTAAGCTGAACACGATTTTCAAAGTCGAAGTTCAGCGGCAAGCAAAAAGCTCTTGGCCTTTAATAAAGAGGCCAAGAGCTTTTTACATCTTGTTTTGGAACATAAAAGAAGGTACAATGGTAGAAAAGAAAACGTGCATCAGTCAAATAAGGTGGTGGAGGCGATGGGCGTACATTATGCACACGGAAAGATGTGTAGCACATGTGAGTACAGTTGGTGAGTGTAAAATTTATTTTGAAGATTTCATGCCCTACGGTCTGGTACTGAAAGAAGCGAATGACTTTGATGCTCGTGTGATCAGCTTCTATTCTAGGGGCATTCAAGAGTATTGCCAGCAGCGGTGCAAAGAGTGATTAGATATTGGAGGAATTTGAAAATGTGGTTGGATAATGCTTCAGAAGTAGATATCTTGTTTTATGAACCATATGCAAACGTCATTGCAGACATTTCTCAGAATCCAAATTACAAACCATTAACCATCGGAGTATTTGGAGTCTGGGGTGCTGGAAAATCAACCCTTCTTAAATTGATAAAACAGAAAATTGATGAGAAAGCACAGAAAAAGGAAAAAACATTATGTATTAATATTAATGCTTGGATGTTTGAGGGATATGAAGATGCAAAAGTGGCTTTGATGGAGGCACTTTTGCGTGAAATTAAAGAACACAAAGACATTCCCTCTAAAGTAAAAGACGGCATATCGAAATTATTGAAAAAGCTTGACTTATTTAAACTTGCGACGAAGGCCGTATCGGTAGGGGCATCTCTGATTGCATCGGCTGCAACGGGAAATCCAGTGCCTTTTATGATCAGCATTTCTACGAATGCTGAAGCAATTGGCGAGAGTGTTAAGAATACAGCTAATGCTGTTCAGTCGATTCGGGATGATTATATTAAAACTGACGAAGTAAATGATGAAAATAGTGTTGTTAATAATGTCAGAAAATTCAGAGAAGAATTCCAAAAGGCTCTTGAAGATGATGCAATTGAAAATATTATTGTCTTAATCGATGACTTGGACAGGTGCCAGCCAGATCGAATTATAGAGACATTAGAGGCAATTAAACTTTTCTTGTCAGTAGAAAAAATGACTTTTATTATTGCAGCAGATGAAAATGTTATTCAGTATGCCATAAGAAAAAAGTATCCACCAATTGAAAATTACACAGTGAATTTGGATAAAGAATATATCGAAAAAATTATTCAGAATTAAAAAAGATAGTTAGAAAAGCTACAAAAAAAGATATAGAAAATTATTTGATGTTCTTGGTTGTACAAGAGTACTGCCCAAAGGAGCAGTTTAAAGCTTTTTTAGAAAAGATAAAAAAAGAAAAGCTTCTCATATCAGATGATGTTATCGATGTGCAGAAAATAAAGGAAAAGGCGATGGATTTTATTGGAGATGAGAATAAAAGAAAATTTGAAGAAACAGTAGATGTTATTGCCGGAATAAAAGCCATTGTTGCAGGAAATTTAAAAGGTAATCCTAGACAAACAAAACGATTTTTAAATACCAAAAAAGAAATTGGCAGAATTGTATTTTGGAACTGATGAAGGTGCTCTTGACACACGAGTATTGGCCAAACTCCTTGTTCTTCAAAAGCTGGATAATGACTTGTTTATACAGTTAAATGAGTGGAATAAAAGATTTACAACGGAAAATGAAGAATTTAAAGCAATGCTTGAGTGCATAGAATCGCCTGATAATGAAAATGAGAAATTTAAAGCATGGAATGTTCCTTCGATAATTAAATGGGTTGAATCTGAGCCAAAACATTTGGAGAAAATACGTTTGGATCGGTATTTCTACTTGACAAGGGAATCTCTAAAAAAGGCAGATGTTGATATTTCAACGCTTTCGGCAGCTGCAAAGGATGTCCTGGAACATATTGGAAGAGCAGCGCGCGGATTGATGCCTCAGATTGTAGAGAAGATAGCGGCTTTGAACGCGGTTGATCAGTCAAAGGTTTTCGAGGTCGTCACTCCTAAAATCAAGAAGGGTGAAATTGAGTTTTATATTATAAGAAGCTTGTTTGTGAATTTTGAGGCGTATAGAGATAAAATCTGTAATGCATTGGAAGGATATTCGAAAAAGATAACGCTTGGAAGTGTACCGGCGATTAGAGAAATGAGAGCAGCAGATTTAAAAAAGGTAGATGATCTTCTTGCTACTTGGGAAAAATCGGGGATACTTGAAAAAAAGATTATAGAAGAAATAAAAAAAGAAGGAAAATAAAAAATGGGAACTTCTAAAGGATATATTCCGCCGACTAAACCAGAATGGAGTAATGCCAAAAGGGCTATATCATCTTTTTTACGAAATCGGGATGCAGATTCAAGAGTAAACGCTATTCAGAAATTTGGTGAGGCAATGAGTTCTGGAGCTGCAGTTGGCACTACATCATTTGCCAACGCTGCTGGTAATATTTTGGGGTTTGCCTATGATATTAGACAGCAGGGCTTAGAACAAGGTTTGATCGATTTTGGTCGATCAGATTTAATTGGAAAATCTTCGAATGAAATATTGCATGAACTACTTTATCAATTTACAAATAATTCCTCTTCGCTAGAAGATTCATTAGCGGCAGATTCACTATCTCAGGCTCTTGATAATTTGCAAATAGATTCCGTAGATCAATTGGGAAATGTGGATTTGGACAGTTTGTTAAGAGAAATGGTTACCTCATTTGTGCAGATCAGTTTCGATGTGAATTTTGAAGAGAAAATAGGAAAAGGTCGTACAAGTAACGAAAAATTTGAGATATTAGATGAAATGCATTCATACATAGCTGATGCACTACATGATTCATTGTCTGATAAGGAAATAAAGCAAATTAATCTTAAGGACATCGGTGCAGCAAATGTTGTTAAAGAGGCATTGAACGAAGCATATGATGTATGTGCGCGTTTTTATGGGGGGACAGCCTAATGAAATTTTGGATAAAAAAAGAAAACGATGCGGACCCGGACATTGAATGGAATGACGCTTATATTCTTACATTAAACAGGGACTCAAAAAGCACTATCTATTCTGGATTGCCCAATATATGGTATCATTTGGGTCAGCAAAGAATGAATTCGATTTACGAAGATTTATTTGTAATAGGACTTAGTGTGTTTGCCTTAGATAAAAGGATTTCGAGAAGTCTATTTTTGGATTCATGGACACGAAAAATAGAGGTTTCTATTCCAGTTTTAGAGCGGGACAAATGGGATAATTGTAAAATCCAATGGAGCAAGATTCTTTCTTTTTTGACAGGAGATGAGTGGAAGGTTTCTTTTCGGCAGGCGACTACGGAATACGGTTCGCATAAGAACAAAAATAGAAAATATATAGATTTATCTGGATGCGATTGTGTTAGCTTGTTCTCTGGAGGTCTGGACTCATATTGCGGTGCGATAAAACTATTGCAAGAAGGACACTCTCCAGTATTGGTTGGGCATAATGAATATCCAAAGCTTCGTTATATTCAAGAACAATTCTGTGAAAATTTCAACGAATGCTTTCCTTCCCAAAAATCAGTTTTTCTTGGCTTTACCGCTGGAGCAAGAGCGCCATTTAAGACGGATGAGCAGTTGTGCAGAGTGGAAAATACTTCTAGAGGACGTTCTTTACTGTTTTTATGTGCGGCGGTTTCTATTGCTGGCATCATGGGAAAACAAGTTCCGGTGTATATACCTGAGAATGGATTCATTGGCTTAAATGTGGCTCTTACAAATGGCCGAAAAGGATCCTGTAGTACTAGGACAACGCACCCTTATTTTTTAAATTCACTAAATGAGCTGATTGCAAGTGTTGGAATTCAAAACCATATTTCTAATTTCTTTGCTTTTAACACCAAACGAGAAATTGTGAATATGGTTTCCGAAACAGATGCATTTAAAAGGTGCTATAAAAATACTATTTCATGCTCGCATCCATGTGTAGCTAGATACAATCGTGTGGGTTCTAGAGAATATCCTGTAAACTGTGGATTTTGTTACCCTTGTATTATTCGGAAGAGCTCTTT
>ERZ780117.462-NODE-462-length-17262-cov-3.759516_pt1 | contig 17262 bp, 20 predicted proteins | sample MGYA00510985_ERZ780117 | MGnify/ENA primary metagenome ERZ780117 (study PRJEB29588, sample SAMEA2159553) | human gut metagenome | biome: human gut; feature: human-associated habitat; material: faeces | place: Denmark | collected 2008/2010 ...
ATGAAAACAATATTTTCTGATTTTGACGGGGTTTTGTTTGATAGTGTAAAAGAAGCATATCTTCTTGCTAGATTTGCTTACTACGGAATTTCCCCTGATAAACCTGTAGTACAAGATGAATATTATATTTTTAGAAAGTATAGATATCTTAACACTCATAGCTGGCAGTTTTATTATTTCTTTTTACTGCTTGAAAATAAAACTACGGATAATTTGTTTGAGACAAATTATTATGAATTGACCGCTACCCCTGATTTACAGAGAATTAAAGATTTTGATGAAAAATATGTATCAGCACGTGAAAATTTAATCAAATATAATTATGATTTTTGGAATAGCTTAGATGAACCTTATGATTTCTTTTTTGAGGTCAAAGAATTATCTAAGAATCCGGATTATGAATTTATAATATTAACTAATAAGAAAAGGCTGCCTGTTCAAAATAAAATTAGCCAGTATGGTATAAATAAGATAAAACTGTTTGCAAACGAAGACCTTGTGTCATATAATAATAAGGCGGAATTTATTGCAGATTATTTGAATAGTCATTCTGTTGATAGTTGTTACTTAATAGAAGACAGTATTGACAATATTAATTCTTGCAAAATGTATCCGCAGATAAAGCCTTTGCTTGTAAACTGGGGTTATGTCAATCCAAAAGAAAAAGGGTTATCTGAAAAAGAAATTTTAGAAATAATAAAGAGGTGATGGAGGTAATATGACAATAAAAGCCCTCATACCGGTTCGCGCCGGATCACAAAGAGTAAAAAATAAGAATATAAGACCATTTGCTGGCAGCAGCTTGTTGGAGATAAAAATAAAACAAATGCAAACAATAAAAGAATTAGACGGAGTAATAGTAAATTCAGACAGCGATGAGATGTTGGATATCGCAAAATCTCTTGGTGCGGAAACGTTTAAACGAGCTCCTTATTATGCTTCAAGTGAAATTAGTGCTAATGATTTATATAGAAATATTGCAGAAACTACGGATGCTGATTTGATATTATATACACATGTTACTAATCCATTATTAAAATCAGAAACAATTATTTCGATTATAAATAAATATAATGATTTAACAGATAAATTTGATTCTGTTACTACAGTGTCTCCAGTAAAAGAATTTTTATGGAAAGATGGTAAACCAATAAACTACGATGTGAATAATAAACCTCGCAGTCAAGATTTGCCTGATATTTATGCCTTAAACCATGCAATAAATTTGGTTCCGCGAAAATTGATGTATGAGAGAAAGGATTTAATGGGTTATAAACCTTATTTTTATGTATTGGATGATATTGAGGCTATAGATATTGATAATGAAATAGATTTTGAATTTGCAGAGTTTATGTATAAAAAATATAGGATGGATAAATTATGTCAAATATAAAAATTTTGGATTGCACGTTGAGAGACGGCGGCTATGTTAATAACTGGGATTTCGGGCATAAAAATATTTGTAAAATACTTACAAATTTAATAAATGCTAAATTAGATTATATTGAATGCGGTTTTTTAAAACCTATTGAATACAATAATAACAAGAGTCTTTTTAGCAATATTGATTTATTAAGTAAAGTAATTCCGCTTGAAAGTAAGCATACGCAATATACTTTAATGATAAATTTTGGTGAATACGATTCAGATAATATACCTTTGTGTGCAAACAAAAATATTGCCTTAAGAATTGTTTTTAAAAAGGAGCAGCGTCTGCAGGCTTTGAAGTATTGTAAATCTCTTAAGGATAAAGGCTACGATGTATTTGTAAATCCTATGCATACTAATACTTACACATCTTATGAGCTATTAGAACTTGTGAAAATGGTTGATGAATTACATCCTAAGGGCTTTACAATAGTTGATACTACCGGAGCAATGAGGGAAAAAGATATATTAACGGCATTTTATATTGTAGATAGTGCTCTTAATAAAGATATTGCCTTGTGTTTCCACTCTCACAATAATTTACAGTTATCTTTTTCAAATGCGCAGTGTTTGATGAAAGTTTGCAAAGACAGAGAATTAATTATAGATTCAACGGTTTTCGGTATGGGCAGAGGCGCAGGAAATCTTTGTACGGAACTGATTACACAGTATATTAACGATAATTATAACGGTCATTACGATATAATCCCGATTTTGAAAATTGTAGATGAGCAGATAAATCCGATATTCGCTAAAACTCCCTGGGGATATTCTGTGCCGTATTATTTGGCCGCAACTAATCACTGCCACCCGAATTATGCAAAATATCTTGTGGACAAGCAGACAGTACCTGTTGAATTTATTAATAATCTTTTAAAATCAATTCCCGATAACAAAAAATCAATATACGATGTCAATTTGATTAAGCAGTTGTATTTAGATAAATTTTCAAATGTCATTGATGACTGCAAAACTGTTGAATATCTTAAAAACTTGTTAGCAGATAAGAAGATTCTTTTAATGGCTCCCGGTAAATCTTTGAAGGAAGAAAAATCTAAAGTTGACAGTTTTATTGAACGCGAAAATCCGTTTGTAATTTCTTTGAACTTTATTCCTGAACAATACAGGGAAGATCTTGTATTTGTTACTAATATGAAACGTTTTACATCATTAAATAATTATAATATGCCTCTTGTTGTTTCCTCAAATATTGAAGATATTCCGCCTCAGGCTCTAGTGCTTAATTACTCATCATATTTGAATGATTCCAAGATGTTTGATAATGTTGCATTGATGTTGTTAAATCTGCTCGTAAAAATCGATATAAAGTCTGTATCAATCGCAGGACTTGACGGTTTTAGCCCGATTGCGGCTGATAATTATGTGTCTGATGCAATGATAAACAATTCTAAAGTAAGTGAGTTTGATGAAAGAAATGATATTATGTCAGAAGAAATTTCTAAATTGTCAGAAAAAATTAATATTAATTTTATAACATCAACTTTATACAAAATAAAACAGCTAATTGTCTAAACTTTCTTGCGGACTCAGGCTGTTTATTATATAATTGTTTTAAAAATTTTAAGGAGATTTCATGCAAAATACTGTTTATATCCCTCAGGAAGAATTAGACGAAGAGCTTACAATTGATTTGAAAAAAATCTTTTTTGCACTGTGGAGCAGAAAATTTTTGATTGCAAAAACATTTTTATTAGTTTTGTTATGTTTTATTGCATTGACCTTTATAACTCCTAAAAAATATACTGTAGAGAGTGATTTGTATGTAAATAAAGCAAACAATTCTAATATGATGGAAATTAATCCTTATGCAATAGAAGAACTTGGCGCAGGAGGCGGTATGGCAGCTCTTATGGCCGGTGGCGGCGGAGCTTTAACAAACGAGCTTGAATTAATACAATCACCACTTGTGATTGATAAAGTTATCAGGGAAAACAATTTGGTATATAAGAAAAAATGGGGTATTCTGCCAAATAAAAAAGAAGGGGAATATATTTCTACAAAGGCGTTTTTGAAGAAAAATGTTTCTTTTGAAAACAAAAAAGGCACTAATGTTATTACAATTGAATATAAAAACAAAGATCCGGAACTGGCTTATAATGTTGTAAATTCTATTATTAATAATTACGTCGAGCTTCACAAACAGTTAAACAGCGAAAAAGCACAATCTGATAAAAAAGTAATAGAAAGAGAATACAATAAAGCAAAGCAGGCTTTAAACAAGAAAGTTAATACAGTAAGCGGGCTTCCTGAGCAAGCAGCCGCTTCTACCGGCAGTTTGTCTGCAATGAGTGCTTTTTCAAAATCTGCCCAGCAGGCTATGGCAAACATAAAAGGACAAATTGTCGCAGGTGAAAAGTCAAGGATTGCAGTTACTGAAGAAGCACAAAAAGTAGCGGCTTTATCTTCAAAACTTGAATGGGCAAAAATGGTTGATGAAATGTCAGATTCTTCAAAGGTTCTTGTATTAAAAGAACCGCAGAAACTCAGAGATTTTGAATATTCATCTCCAAAACTTTTAATAAATATTTTATTAGGTATAGTATTTGGATTTTTGGCTTCTTTGTTTGTCGTAATTTTTGCGGAAAATACAGACAAGAAACTTTCATATTCAATGCTTGGCGATAATATTATTTATAATTTAGAAAATGATTTTTCAGATCTTAAACTGTTTCTGTTAGCCAATGAAGATAAAAAAGTATCAATTGCTGTATTTGAAAATATACCGCAAAATATTGTATCTGATCTGCAGGCATTTAAGAATGTAAATCTTATAAGGGCTGATATTTCCAATGAATTCGTGAAAGATATCAAATCTTCACAGGAAATTGTTCTTTTTGCATCTGTAGGAAAGACAAATTCCAAGCTGTATAAGCAGATTAAAATGATGCTTTCTGAGATGAATAAACAGATTGCACAGGAAGTTCTAATTTAATAATTTTATTTAACCTTAAAAACCGGTTAAAGTACTTAATAGACTTTAGCTGATTTTTTATATGCATTGTTTTAAGCTTTTTTTACAGCAATTTTTTTAGCGGAGGTATATAATTTGTAAATAGGTTTGCGGAATTTTTCAAGAGAATCCCATATATGTCTGTTGTCATCAACTGATATTTCTCCGCAGTCAATTACATCCATGTGTCGTTTAATTTCTTTGAATATTTGTTCAAGCTTTTTGTATAAATCTTTTGGCAGGGCATGTTTAGACACTAAAAACATGCTTGAAAACAAATCCATATACACATGGAATAATATTTCAATTGTCAGTGAATCTTTAGTAATATTCAGAGGGCATTGCGCCAGCGCTTCATATTTTTGAAGAATATATTCTGCAAGTTTTAGCGCAGTATTTCCTTTTTCTTTGTTAAGAAAATCGAATAAATAGTTATCACAAACAATTCTGGCCCATTTATCGCTGAATCTTATTGAAATATTGTGAAAATCTTTGTCAAGAATTTCTGTATTAAGCATGTTTCTCTCCTTTGAATTTTTAAGTACAAAAGATGCGGTATCTAAAAAAATAAAAGGCTCGAAAGCCTTTTAAAAACGGAGCAGCAGGGATTTGAACCCTGGATGCAGGTTATACCCACATAACACCTTAGCAGGGTGCCGCCTTCAGCCACTCGGCCACTACTCCAATTCTATTTAATTTTTCGTGAAATATTTTCACGACATGTGCATATACTTATAATATCATAAATATTTTTTTTCGTAAATATTTTTCTTGACCGTATTCATTAATTAAGCTAAAATATTGATAAAGTTATACAGAAAGGCATTTTAAATGATTGAAATGAAAGTTATGGGTATTGCCCTTGATACAAGAACAGGTTCCCCTATTGTTGTTTTGCATGATAAAGAAAATAGAAAGGCTCTGCCTATATGGATAGGCTCTGCAGAAGCAAGTGCAATTATCAGAAAGATTGAAAATCTTAATGTTGCACGTCCGATGACGCATGATTTGATAATTAATATTATTGAAAAAACAGGCTATCATCTTGATAAAATAGAAATTAATGATGTTGAAAAAGATACTTATTATGCTACTTTGTACCTGTCGAATAATGAAGGCAGTGTGCTTGAGATTGATTCAAGGCCCTCTGATGCCATAGCTGCTGCAATAAGAGTTGATGCCCCTATTTTTGTAACTGCTAATGTAATTTCAAACGGCTCTGTATCAACAGATTCTGCAAAAGATGAGGAAGAAGCTCAGGAATTTAAAAAGTTTGTTCAGAGCATTAAACCTTCTGATTTCGCAAAATTAATGAAAGACAATGAGCACCACGAAAGTGATCAATAATTAATTGTTAAATTTGTAAAGATTTATCCGAAAAGTGAAAAAACTGTTTTTCACCTGTTTTATTATATTTAAGGATTAATTATGAACGGAATTGAAGCTATACAGCCGAATAATATTTTCAGGGTTAACGCTGTTAATCTTTTTGAGAATGGTCGTCAAAGCAGAGCCTCTTTTAATCGTTTTGACAGCGGACTATTTGCTCAGCAAACCAATGAAAATTACAATCTAAATCATCCAAAAGTCAAAGGCAGTGAGACTCAAGCAAGGCATTTGGATTTACTGGCTTAATATTTCTTAATAAATTATAATTTTCAGGCAATTTTTGTTCCGCAATATACTTTATATATATAAGGGAAATTATGGAGTAAAAAATTATGTCTATACAAAAACTTTTAGGGATTAATTCATTACAGGGAACAAAAGCTGTCAGCGGTGTTAACCGTAATGTAAATCATTTTGTAAAAGACGCCTTTAATTTCGGAACTGCAAATCCGGCAAGACCAAACGGTATTGTTTATGAAAATGCATTAGGGGATCCTACACGGGGCACCAGGTTATACTGTTTAGGATAAGAGAAAATTATTTTTAGTGTTTGTACTGTAAAAAAGTGTTGCATTGCTGAATTGCGGGGTGAACGCGTAATTCTTTTGAGCTTTTTTTTTGAAGCTGCATAATCCTATAACTTTGTCGTCATCTTTAAATAATTTTTTGATAAATTCCATTACTCATCCTTCTTTTTTTATTATATTATATTTAATGATATTGTATATAAAGTCAAATAAGGAGGATAAATTATGGCAGGTAAAATTACAAAAGATATGAATATTATGGATATTGTACAGCAGTGTCCTGAAAGTATTGCAGTATTCCAAAAATACGGTTTAGGATGTATCGGATGTGCTGCTGCTCATTTTGAAAATTTGGAAGCAGGTGCTAAAGTCCACGGGTTTGACCCTGATGCTATGGTTGCTGATATCAATGCTTTAATGGAAGAGTAATTTTAATAAAAAACAGATTAAAAAAATGAGTTTGTAAACTATTTTTACAAACTCATTTTTTTATTAAGAACTTTCAGTTTTTACTAATTATTCAAAAAACCTGCCATTGTCGGTTTATTGGTCGGAATATATGATGATGCCTGTACTGCAGCAGTTTGAGACTGTTGATCAGATTTTGCCTGAGATATAGCTGATACTCCTGAAGCTTTCGCTTTTTCAGCCTTTTCTTTTTCTACAGCTTTTTTAGTCATGTTTTCACAGTAACGTGCAAGCCACATCATAAATGCAGGTACAAGAATGATTGTCGAGGCAAAGCCAAATGCGCTGTTGAATGTTTTAGCTCTGTTAATAAATTTATTTTCTTTTGAGTGGAATACTGTATATATTTTTTCAAGAGCTTCAGAGCCTTTTGCTTTGCGGAATGCTTCGTGAATTTCTTCTGATGTTGCTTCCTGAAGTGATTTTCCGTTGAATTTTTTCATTATTGTTTCAGAAGCTTCTTTAACTGTTTTGTCAATATTCAACAGAACTTTTTTAACATCTCCGCCGTTTTCTTCCAAGAATTTGAAGAATCCGTTAATACCGTCTTTGTATTCATCAATATGACTGTATTTGGAAACAATCTGTTCGCTGGATAATACATTTACGCCTGAACCTGCAGTGAAGTAGTTTCTCAATTTATGGAATAAACTTTTGTTATGATTTTCAGGTTTTACGTTTAATGTAAGACCTGACATTTTTGCAAATGCATCTGAAAAGCCTCGGGACAAAGCTTTAGCACCGAATAATATGGCTGTGAAACTCGCAATATCACGAACTAAGATTTCTTTACGTTCTTTGTCGCTTTTAGCATTTTTATATCTGGGCGGCAGACAGAATCCGAACAATAATGTGAGCATGGCAGGAACAGACATTGAAGCGCCGTTAAATTCAAAATTCTTTAGAAGTTTGCTTATACTGCCTTCTTTCATTGCAGATTTCCCTGCCTGTGATACAAGTCCTGTAAATGCTACATTTTTGTCTTTTTGTTGAATATTTCCGGTTGTCTCTTTTTTGTCTGTATCTGATTTAGCTGTCTGCGTATTTGCATTTTCGTCAACCAGTCCGGTTAAGCCGGGGTCATGTTTTAAACCAAGGTTGTAGAGTTTCGGTATTAGTGTGTAGAACCCAACTACAGCACCCCACATACCGAGATTTGACAATACTCTTGTTCCGGCTCTATGAATATTGAACTTTTTAATATATTCATCAAGATTACCGTTAGCATGAGTTTTAAGATGTTTATTTACTTTTTCCAAAGCATCGCCGGTGTAGTCGGTCAAGCTCTGTGTTAATTGTTTGATATCTGTATACAGCGGAGTTTTTTTACCTTCCACTTTTAAAGATGCTTCCATTTCGTTAACTGATGGCGGGGCAAATTGTTTTCTGATTTTCATGTATTCTTCAATAATTTCAGATTGTAGTGCTTTGCCCGTCTGTCTGGTCTTTTTATCTTTAGAAGCACGTTTTTCTTCTGATTCAACAAGTTTGTTTGCAAATTTTTGAGCAGTTTCGGTAATTTTGTCTGTAAAATTTTCATCAGTAGAATGTTTTAATGCATTTTCAAATACCCTTGCGTAGTATCCCTGTTTAAATTCTTTTGCATTATTAAGCTGTGCGGGATTTACAGAAGCATAATCTGCAAAATTCTGCCCGAGCATCTCTATATGGTTTACATGGACATTGTTAGCAGTTCCTGATGTTTTCTTTATTATTGTAAGAATACCGAGAGGAATTAAAAAAGCGCTCGGACCGCTCAATATTTCACGTATACCTTCGCGTCTCGCAAATTCCCAGTTTAAAGGCCCTGTTTTTTTCCCGTTTTCGTCTTTTTTGCGGTTTCTGTTAAGACCTTCATAAATTCTTGGGGCGACCATGCCAATACCGTCCTGCGTAATAAATGAGGCTGCAAAACCTCCTCTGTCAATTCCGTCCATTAAAGCCACGACAGGGTTAAATGAGCCTGTGAATGCTTGTTGATGTTTTTTTTCGGTTTGTAAATGATTGTGTTTTGTTTCTACACTGTTTGATGAATTGATTGCTTTTACTGACATGTCCCTACTTTAAATTTTCATAACTACACACATATATTTAATAAAACTTATGATTTACACTTATTGCTTTTTTCTAACGCAATTTTAAGAAAAATTAAGAAAAGGTCATAAATGTATTAAGTGTAAATATTATACTTAATATATTTATAATTTGCAAGTTATTTACTACAATTATAATAATTATTTTACAAATTTGTAATAAACTCTAATAATAGATAAAAAATCACCCGATTGGCTATTAATTGACACTATTTTTTATCCGTTATAAACTCATTTTATGGAAGTTAATGTTATAGGTGCAGGTCTTGCCGGCAGCGAAGCGGCACTGCAGCTTTCAAAACGCGGAATAGAAGTAAATTTGTATGAAATGCGTCCAGAAAAAACAACAGGCGCTCATAAAACGGATAAATTTGCTGAATTTGTTTGTTCAAACAGTTTAGGCGCCGGTGATTGTTCAAATGCTTCTGGTCTGTTGAAGCGTGAGATGGAGCTTCTCGGTGGAGAATTGATTATGATTGCAAGAGATTGTGCTGTTCCTGCTGGCAGTGCGCTTGCAATTGACAGAGAGCTGTTTTCTCAAACAGTTACAGAACGCATTGAGGCTGATAATAATATTAATATTATAAAAGAAGAAGTAAAAGAAATTCCTGAAGGGTTTACAATCATGGCATCAGGCCCTTTAACCTCTGAAAGTCTTGCAAATTCTATAAAAGAGTTTACGCAGAGCGAGCATTTGTATTTTTTTGATGCAATCGCGCCTATTGTTGAAAAAGACAGTATTAATTTTGATAAAGCTTTCTGGGCGAGCAGATACGACAAAGGTGAGGCTTCATATATTAATTGCCCCATGAACAGGCAAGAGTATGAAAACTTTTATAATATATTGATTAATGCTCCAAAAATTGAATTAAAAGAGTTTGAAAAAAATGCAAAGTTTTTTGAAAGCTGTCTGCCTGTTGAAGTTTTGGCTTCGCGCGGTGTTGATACTTTGAGGTTTGGTCCTATGAAGCCTGTAGGTCTGGTTGATAAAAGAACGGGTATTCAAAATTATGCTGTAGTTCAGCTCCGTCAGGACAATTCCGCAAAAACTCTTTTTAATCTCGTAGGTTTTCAAACCAATCTCAAATGGGGAGCACAAAAAGAATTGCTACAATCAATTCCGGGGCTAGAAAATGTTAGTATCGTAAGATACGGTGTTATGCATAGAAATACATTTATAAATTCTCCAAAAATTTTGAATGCAGCTTTACAGACGCGTAAAAGGCATGATTTATTCTTTGCCGGCCAGTTGACAGGGACGGAAGGTTATACAGAATCTATAGCAACAGGCATGCTCGCGGGAATTAATATGGCGAGATTGATAAACGGCAAAGAACTGCTTATACTTCCAAAGGTTACGATGCTGGGGGCTTTGACGCAGTATATTTCTGATGAAGCTCATACTAAATTTCAGCCGATAAATTCAAACTGGGGAATTACAGAGCCTGTAGAATTACCGAAAAAAGAGCGTAAAAATAAAAAATTAAAAGCCGAAATGATTGTACAGCGGTCGATTGATTATATCTCAACATTTGAAAATGTTTAAAATATATGTTAATATAAAAATATAGAGTTTATATTTATGAGGGTATGAGATATATGGAAGAAGTTAGACATAACGGATTTACTTTAGCTGAAGTACTTGTAACTTTAGGAATAATAGGTGTTGTATCAGCAATGACAATGCCTACTCTGATGCAAAACCACCAGAGAAAAGTTTATGTTACTCAGCTTCATAAAGTGTATAATGAATTTTCTCAAGCAGCTGTTATGATGTTGAATGATACTAATGCATTAAATCTTACTGAAGCTCATTTGACTTCTAGTGCGCAAAATGTAACAACTAATTCTGAAGCTTTTATAAAAAAGTATTTTAAAGTTGTAAATGACTGTGGTGCAGGGCCTGCAACACCATGTTTTGCAGATACATATCGTACGTTAAGTGGGGCAACTGTTGAGGCTACATGGAGTGGTTGCCATTCTTTTGCTTTAGCTAATGGAGCTTCTGTATGTATGTCAGGTTTTACTAATGGTATGGCATATATATTAGTTGATATTAATGGTGCAAAAGGCCCGAATATTGCAGGAAGGGATTACTGGGTTATGAGCTTATATAATGATGCGGTTATAGATCAGGCTGTTACTGAAGCTTGCCGTAAGAATCCGGAATGTGATAAGGAGGCAGCAAGAGAAGTATATTATTACAACTGTGATAATACTGGTGAGGCTCCTGACGGGTGTTTTGGGAGATTGTTAAACGACAACTGGGAGATGAATTATTAGGCGTTAGTATCAACTTTAGCTGTCTGTGATGATTTATCTTTTTTGTGTTCAAGACCTAAAATTCTAAGAGCCGGGTGAATAAAGGCATGGCTTACCTGAGGTGCAAGAATTGCCAGACCGAGAACCGATCCTATAATATTGCTCAATTCAACTGCACCTTTTACATAAAGAAATTTGTCAGGATCCTTTTTTTCTAATTCTTTTTGCAGTGTAGTATTATATTTATCCCTGATTTTGGTTTTATCTAAAAGCCGTTCTTTTTCAAGAGTGCTCATCCTGTTTTTTACAGACGGGTTATCTGCAAGTTTTCTGTAATACATATACTCTTTTACATTTTTAAAGTGTTCAAAGCCTTCGGTATTTTTGAATATATATTTTTTTGCGACCTGAAATCCGCCTTTTTTGAAAACAGGAACAATCAGAGCCATATAAACTGCAAGGCATGTCGCCTGATAAAGAAATTCTTTGGCTGCGGCATACTGTTTAGTGTCCGAGTCAATATCTTTATCAATGAGAATAAAACCGGGACGTCCTATTGATTTTAAAGTCGTTTCAGCAGCAACTGACTGTGTCGTATTTTGTGCAATATTTGCAAGCTGTGAACTTGTTATAAAACTTTTTACTGCTCCTATCATAATCCGCCCACCCTTAGACCGGTCTGCGGTCTGCTTGTAAATGTACTCATGCGCGGATAAATATTGTTGTTGAAAGATGCCTGCGGTTTTGAAATTGTATTTTGTTTAGATTCTGCAGGAACCTTAATATTCTTGGGTTCATCTTTATGTTCGGGTGCTTTTAACCCTATTTTGTGCATAATCGGTTTTATTGCAACAGAGCATAGCGCAGGAATTACAAATAATGCTGCAGTACAAACACCGATGAACATAAGATTTTTTTCTGCTCTGTTTGCAAGAGCCTTATCGCTGTTAAAAGCTTTTTTGGCAAGTTTGCCTGCGAGTTCTCCGCATCCCCAGTAAGCAGGTATTGCAATAACTTCTGTAAGACCTTCTCTCAGTGCAGTATATTTTTTAGTCTCCGGGTTTTCTGTTTTATCCATCATGGTAAAAGCCGGACGGCAAATACCTTTGACTGCCGCAATTGCCATTACGACATAGGTAGGTTTATTATTTTCGCCCAGTGATTTACAGGTTCTTTTTATTAAATCTGTTATTGCCATTGCTATTCCCAAGCCGTATAAAACGGGTAAATAAATTTTTTTGCTAGTTTTGTTAACATATGTTATAATATTACGAAGAAATTTTTTTAGCAAATGAACTTTTTTATTTTTATATCGTTATATAGGTATAGAGGTTAAAAAAATGACTGATAAATGTACTAAATATGAAGCATTATTTACTTTCGGTAACGATGAAACATTGAAACGGCATTTAGAAACCTGCGAGGATTGTCAAAAAGAGCAGGAAATGATGGATAAAGTTTCGGATTTGCTAAAAGAAGTAAGACCGTATTACAAAAATCAGCACAAAAAAATTACAAAACTAAAAATGGCATGTGCTGTATTTGTAATTCTGTTCAGCAGTACGGCTTTAGGTGTAGTAAATTTGAATCCGGATGTCTCGGATATTATTAAATACGGGACAACGCTGAGTGCGGAAGATTACGGTTTTCCGGTTGATTCATACGGTTTATTGATGGTGGAATAGTAAATAATGAATTTCAAAGAGCTTATCAAAAGCAATCAAAACAACGTAAGAAGTATAATAAGACTTATTACAAAAGAAACAAATGAAGATCTTGAACAGGAAGTGTATTTAAAGGTTTGGAAAAATGCCGATAAATACACTGAACAAGGCAGCTTTAAAAGCTGGATAAATACTATTGCTAAAAATGTGTCTAAGGATTATCTAAAGTCCAGACAGAAACGAAATCAGGATTGTTTGACCAATGATGAGGAAATAATAAATACAGTAAAAGATAACAAAGATACACCTGAATTAAAGTTAATAGTAAACGACAGGCAGAAAAGGATTACTCAGGCAATAAATTCTTTGAAGCCTAAATTCAAAGAAGTCATAATGTTATGTGAGATATACGGTTATTCATACGAAGACGCCGCATTCAAACTGAAGTGTCCGACAGGGACTATAAAATCAAGGTTGTACAACGCAAAAAAAGAATTGGCAGAAATGTTAAAAGATTTATTGTAAAAAAAGAAAGGATTAGATTTATGTTGAAAAAAAGTTTAATTATGGCAAGTGTAATGGTATTTGCAAGTTCTGCAATGTGTTTCGCGGGAGAAACAGCTGTTCAGACTACAGTTGATACTCCTTCTGCAGTTTCAGCTCCTGCAGCTCCGGAAGTGAAGAAACCGCCGAGAAATCCGGAATTTAAAAAACGTCAGGAAGCTTTTGAAAAAAGATTAAAATTAACTGATGAACAGAAAGCTCAAGCTAAAGAACTGCGCCAGAAAAGTTTTGAGCAGATGAAACCTATTATGGAAAAAATTAAAGAAAAACATCAGGAAATAGATGCGGTAAAACGTTCAAGAATGGCCGTTGAAATGCAGCAGGAAAAATTAGCAGAACTGCATAAAGAACTTAAAGCTTTAAAACGCGCGGCTCATGAGCTCCGTATGCAGAATATGAAAGATTTTGAAGCTATATTAACTAAAAAACAGCTTAAAGAATTGAAAAAGATGAAAGAAGAAGGACGCAAAAACTTCGAAAAAAGACATAAAAAAGGTGGACATCCCGAATTTGGTCCACGCCCGGGATTTGGTCCTGAAGGCCCCAGACCGGCAGGTCCTTGCCCTGTTCCACCAGCGCCGGAAGCTGATGCCGAATAGCTTATTTGCATAATCTCCATATATAAAACTAAGGGTTGATTTTTAATCAGCCCTTTTATATTATTTATTCAGGAGTTTAAAAAGATGAAGATAGCAGAAAATGTTTTAGAATTAATAGGCGGAACACCTCTTGTAAAAATTAACAGAATGAATGAAGATGGTTGTGCCGAAGTTGCTGCAAAGCTTGAAAGTTTTAATCCAGCAGGATCAAGTAAAGATCGTCCTGCATTAAATATGATTGAAGATGCAGAACGCCATGGACTGTTAACTCCGGGAGCCGTTGTTATAGAACCTACGAGCGGGAATACAGGTATAGGACTTGCTATGGTATGTGCTGTTAAAGGTTATAAAATGATTTTGACCATGCCTGAAAATATGAGCCTTGAAAGGCGTAAACTGCTTCAGGCTTACGGAGCTGAAATTGTTTTGACAGATGCCGATAAAGGTATGAAAGGTGCTGTGGATAAGGCAATGGAGTTAAGAGAGCAAATTCCTGATTCTTTTATTCCTATGCAGTTTAACAATCCTGCGAATCCTCAAATTCACGAAAAAACTACCGCGGAAGAAATCTGGAATGATACTGATGGCACTGTAGATATTGTTATTGCAGGAGTCGGGACAGGCGGAACAATTTCAGGTATAGGCAGAAGTTTAAAGAAAAAAAATCCTGATATTCAAATTGTTGCTGTAGAACCATTCCGTTCACAGGTATTGGCCGGCAAGCCCGCCGGTTCTCATGCTATTCAGGGAATAGGGGCAAATTTTGTACCGAGAAATTTTGACAGGGGTGTTGTCGATATTATTTATCCAGTAGGCGATATAGACGCTGTTGATACTGCTAAAAAACTCGCAGCTGATGAAGGTATTCTTTGCGGGATTTCATCGGGAGCCGCAATGTATGCAGGTTTGGAATTTGCGAAAATGCCTGATAATGAGGGTAAATTGATTGTTGTAATTTTACCTGATACAGGCGAACGATATTTATCAAGCGTGTTGTTTGACTAATATATTTTTAAATTTATGTACAAAAAAACAGATATTGCCATTTTGACAATATCTGTTTTCCCGTTAATATTAAATCCAAGGTTACATCATACCGCCCATACCGCCAGGCATTTGAGGCATTTCCGGTTTTTCTTCCGGAATATCTACAACGGCAGCTTCTGTTGTTAATAACATAGAACCTACTGATGCGGCATTTTCAAGAGCTGAACGTGTAACTTTAGCAGGGTCTACAATACCTGATTTGAACATGTCAACGTATTCATCGTTAAGTGCATCGTAGCCGTAAGCTGATTCGTGTGTTGTTACTGTATCTACTACAACATCAGCTTTAGCGCCTGCGTTGTGTGCAATTGCTCTTAAAGGTACGTCTAATGCGGCTGTTAAAATTTTGAAGCCTATTTTTTCATCGTCAGATGAGAAGTTTGTAGTATCAACAAGTTTTGATAATTTTTGTTGAACTCTTACTAATGCAACACCGCCGCCGGGTACAATACCTTCTTCGTTAGCTGCTCTTGTAGCATTTAGAGCATCTTCAATTCTTAATTTTCTTTCTTTTAATTCAACTTCTGATGCTGCACCTACTTCGATTACGGCAACACCGCCTGAAAGTTTTGCAACACGTTCTTGAAGTTTTTCTTTATCGTATTCACTGTCAGAAGCTTCAATTTGTTTTCTGATTAAACGAACTCTGTCTTGAACAGCCTGTTTGGTTTCATCGCCTACAACAATTGTTGTTTCATCTTTTGTTACGGTAACGCGTTTTGCTTTACCTAACATTTGAGTTGTAACATTTTCAAGCTTGATGCCGAGTTCTTCCGTGAACATTTCACCGCCTGTCAAAATTGCGATATCTTCAAGCATTGCTTTTCTTCTGTCGCCGAAACCCGGAGCTTTAACAGCAACTGCTCTCAAAACTTTTCTCATTGTGTTAACAACTAAAGTTGCTAAAGCTTCGCCTTCAACATCTTCTGCAATTAACAATAAAGATTTACCATCGCGTGCAACCTGTTCAAGTAACGGAACCATATCTGAGATAAGGTTGATTTTTTTGTTGCAGCAGAATACGTAAGCATCTTCCAATACTGCTTCCATTCTTTCAGCATCTGTTACAAAATAAGGTGATAAATAACCTTTGTCAAACTGCATACCTTCTACAACCTTTAAGTTTGTTCCGAAAGATTTGCTTTCTTCAACGGTAATAACACCGTCATGCCCTACTTTTTCCATGGCTTCTGCAATAAGTTCGCCGATTTCTTTGTTGTTGCCTGCAGAAATCGCTGCAACCTGTGCAATTTCTTCTTTTGTATTAACAGGTCTTGACATATCTTTGATTTCTTTAACGGAAATTTCAACAGCTTTATCAATACCGCGTTTCATAGACATCGGGTTAGCACCTGCTGTTAAGTTTTTCAAGCCTTCTCTAACAATTGCCTGAGCGAGAACTGATGCTGTTGTTGTTCCGTCTCCGGCTACATCATTTGTTTTTGAAGAAACTTCTTTTAACAGTTGTGCTCCTGCATTTTCAAGTCCGTCTTTAAGTTCAATTTCTTTTGCGATAGTAACGCCGTCATTAACGATTTGCGGTGCACCGTATTTCTTTTCCAAAATAACATTTCGGCCTTTTGGTCCTAATGTTACTTTAACTGCGTCTGCTACTGCATCTATACCTTTTAGAAGCGATTTTCTTGCTTCTTCATTAAATACTATACGTTTTGCCATTTTATTTCTCCTTTAAATATTTCGGTGAATAAGCTAATAAGTGAATTCGTGAATAAGTTCTTATCTCTCGCTTTGCTCGAAAATATACTTGCACAGAGTGCTGATACAGTCTTATTTACTTATTAACCTGTTTACTTATTAACTTTTACTCAATAATTGCCAATGCATCTTTAACTGACAGGATTTTGTATTCAACTCCGTCAATTTTAATATCTGTTCCTGCATATTTTGCATAAAGAATTGTATCTCCTGCTTTAACATCCATAGGTTCTCTTTCGCCTTTTTCGTTCATTTTACCGGCACCTACTGCAACAACTTCGCCTTTTTGTGGTTTTTCTTTCGCGCTGTCAGGAATAAAAATTCCGCCTGAAGTTTGTTCAGTGTCTTCAATTACTTTAATAACAATTCTGTCTGCTAATGGTTTTAACATAATATTCTCTCCTTTTCTCCTAATTCAAGTCTACATTATATTTATATAACGTATTTGCAAAAAAATTAATTTTCTTAAGGAAAAATTAATTTTTGGGAACGTAGCCGTTCCATCCGCCACCTAAGTCTTGCATAAAACTTATC
>ERZ780117.475-NODE-475-length-17033-cov-3.591530_pt1 | contig 17033 bp, 14 predicted proteins | sample MGYA00510985_ERZ780117 | MGnify/ENA primary metagenome ERZ780117 (study PRJEB29588, sample SAMEA2159553) | human gut metagenome | biome: human gut; feature: human-associated habitat; material: faeces | place: Denmark | collected 2008/2010 ...
TTGAAATTTTAAACCTTTTTTCACTAAGGAAACCCAGTGGATATAAAAAGACTGAATTATATGACAGCAATAATGTCAATAAAAAATTTATTTTAGATTATTTAGAAAATATAGTCGATAATAAAAATATTGATGTTGTCCTTGCTTGGGGACATGGAAAAGAAAAAGACTACAAAGAAATAATCGATGAAATAAATAATATATTAAAAAATAAAAATAATGTTTTCATAATTGGTATTGATGGACAAAAAGCAAATACTTACATTCATCATGCAAATTCCCAGATTTGGAATGGGCTTGGAAAAATAGAAGAAATTACAAAACTTGTACCATACAACTTTATAGGAGTTTGATACTTTTTGTGTCATGAGCCTTGAAACATTTTGCAACAGGAACGAGTAATTGAATAATCGCAAATTTTAAACTGCGTCCGAATTAGGCAGAGTAGGGAGTTAAGTTAAAAGTTGAAAGGGAACTTAAAATGAATAAAGAAGAAATTTTTAAGAATATTCCGCACATAAAGGCTTATAGGCACGATATCACAGATTGTTTTGATTTGTATTTTGGACAAAACAAGAATAATAAAAATAATTGCCTTATAGAAGTTAAGGGTTTTGCATATTACGATTGCGAAACCCCAAAAGCCAAATCTGATTGCTACAGATATTATCTTGAACTGGGAATGAATAATCCCAAAAACAATAACCCCCTGGTTGTTTCAATGCTTAACCCGTCAAATACATTTCCGGAAATAAACGGTAAAAAATCAACAGTCGACGGAACTGTAAAAAATGCAGTAAGAATTGCCTATAAAGCAGGATACTCAAAAGTTATTATTTTAAATTCTTTCAACTATATAGACGGAAACAGCTTGACTGCAATAAAATCAACAAAGCAAACTTCAAATGATATTAATACAAAAATAATATTAAATGTATTAAAAGAGCATAAAAATTTGATGATAGCTTGGGGTACAAAAGTTCGACAAAAAGATAAAAATAATATTTTAGGCAGCATTTGGGATATAGCTACAGATTTGAAAATATTTACGTACGCTTGGAATAAAAATTCAAATTGTCCATACCATCCTGCAACCAGAGTGGATAATAAGAACAACGGCTTTCATCTAACGAAATTTTTAACAGACAAGACCAATTTACTAGAACTGGCTGTCAAAAAGCAAAATGATAAATTTAATTTAGTATTAATAAGTCAAAATTAAATTGCGTCCGAATTGGACAGAGTGCGGAGTTAAGATAAAAAAAGAAAGGAAAGGAACGTAATGTATTTCTGGAAAATAAAAATTGATAAGAATAAATTGTTAGATGTCAAAGTAAATGCTTCTTTTAGTAACACCTTTAATAAAAAAGAATTGAAACAAATTCAAAAATTTTATGATAATAAGGGTAAAAAAATTCATTTTGAAGAAAAAGTTAAAGTCGATGGCATTTGCTATAAAAATCGAACAAAATTAATTGCAAGTTGGCACTCTGAATCTAAAAATTCTGAAAAAGTTTTAGGCTTTATAATGTTTAACCCAAGTTTTGCAAATCAAAAAAACAGCGATGACACCGCTAGAAATGCTATCAAATTTGCAAATAAAGAAGGATATAATAAAATTATTGTTTTAAACTTATTTCCCATAAGAATTTCCGGAGCAGATTTTGTTTGCAAATATTATACAAAAGAATATTTGAAGAACTATAAGTGTGAAATAAATTTTGATGATTTACCTAAAGATGTTGTATTGTGTTGGGGAAAATTACCCAAAAATATCCCAGATATAGATTCAATAATAGAAAAACTATGTTCAGAATTAAATAAAAATAAAACATTGTATCAAATAACGGATGAGAATTTTCAGAGACATCTATCCTCTCCGTCTGTTAGTTCTATAGGAGGAATTGAACAGCTTAAGTTAACAAAGATACAATCAATTTACAAATTTAATAAATAATATTTTCAGTTAAACTTGCACAATTCGGAGAAAATATGGTATAATATCCGTATAATATTCGGAGAAAGCATGAAATATATCTATCAAAATGCAGATTGGCACCGCTTTAGATGGTGCGGAGAAAAAATTCAGAATTTATTGTTAGAAATCAAAAAATCGCAAGGGTATTTACTTGGCAAAATGGATTCTCTGGGGTTTGATGTTAAGAACAACGCTCTATTACAGGTTTTAACAGAAAACATTATTAAATCATCTGAAATTGAAGGACAAATTTTAGATAAACATTTGGTTCGCTCATCTATTGCAAGACGACTCGGTATAGACATTGGCGGCGAAACACCTGTTTCAAGAGATATTGAGGGCGTTGTCGAAATGATGCTTGATGCAACTCAAAATTATTCATCCAATATGACAAAAGAAAGACTTATAGGCTGGCACGCTGCACTTTTCCCGACAGGTTTCAGCGGAATGTACAAAATCAATGTAGGAAATTACAGGAATGATGAACTTGGACCAATGCAGGTTATTTCAGGTTATGCGGGAAAAGAAAAAATCCATTACGAAGCTCCATCTGCTTTAATTTTAGAAAATGAAATGAATGAATTCCTAAACTATATAAATACAAATAATGAATATGATTCTTTGATAAAAGCCGGCATTGTGCATCTCTGGTTTGTAATTTTGCACCCGTTTGATGACGGTAATGGGAGAATTGCAAGAGCCTTAACGGATATGATTCTTGCAAGAAGTGATGACAGCAAATTCCGTTTTTATTCGATGTCTTCGCAAATCCAGAAAAACAGAAAAAGCTATTATGAAGTTTTGGAAAAAACTCAAAAAGGTTCAATGGATATAACAAATTGGCTTTTATGGTTTTTGGAAAATCTTCTTATTGCTATTCAATCAAGCGGAGAAATTACCGATAAAGTTTTGCAAAAAGCAGAATTCTGGCAGAAAAATTCAAATTTAGTTTTTAACGAAAGACAAATTAAAGTTCTAAATCGGTTTATGGATAATTTTGAAGGCAATCTTACAACAACAAAGTGGGCGAAAATGTGTAATTGTTCTCAAGATACTGCTTCGCTAGACATTAATGATCTTATTGCTAAAAAAATAATGAAAAAAGTGGGTAAAGGTAGAGCTACACATTATCTTTTGCGTAAATAATTAAAATCCTACAACATTCTGTAGTTCTTTTGATTTTTTAATTTTAACTTCATCTTCAAGCATCTTGGAAAGTTCATCTAAATCAGTTATACATAAGAAGTCAGCTTTCTTTTTTACTGTAGCGAAATCGCCGGCAGTTAGGCCTTTTATATTTATATCTGCATTTTTAATCCCGAAAAAGTGTTCAAATGCAGTGTTCACCTGTTCTTTTGTCATAAAATCAAATTTAATTTTGAACGTAAATCGTCTCAAACTGGCTTCATCAAGCGTGTCAAGCAAATTTGTCGTACAAACAAACGGATATTCGTGAGATTCCATCCACGTCAGCATCTCATTAACCTGTGAGATTTCCCAGTTTCTTACGGCATTACTTCGGTTTTGTAAAAATGAATCTGCCTCGTCAAAAATTAACATTGCTTTTTTAGATTTGGCTTCGGCAAATGCATCTGCAATATTTTGTTCTGTCTCGCCAACATATTTGGACATTAAATCACTTGCACGCTTCATTATTACCTCAACCCCTAGTTCTTTAGCTAAATACCTTGCATATAAACTTTTCCCGGTCCCGGGTTCTCCATAAAGGCAAAGTGAAAAGTTTACTTTTCCGCAAGATTTTATTTTTGCGGTCAAATCCTTTATATCCAAATCCGTATTTACCAAATTGTCATTATATTCTTTCATTTCAAACTCTTTCTTCTTTTTGACATTTTTCTTTTTAGTCACAACTTTTGCAACATTTTCAACAAAAACCTCAAAATCATCTTGATTACCGTTAATAAGTTTTGTTGTTTTAACTGCATTCGTAATCAATGACGGCGGGATTTCGTAATTTTTGTTTAATTCCACAAGTTTTTTGTTATCTATTTTAAATTTGTTTTTGCGAATAACCCGTTTCCAAATATTCAGGCGGATGTCATCTGTCAATTTTTCAAACTCGACAGTATAAGTCATTCTACGCAAAAATGCCGGATCTACATCATAAATATTATTTGTAGTCCAGAAAATCGGAATAGGTGTTTCTTCAATCAAAGTATTTAAGTAAGCCTTTGATGCACTTCCAAATTCAGTAAACCCTCTGTTCATAACATCTTCAGCTTCATCAAACAGCAGGCAGGAGTTTAAGGATTTTGAAAGAATTGTTTGTTTTGATGATAAATCGCTCAGTCGGTCTTTTCTTGAAGCTTCTTTGTCCATAAATTCTGCCGATACTGAGTACATATCGCATTTTGCTTTGTTTGCGATAAGTTTTGCAAACTGAGTTTTACCTGTTCCGACAGAGCCGTAAAGCAAAATATTTATGCCTTTAGCGTGGTTTTTAATCGCTGAAGTCAAGATATTTAAAGTAATATTCCGCTCTTTTGTCAAATGCTCAAAATCTTTCCAACAAAGCTCTGATTTCTGATTTTTCCCAAGTAAAATATTTTTAATCTGTGTTTGTGTTTTTATCTCTGAATTCAAGAACACTTCAAGAATTTTATTATTTAATGCGATTTTATCATTATTAAATGAAGTTTTTATTAAAATTCCTTTATTAAATAATTGTTTTTTTAATCCAGCAACTTCCCAACTTTTTAAGTCAAGCACTTGAATTCCAAAAATTTCAAATTCTTCATTAAACCCCTCAAAATATTTATGGAGTTCATTAACACAACGATTGATAACTTTAAATATATAAAATGATACTATTTCTTGTTCTATACCATTCAAATTATATAAATTTGAAACAAATTCAATTTTATTCTTGAGTGAAGATTTTTTATATTTTAAACTTTTCAATTTTGTGACTAAAATTTGTTTTAAGGTACTTTTAAAATTTAGTTCTTCATTGTAACCTCTAAGTTTGTGATATTTAGGGCACTTTCTTCTAGGTAAATCCAGCATACTAATTAAGTCTCTGTAAAAAAAGTTAAATTCACTTTTGGCGATATCTAAGTTGTCGATTAATTTTATCAAATATCGACATAACACAGCACATTCAAAGGCAGAACATTTCGAGCGTCCTTTAAGTTTATCATTTAATTTATCAAAATTTTCTATCAATTTATTAACCATATTGTAAATCCTTCCGTACATACATTGTAAGCAAGAACTATGCCACTTCCGGACGGGTAATTCAAGTTAATGACACAAATATTATTATCAAATAGCCGAATGGATAATAAATATTAATAAAACTAAATAGACAATGTTGAAATTATAGATTTTTGTTATAATAAGAGCTTTAAGGAGTATATATCATGAAAAAGGTTTTATATTTTGATGTTGAATATGCAAATGCAAAAAATAAATCAATTTGTCAGTTAGGATTGTTAAGTGAATATTACCCCATCAGGAGAACCTGTTTTCCCTGAGAAAAATATTTTTATAAACCCGGAGGATGGTTTTCAGGACTGGTGTATAAAAGTTCATGGAATTACCGAAAAACAAGTTGAAACAGAACCAAATTTCCCTGCGGTATGGAAAGATATTGAAAAATATTTTGCGGATGCTGTTATTGTCGGTTATAATGTTTTCGTTTCTGATTTAACAGCATTGTCAAAATCTTGTGCAAGATACAATATTAAATTACCGGATTTATACTATATTGATGTAATGCGGATAGCAACTGACAATATTCCTTATTATGCAGTTAAAGATTTTACTCTTGAAAGTGTGTGTGAATGCTTGGAAATTGATATGGACAGATCCCATGATGCATTTGATGATGCCTGTGCCACATCTGATTTATTTAAATATCTGATTGAAAATTATGAGATAGATATAAATAAGTACATAAGAAAATTTTCACCGATTTAGGCAAAAGAATTTGTAAACTATGTTGCAGATCCTGTTTTACGACGATCCATGAGTGAATTTTACGGAGTTATCCAGGGGATAATGCTGGATTGTAAAATTAAACCTGAAGAAGAATCTTTTATAAAACAGTGGAAAAAAGATAATAACGCTTTTGAGTCAAAAGAAGAACTTGTTCCAATATTTTATACTCTGAATAAAATTCTTGAAGATAATGTGATTACATTAGAGGAAGTGAATGAATTAAAATCGGTTGTAAGAAAATATTATGAAACAATTCTAGGTTCACCGATCACAAATTCATTACAGGAATTAAGAGGAATATTAAAAGGAATTATTGTAGATAATAAAATTTCCACGGAAGAAGGCGAAAATCTTATGAAGTGGTTATATAATAATATACATTTGAGTGAATACTATCCGTATAATCATATTTCTGACATATTTGAAACAGTTTTAGAGGACGGTATAATTACCGAAAAAGAATCAAATTCATTAATAGAAATAATTAACTCTATATTATCTCCTGTAGAATCATTAAAAGAACAAATTTCCGGAGTTAGGAATAAACACGTCTGTTTGAGCGGGAATTTTTCACATGGTCAAAAAGGAGATGTAGAAAAAATAATTACAGAAAAGGGCGGTATTATTGATTCGGGATTAAAAAAGTCAACTGATATTTTAATTATCGGCGATTATGAAAGCCAGGCCTATGCCCATGGGACCTACGGGACAAAAGTTCGAAAAGCAATGGAATATAATAGTAAGGGATGTAATATTTGTATTCTTAAAGAAGCAGATTTTTTTGCAAATAGTTAAATTGAATACATACGCTGTTTATTCCCTGTTAGTATACTTAGGGAATGTAACTAAAAAAGCTCAATATAGCTGTTATACAGTTTCAATCTTCCTCAAATTTCCCTGTAATTTAATAAAAATACACTGTAAATTTGGTATTATCAGTGAAATTATTCAGAGCCTTTTGCTCTGTGGACTACAATATCCGCTTTTTAGTCCGCAACATAAGCAGCATAAGGATAATTTTTAAAATCAGCATTTAAAGATTTCATAATTATACCGCCTTAACCATTTTCATTTATATTTGTTAATACTACAATATAAGACTCTGTTGTATTTGAATTATCTTTATACAAATATAATTCAACGGTTAAATCTTTTTTGTTGAAAGGATCAGATACCTGAGTAATTTTTAATGCTTTTGTTCCCTGCGGGATTTCAGATTCCACGGAATCAAAAGAATTCTATTAGGCTTGGGTATAGGCTACAAATATCACAGGCTTGATAACAGGCGCACCTACAGCGCAGCTGTCGGTTACAGAACAAGAACAGGTATGATTGTGAGTGTAAATTATCAGTATAACACAGAAATGGGCTATAAGAACAAAATCTTATTTATAAATGTCTTTAACATCAGTTTAACATTTACGTTAATTGTAATATTTTACATGTAAAATTTTTACTTTATAATCTTTTTATGAAAAAATTATTAATAACAATTTTTGCCATTACAGTCGCTTTTTTACCTTGTTTTGCATCAGAAATTCAATTAACAGACTATTCAAACAATTCCAACTGGCTTGCCAAACCTATAATAAACAAGTATCCTGTAGATGTTTTTTATATTTACCCGACAGTTTGTACAACTAAAGACAAAACAAATCTTTGCAAAGTTGATGATTTTCAAATGAGAGAAGCTGCAAAAAGTGTTTTAAAACTTCAGGCAGAAGCTTTTGATACTGTAGCAAATATTTATGCACCTTTTTATACCCAGTACAATTTCAGAGCATTTGCTTATTCAAATTATGAAAAAATCCAAAAAGATACAGCAAATAATATTCAGGGCCTGTCTAATATTTATAGTGCACTTGATTATTATTTTAAGAATCTAAATCAAGGACGTCCGTTTATTCTTGTAAGCCATTCTCAAGGTTCAGGTATAATGCTTATTGTTTTAAGCGACTATATGAAAAAGCATCCTGAATATTACAAAAAAATGGTTGCGGCATACGTTTTAGGCTATCCTGTAACAAAAGAATATTTCAAAAAAAATCCGCATTTGAAATTTGCGAAAAAAGCAAATGATACAGGGGTAATAATTTCTTATGATATACAATCTCCTGAAAAGTCTGGAATAAATGTTTTGCAGGCTAAGAACCAAATTGCAATAAACCCGATAAACTGGAAAAGAAGTCAAAGGCTTGCAAAAGCAGAAGATAATCTGGGCAGCCTTGATGAAAAAACACTAAAAATAACAATCCCAGGCATTGCGGATGCAAGAGTAAATAGAAAACTCGGTGTTGTAATTTGTTCGACAGCAGATGTAGATACTTATGAAATACCTTTACCGGAACTTTTCGGCAACGGCTCCTTTCACGGGCAGGATTTTCAGTTTTATTTTCTGAATTTAAGAGAGAATGCCAGAGTCAGAATTAAAAAATTCGTTACTGAAAAATAAAAATAAAATTATTAATTTTAACTGCGCAAACCTTGAGAAAGCCGCAGCTTTTTTCACTCCTGCACACTAGAAAAATATTTAAAGCTAAATACAAATTACGGAAAAATTTCGCACATAATATTTTTTACAACTTTAAAAATTTTCATGATATGTTAAGTTTTGCAGATAATTAAAAATAATGTTATCATTAAACTATGAAAATAGGAATTATTGGTTTAGGACTTATAGGCGGTTCACTATTTAAAGATTTAAAAAAATCTTACGATGTAATTGCCGTTTCAAAATCTCAAGACGGAGAAAAAATATACAAATCTTACAAAGTTTTAAAGGACAGAGATTTAATTTTTGTATGTACTCCTATGAATAAAACTCTTGATGTTCTAGATAAATTGGAAAGTATTTTGCATACTGATACAGTAGTTACAGATGTCTGCAGCCTGAAAAAGTTCGTATCAGAAAAACAAAGACCCTATACTTTCATTCCATCTCATCCAATGGCAGGCACTGAGCACAAAGGATACGAAAGCTCATTAGAAGGTTTGTTTAAAGGCGCAAAATGGGTAATCACAGGAGAGAAAAATGAAATGCTTCTTGAAGTTATTAACTATCTTGGTGCAAAACCTGTATTTACAACGCCTGAAAAACATGATGAAGCTGCAGCATTAATTTCTCACATGCCTATGGTAATTGCTCAGGCCTTAATGCTTACTGCAAAAGATAATCCGTTAGCATTAGAAATTGCATCCAGCGGATTCCGTGATATGACAAGACTTGCATTATCTAATGAAGAAATGGCATGTGATATGGTTTCAATGAATCACGTAAATATAGAACATAGTATCTTAAAACTCTATAAATCTATAGGCGGTCTATTAAACGGCAACTATCCGGAGATAATTGCCGAATTAAAAAAAATACGCTCTAAAATGTTTATTTAGCAAAAACTTCTTCGATTGATTTATTATAATCAGGACGTAAAATTCCTTTTTCAGTAATAATGCCTGTAATCAAATCGTGGGGTGTTACGTCAAAGCCGGGGTTTATTACATTAACATCAGGAGCACATACCAATTTCCCGTTTATATGTGTAACCTCATCATGCGAACGTTCTTCTATAACAATTTCATCACCTGTTCTAATGCTTGTATCTATGGTTGACAAAGGAGCTGCAACATAAAAAGGTATATTATGGTATTTGGCGGCAATTGCAACCGTATAAGTTCCAATTTTATTTGCAGTATCACCGTTTGCCGCAATTCTGTCAGCACCTACAACTACCATATCAATCATACCTTTTTTCATAAAATATGAACACATGCCGTCAGTAATTAAAGTTGTAGGAATACCGTCCATAGTAAGTTCAAATGTTGTAATTCTTGCACCTTGCTGGCGCGGGCGGGTTTCATCAGCAAAAACCTGAACTGTCGGATCATTTGCAAAAGCTGATCTGACAACACCAAGGGCTGTGCCGTATCCGACTGTAGCCAGTGCACCTGCATTACAATGCGTCAGTATCACAGCTCCTTTTGGAACAATTTTAGCCCCGTAATCTCCAATTTTTTTATTAATAGCAATATCTTCATCCTCAAGCTTTATTGCATTATACTTTAATTCTTCTACAATTCCCTTTATATCAGATTTGGAATTTTTAATAACATCTTTTTGTTTTTCAACAGCCCACATCAAATTTACGGCAGTCGGACGGGAGGTTGCCATATAATCAGCTTTATCAAAAAGTCTTTTGACAAATTCTTCACGAGAAAGATTTTCTTTTTCTAGCTCCTGAGCGTATAAAACAACACCATGCGCGCCTGCAACACCTATTGCCGGAGCTCCTCTTACAATCATATTTTTTATTGCATCAAACATCTGTCTGCCATGTGTAATATTTATATACTTGAATTCGTACGGTAAAAGGGTTTGATCAACCATTTTTGAATAATTGTCAATCCACTGTATAGTTTTTATTTTTGAATGAAATTCCGTCATAATTAATTCCTTTTTTTTTATTTAATAATAATTGAAATATATTTTTACGTAAAGTATGTTTTTATAAATAAATGCAGTTCAATAGGAATTAATTTCTCTTAAGATATGGATATATCTTTATAACTTTCTTTATGTTATTTATGGTAAAATATTAATATGATAGAAAGATATACACGTAAAGAAATGGCTGAAATTTGGGATTTGCAATCTAAATTCCAATATTATCTTAATGTTGAAATTGCTGTGGCAGAAGCTTATGCTGAACTCGGCATTTTCCCTCAGAACGATATAGAAAAATTGAAACAAAAAGCCAAATTTGATCTTAACAGAATTGATGAAATCGAAGCAGAAGTCAAACATGATGTAATAGCATTTTTAACATGCGTAAATGAAAGTCTAGGCGGACTCGCAAAATATATGCATGTAGGCATGACAAGTTCTGATGTAATAGACACTGCTTTTGCACTACAAATTCAGGATAGCGGTAAAATTATCATAAAAGATTTGGATGAAACAATTCAGTCAATGAAGGAGCTTGCCCAAAAACATAAAAACACTATTTGTATAGGACGTTCTCACGGTGTACATGCAGAAATTATGACATTCGGGATAAAAATTTGCAATTGGATAGATATTATTGAACGCCAGAGAGCAAATTTTATTCACGCACTTGATGAAATAAAAGTGGGACAGATTTCAGGCCCTGTAGGGACATACAGCAATATCCCGCCGGAAGTTGAACAAATTGCCTGCAAAAATCTCGGTCTCAAACCTGCAAGAATTTCAACACAAATTATCGCGAGAGATTACCATGCTTATTTTATGCAGTCGCTGGCGCTTATTGCAAGCGTAATTGAACAATTTGCGACAGAAATAAGACATCTTCAGCGTACAGAAGTTCTGGAAGTTGAAGAAGGTTTCGGGAAAAATCAAAAGGGTTCATCTGCAATGCCGCATAAAAAAAATCCGGTATTATCCGAGAATTTATGCGGGCTGGCACGTGTTGTCAGAGCTAATTCAATTGTGGCACTTGAAAATATTCCGTTGTGGCATGAACGCGATATTTCGCATAGTTCGGCAGAACGAATAATTTTTCCAGACAGTTTAACACTCATTGATTTTATGCTTAACAGATTTAAAAATATTACACAAAATTTAGTTGTTCATGAAAAAAATATGCTAAAAAATACGGAAAAATTCGGGGGCATAATTTTTTCTCAAAAAGTTCTGCTAAAACTTATAGAAAAAGGATTATCTAGAGAAGATGCATACAGACTGGTTCAAAGAAATGCAATTGATGCATTCGAGAATGACGGAGATTTTAGAGTTAATCTTTTGAATGATGAATGCATTACAAAACTCCTGACACCTGTTGAAATTGATGAAATATTTAACAAAGAAGAATTTTTGAAAAATATTCAGGAAATATATAACCGTATCTTATAAATATAAAGCTGTATATTTATGTTTTCAAATTTTTAAAATTCGAGTAAAATTTTCAAACTTTCTTTTTCTTTATTTTTTTCAAATGCCTCTATTGCATCGTCTGCTTTGTATTTTGCGGAAATAAGAGGAGAAAAATCTACTTTTCCTGATTTTAAAAGTCTTAATGCAGCAGGGAATTGCCCGCATCTTGAACCGAGAACAGTAATTTCATCAATTACGATAGGCGCAAGATTAAATTCTTTTGAAGCTGCAACCGTACTTTTTAAAACCAGCACTCCGCGCGGTTTTGTAAGTGCAAGAGATGTTTCAAAACCTGAAACGGAACCTGTTGCTTCTACAACGACATCATAAATTTTTTCCACTTTTAAATCATTAAGCAATTTTGTTTTAACACCTTGAGCTTTAGCAATATCAAGTTTATTTTGATGTTTGCCGACTAAAGTAACATCAAAATTCTGCGCATTTAATGTTAAAGCGGTAATAAGCCCGAGCTTGCCGTCTCCGAGAACTATAACTTTTTCGAAAGGTTTTATGTGTAATTGTTCCGTAATTTCGCATGCTGCTGCAAGAGGTTCTACAAAAACTGCCTGCTCATCAGGTACGTTATCAGGAACTGCAAAAAGTGTTTCAAGAGGCATTGTAAAATATTGGGCAAAAACTCCGTCTTTTCTCCAGATTCCTAATGTATGACGGTCAGGACAGTGGCGGTATAATTTTTGTGCACAATAGGGACAGTCCGGTTTTTTGCAGCCGTAGCTGATTTCTGCAACAACACGCTTGCCGAGAAGCGATTTATCTTCATCATTGATTTCTTCAACAACTCCGACTGCTTCATGCCCGAGAATTCCTTTGTAACCCATATAGCCTTTTGTAATTTCATAATCTGTATTACAAATTCCTGCAAGAGTAACGCGCACAAGAGCTTCTCCTTTTTGCGGAACAGGCTTCTTATAATCATTTATGAGTTTTAATCCTTCATCAAATACTACTGCTTTCATTTTTTATCCTCTTTACTTATACTAAATCGCCTTTTAGATACCAGGTTTTAACTCCGGTTATTTTTACATTTACAAACTGTCCGGTCAAATTCTTATCACAGGGTATGTGTACCGTTTTAAAGTTTCTTGTTTTTCCGGAATTAATCATCTGTCCTTTATGTTCGTAAAAACTTTCCACAAGCACTTCCATCTCCCGTCCGGCGTATTTATAATTTGATTTAAGGCAGTTTTCCTGAATTTTTTTGTTCAATCGCTGGAATCTTTCATTTTTTATATCTTCCGGGATAAATTTATCAATCCATTTCCCTGCAACAGTTTTTTCACGCGGAGAATACGCCGCGACATTACAGTAATCCAGTTCAAATTCGTCAATTGCAGTCAGAGTCTGTTCAAACTGTTCTTCTGTTTCTCCCGGGAAACCTGCTATAAAATCGCTCGTTATTGTAACATCAGGAACCATTTTACGCACTTTTTCAACAATTTTTGCATAAGTTTCTCTGTCATAGCGTCTGTTCATTGCTTTCAAAACTTCTGAACTGCCAGACTGCATTGGAATATGAAAATATTCACATACCTTATCAAGTTCTACAACAGTATCTATAAGTTCATCTGTTATATCAGTAGGATAAGATGTTACAAAACGTATCCTGAAATTTCCTTCAATTGCATTGAGTTCTCTTAGAAGCTGTGCAAGACGATAATTTGCAAGATCCTGACGCTCAGGCTGCTTGGATGGAAAATCTTTACCATAACTGTCAACATTCTGCCCGAGAAGCGTAATTTCCTTAAAGCCTGAATTTAATGCATCTTTAGCTTCTTTAATAATAATTTCGGGCAGTCTTGAACGTTCACGCCCTCTTGTATAAGGTACAATGCAGTATGTACAAAAATTGTTGCATCCTTCCGTTATAGGAATCCACGCATTCACGCCTTTTACTCTTTTAATTTCATATTCTTTAGCAATATTATCTTCTGTAGCATTAGTTTCTGTACATTCACAAACCCTTTCGCCGTTGTTAATTCTTTTTATAATTTCAGGGAGCGCATATATTTTATGTGTTCCGAGTACAAAGTCCACATAGGGTGCTCTTGAAAAAATCTTATTTGCTTTCTGCTGTGCAACACACCCGCAGATGCCTATTTTTATGTTTTTACCGGAAACTTTTTCATGCTTCCATTTTCCCCAGACACCAAGCTGGCTGAATGCTTTATCTTCGCTTAACTGTCTGATTGAACATGTGTTAACCATTAACAAATCAGCTTTTTCCGGTTCTTTAGTTTCTTCATAGCCCAGATGCGAAAGCATGCCAAGCATTCTTTCAGTATCCGATTTATTCATCTGACAGCCCATAGTTTCAATATATACCTGTTTCATTTATTTTCCCGCTATTTATATTATTCACTATGTAAATTATAATACAAAAATACTTAATATACTTGACTTTTAATGAATATAATATTATTGTTTAATTAAATGGTTGAAAGGTGTTTATTATATGGGATTAGGAAAGAAAAACGTTCTCACGCTTTTGCACGAAAGAACAGAAAAATTTGCAGATAAAGTTGCTCTTGGAATGAAAACTCCATACGGCTGGAAAGAATTTACCTATAGAGGCGTCGGACTTCTATCACGCAAACTTGCTTATTATTTGTTAACAGAATTAAATGTAAAAAAGGGCGACAGGCTTGCAATACTGTCTGAATCCAAACCTGAATACGGAGCGTGTGTGTTTGCATCTGTTATATCCGGAATGATTACTGTTCCTTTGGATATTAAGCTTACTAAATATGAATTAAAATCAATTCTCACAGACTGCGAGCCTTCCATAATTCTTGTTTCTAAAAATTATATAGAAATGGCAGAATATTTAAAAAATGAAATTCCATCTTTAAAACAAATTCTTGTAATGGATGAACCTTCATACAATGTTAACGAAAAAAGTATCTACCAGCTTGAAGATAACTATGATTATAAATGGAGTCTGCGCAGCTCAAAATCCACTGCATTTATAATATACACATCAGGCACAACAGGTTCGCCCAAAGGAGTTGAAATTACTTTTGAAAATATGCTGGCACAGCTTGATGATTTGAAATATGCACTGGATCAGATATTGCCGGATAAACATGTTAATATTTTATCAATTCTTCCGATGAATCACCTTTTTGAAATGACCGTGGGATTTTCAACATTTTTAAATTTCGGTTTTTCTGTATATTACACTCCAAGCTTAAAACCAAAAGATGTTTTAAGTATTATGAGAGAAAAACAAATTGAATTTATGATTGTCGTTCCTGCATTTTTAAAATTATTAAAGACCGGGATTGAATCAGAATTAAATAATTCCTCACAAACTACTCAATTGTTATTTAAAGTAATGTTTTATCTTGCAAAATTTATTCCATCATTCAGGGTAAAAAAATTAATGTTTAAAAAAATCCACAGCAGATTCGGCGGGCATTTTTCGGGCTGTATCTCAGGCGGCGCTCCTTTAGATGTTGCTGTCGGGAAATTTTTTGAAAGAATAGGTATAAAAGTATATCAGGGCTACGGACTATCAGAGGCAAGTCCTATTGCCTCAGTAAATGTTGACAGACCCGGAGATATAGCATCTGTCGGAAAACCTTTAAAAAGCATTGAGGCAAAAATAGACCCCGAAAACGGAGAATTACTGTTAAAAGGGCCTTCAATCATGAAAGGCTATCATAACCAGCCTCAATTAACTGCTGAAGTCATAGATACAGATGGCTGGCTTCATACCGGCGATGTCGCCAAAATAAGCGGACAGGGACATATTTATATTACAGGCAGAATTAAAAATATGATTGTTCTTTCAGGAGGGAAAAAAGTTTTCCCTGAAGAAGTAGAAAGCGTTCTTGAAAAAAGCCCCTATTTCAGCGAAGTATGCGTGCTCGGAATTTCAAAAACCTTCGGAGCAAAAGACGGTGCAGAAGAGGTTACTGCTGTTGTTGATCCTGCTGAAGATATTATAAATAATCATGATTGGGAAGCCGTTGAAAAACTTGTAAAAACCGAGGTAAAAAAATTGTCTCTATATTTGACTGCTTACAAAAGACCTGTTAATATAATTGTGAGTAAAGAGCCTCTGCCAAGAACTGCTACCAGAAAAGTAAAGCGTAAAGAGGTCAAAGAACTTGCAACAGCGTGATTTTCAATAAAAATTTACGGAGACATCATGAAGCAGAAAATTTTATTACTTATTTTATTATTACTGGCAGGTATCCCTGTAATGTGCGATGAAACAGCACCTGTACCTGCCGTAGAAGAGAATGAAATTAACCAGCCCCAAAAAACTGAACCTGCAGAACCGCAGGGAAATGTTAAAATTTTAGTTATTCCGCCGAAATGGACTGATTTTTGTGAAATAGGATATGAAAATGCAGTTTATAAAGACACGCACGATATATTTAATATTTTCAGCTTTGTGAAATCAGAAAGAGTCAAAAAGAACTACTGGGCTGAACGCAGAGTAAGTTTTGAAAATTACCTGAAAAGCTGCAACGCACTTGATGATTCGGCAAAAGCTTCATGCTATAGTGAATTGCGAAATATTGAAAACCAAAAAAATGATCTTTACAGGCTCAAAAGAAGACAGCTTTTATATGAAAATAATATCGAGCTTGACAGAAGATAATTAATAGACTGCAATTTTATGCAGTAGCTTCTTCTTTTTCTTTATCTTTTTTAATAAACAAAAATTCGCCTTTGTATGAAGGTGCTGAGCCGTTTTTATCTTTACCTGTACTCAAACTTACTATACTGTTGAATTTTGGTGCTGTTTCCGTTTTTTGAGAATTTCCGACACCTTCATTCAGTGCTACGGTAATTTTTCCTTCAACATTCTTTTGAATATTTTGAGCAGAGTTCAAATACTGAATAGATTTTAATACATCATTATTTAATTGAATTTGTAAACCTGAATTGTTCATGGCAACCTGACGGGCAATGTTTACATCAACATTACCTTTATATAAATCAATATCAAGAGTACGTGCTGTAAATGCAGTACCTGTTGATGTTGTATTATACTGGCTGTTTTTTTCTGCTGCACGTTTCAAAATTTCATTTGAAACCTGTTTTAAAGTTGTTGTATCAATACCTAATTTATACTGTGCATTAAAAAGACCAATTGCCATATCTTTATATCCCTTTTTTTGTTTCCTTACATTATTTAACGGCTTTTTT
>ERZ780117.486-NODE-486-length-16842-cov-3.261452_pt1 | contig 16842 bp, 14 predicted proteins | sample MGYA00510985_ERZ780117 | MGnify/ENA primary metagenome ERZ780117 (study PRJEB29588, sample SAMEA2159553) | human gut metagenome | biome: human gut; feature: human-associated habitat; material: faeces | place: Denmark | collected 2008/2010 ...
TTGAAAATTATTGGTAATTGTATGAAGGTATTCAAGTATCTGATCAAAATATTTTAAATTAGAATTGCCATCAATAACGAAATCTGCATAGTTCCTTCCCGGAAGAACATATTTTTCTCCAGCTTTGAGGAGATATTCCCATTGTTTAAGAGCATTTTCTTCATTTTGATTTCGTTCAGCCTTTGCTCTTTTGATAAATCTTTCTCGTCTAATATCGTTTTCAGTTTCAATATATATTTTTATATCAAAAACATCTTTAACATCTTTGTACATTGTTGCTATACCTTCAACAACAACAACTTTATCTGAACTGATTTTTAAGGAGTTAGGAATTGATATTCCTGTTCCGTTAGGCACATATCTCGGAGCCATTATTGTATAACCCTGTGCTAATGCTTCAAGATCATTTTTAAGCAGTTCAAGCTGGAAACTTTCAGGGGCATCAATGTCATAACCGTTATCCGTAAGATTATCAAAACTTCCGTATTTTTTTATCAAAGCCGAAATGTCATTAAAATAGTTGTCTGTACTTAATACAGAAACAGGCATTGATAATTGTTCTATTATATTTTTCAGTTCACGGCATATTGTTGATTTCCCGGAAGCGGATTCACCTGTTATTCCTATCAAAAAACGTTTTGCCGGATTATTGATCAGACGTTTTGTAAATCTTGAGATAAATGTAGGATTTACTTCTTTAAAAATTGGGGTTTCGCATCTTTTATCATAGGCCAGTATTTGTTTAAATTTTGTTTGAAGATAAAACGCGAGAAGTTCCCGTCCGGTTCGAGAATTGAAGTCAGGCTTCATAATTTTATCGCCGGAATTTAGTTCTTTTTCTATTAATACTTGCATTATATCATCCATATAAATTTATTATGAATGTAATAATACATGAGAAAAAATTTTTTTGCTAGTGTAATATGAACAAATTTTACATAAGAGATTTAGTTATATAGATATTACTTCATCTGTAATGGATATTATCGCTTGTGTAGACGGAGGTTGATGAATTTTTCAGCTATAATACACATTTTTCAAATGCTCTATTTTTATCTCAGGTTTCAGGGTAATTCCTATTACATCTATTCTGTAATCTTTAATTTTGTTTTCTGACAGATAAAATTGAACGCCTTTTTTCAGGTTTTCAAACTTTGTTTTTGTAATTGCTTCAAAAGGGGTTCCGAAATGGTCTGTTTTTCGCGTTTTAACCTCTACAAATACAGTGGTATTTTTGTATTGCGCAATAATATCAAGTTCGCAAAAACGCGAGTAATGCTTATTCCTTTCTAGAATTTTATATCCCTGTTTTTCTAAGTAGCGGCATGCAAGGTCTTCTCCTGCATTTCCGAATTTTCTGTTATTCATTACTGTTTAATACTTCCTCTTGCAAACATTTTCACATCTCCTAAAGTTAAGACTTCATCAGGTTTGTAATTTTTACTCCTGCGCACAGGACAAATATCTATTCCTCCTCTGCGTGTGTAAAGTGCACAGACAAAGAGTTCATCATCATTGTCAAGCAAATCATAAAGTCTTTTGTAAATCATTTCACAGCATTCTTCATGGAAATGGAATTCAGAACGGAAAGAGCTTAAGTATTTTACAAGGCTGTCTTCTAAAATGTGTTTTTTAGATTTGTAGTATAAAAACAAATCCCCGAAATCAGGCTGGTGAGTAACCCTGCAGTTTGAGCGCAGAGAGTCGAATTTTAAATAATAACTTTTCTCTTCATCTGTTTCTTTCGTTTCTAAAAGTTCGGGGGCTTCTTTAAATTTTTCGACTTTAAGAGTTTTTTCATCAACAAAATTCATTATGTTTTGAAAGTTTTTAAATATTTCTTTGCGTTCGGCGCTGTTTTCAATAAAATTTGCTTCGATTTTTGTTTTAAGTTTTTCTTCCAAATCTTTTTCAATGATATTTTTGCAGATTTCAAGGCATTCGTTTACGGTTGCGCCGAACTTTGACATGTTGAATGAGTTTAAATAAAGTTTGAGAGATTTTGATTCAACAAGAAATTTGCTTTTGCAGTCGTATTTAAGCTTTAAAAGTCTTGTAACGGGAACTCCGTTTTGTGTAAGTGCCGAAAATTCATACGCATGCCACACATCAAATCCGTCAAACGGCAGATTGTTGCCATCTATATTGTATTGTTTTCTGTTTTCGCATCGTGGAATTGCCACAAGAAGCGATGGATTGTATTTCTCGCTCCCTTGAGATTTTTTGCCTAAATGTGTTGATGCAAGCTCATCAGTTTTGTTCATAACTAAAAACTAGCAGAAAAAATATGATTTTGCAAAAAGTTTGTATTAAAAAATTCCCCTTATTGAAATAAGAGGAATTTTGTTATGCCTTATGAAATATGTTTAACCCTTGAATTGTGTATGGAGCGGTTATGCTTCTTCTTTAGTTTAGATTGGCTAAGTTTATACAAACTCGGGGTATCGGGTGGAGCGGCTACGCTCCTTCTTTAGTTTAGACTGGCTAAATTCATACAAGCTCAGGTGGCGGGTGGAGCGGCTACGCTCCTAAGCGATATCTTCGTAAGCCGCAGGGTTATTAAACAGGTCGTAATTGATTTCGTTTTCGTTATCGGCGATAGCTGCAACAACAACAGCGTCTGATGTTACATTGACTAAAGTTCTCATCATATCCGTTACTCTTTCAATAGTGAACAGGAACGCAAAACCTGCAACGAGCTGTTCGGGACTTAATCCCATTCCGTTAAGTATTAGAGCTATTGTAATTAAGCCAGCTCCAGGGATTCCTGCACAGGTTGATGATGCGATAATTGCAAGCAGGCAGATTTCAATGATTAAGAAAGGAGTAAGTGCAACTCCGTATGCCTGTGCTAAAAATATAACGGCAACTGTCTGTAATAATGCGGTTCCGTCCATATTAAGCGTTGCACCTAAAGGAAGTACAAAACTTGCTATTTTATGGGAAATTCCGCGTTTTTCACAGCATGCAATTGTTAGAGGCAGTGTTGCCGATGAACTTGCAGTACCGAAAGCTACCATCATAGCTTCTGCAACCGCAGAATATAATATTCCAATATTGACTTTTGAGAAGAATTTTAAGAACAGCGGATACACAACGCAAAGCTGTAACATAAAACCGATAAAAAGTACAAGCAGATATTTGGAAATGCTTGTGAAAATATCTATGCCGAAGCTTGATACAGCACTTGCTGTCAGTGCAAATACACCGGGGGCTGCAACGTACATAATCCAATCTGTTATTTTCATTGTTGCTGCAAAAACCGATTCAAAAAACGATACGATAGGTCTGTTGACATCGCCGACTTTAGCGAGTGCAACGGCAAAAATTACTACAAATACAATAATAGGCACCATATCGCCTGCTGCAAATGAATGCATAGGATTATTCGGAATAAAGCCTAAAAATATATTTAATATATTGCCCTGCTGCTGTGCCATAGCGGTTGCGACCGAAGCCTGAACTTCACTTGCGGTATTTTCAGCAATATAATGTGCTGCACCGATTCCCGGTTTCATAATAAGTGCCAGTGCGGCGCCTATTATTACAGCAACGGTTGTGATTATTCCGTAATATACAATCATTTTTGTACCGAATTTGCCTAATTGTTTATTGTCGCCGATGCTTGTAATACCGATTACTATTGCAGACACAACAAGCGGAATTACAACCATCTGGATTAATCTTATAAATACCTGTCCGATAAAAGTTAAAACAGTGGATACAAGCGGATATTCATGACCGTGTAAAAATATTCCGACCAGAATACCTAAAATAATTCCGAAAAATATATGCCAGTTTCTTTTTATACCAAGACCTAATGCAATAAGTATCTGCATGTGTAATTTCATATAAAACCTCTTTCAATATCGTTACCGGATAATCATACTACTTTTTATTCAAAATTTCAAATATTTTTAATAAAAATCATAGAATTGAGGGATAGATACAAATAAATTTATCAGTTTATTATTTAATGATATTGTGTTTAAATAAGTTTATACAGAAGTTTTTTATGGATATTTTTACAAACAGAATATTTAAAAATAAAGTTTTTATAAAAAATAAATTGCTTAAGTTCGGGTTTAAATGTAAAGGCGATAAATTTATTTATGAAACTGAAATTATAGATGGACAGTTTATTTTAATTGTAAAGGTAATTGGTGCAAAAGATATTGAAACACTGCTTATAGATTCTTCCACAAAGGAGTTGTATACACTTCATCTAGTAGATGAAGCGGAAGGAACTTTTATCGGCTCTGTGCGCGGGGAGTATGAAAATGTTTTAAATTTGATAGCTGACAAATGCTGTAACAATACTTATTTTATATCAGAGCAGGCAAACAGGCTTGCTGATATTATAAGAAAAAAATATAATAATACGCCGGAATTTTTATGGGAAAAATTCCCCGGGTTCGGAGTGTTTAGAAACTCTCAAAGTGGCAAATGGTACGGATTAATATCTCAGATTGATTATTCCAAACTTGATAAAAAAAGAAAAGGTCTGATTGAAATTTTAAATATCAAACTTTTGAACAATGAAGTTACAGAATTACAAAAAGCAGAAGGGTTCTATCCTGCGTATCATATGAATAAAAAAAGCTGGATTACAATAAGGCTTGATGAAACTATTTCTGATGTAGAAATAATGGAATTAATTGACAAAAGCTATGTTTTGTCTTCTTTAAAAAAAAGTAAAAATAAATGCCCGTAATGATAATATAGTCATTACGGACATTTTTAAATTGTCCAAATTTATTCACCATGGTTATGACAGTGGTGATGTCCGTGGCAGTGGCTGTGTTCTCCTCCGCAGGAATTTTCGCCTGTTACAAGTGTTGAATTTAAGAATGAATTTACAACATCTTTAATTTCAAGTTCAGGACATCCTGCTACAACTTTTACACCGTTTTGATTAAATATTGCAATCGGCCTTGCACCCATTCCGCCAGCTAATACAATGTTCGCCCCCTGCTCTGATATCCAGCTTGCACTCTGACAGCTTATACCTTCTTCAGGTATTTTGTTTTCAATATTTAAAATTTCTTTTGTATCAGGGTTTACGTCTACAAACGTAAAAGATTCACAGTGTCCGAAATGTGAGCATAATTTTCCCTCAGCCGTTGGTATTGCAATTTTCATAATTTGACCTCCTTTTAATTTGTCAATATTTGTTTGAAGCAGAATTGCACTTTCAAGAGCCTCTGTTTCTGTTATTCCATGTTTATTTGCGTAATTTTTTAAAATTTCTAAGATATTTGCATTAATTCTTCTATTATACGGGACTTTCAGCAGGCATGTGCGTTTACGCCCCGCATTAATTCTTTTCCCGCCCCATCTGTTTTTGGAGCATGCATTTTCGTTAATGCTGTTATTCATAATTTAATTATAAAATGTTAATTTGATTTTGTCAATACATATTCAAATTGATAATAAATATATAACGGCCGAAATATTTTTTCGGCCGTTATATATGGGGTTGAGTATTATTTAAGCTTTGCTTGGAGAGCCGCCGAACATCCATCCGAGAACAAGTCCTGCACCTGCAGCGATTGCTCCCCATTTGCCTGCTTTTTTCCATTTAAAGTTTTTGAAGGCCTGTTTTAATTCTTCAGGGGCATCTTTTTTCAATGCTTTTGCGGTTTCATCATAGTTGTTCTTAAAACTTTCCGCTGATAATGATTTTATTTTTTCTATATTTGAAGTTCTTCTTGTAATATGACCTTCATATATTTTTTGTAATTGTTCTTGAGTTCCGATTTTATCAGCCAGTTTTTTGGCTTTTTCTGCAATTTCCGCATTTGTTCCTTTCAGTTTGAAAGTTTCCGCGTTGTCGACAAAGAATTTTTCTAAATCAGCTTTAGTTGCATCTTTTTTGAGAGTTTTTATTTTAGCTTCGATATTTTTTAATCTTTCCAATTTGGCATTGTTATATTCTAAAGAGACATTGTTTTTTGCCTGATTTGCAGCTTGTCTCATTAACCTTTCATTATCTATCTTTTTAAGTTCAGGTGATGCTAAATCTACTGCTGCTCTTGCATCTTCCGGTGTTTTAATATTATCAGGGAGTAATTTCTTGATTTCATCGGATAAATCCTCTAATTTCCCTGCTTTTGCCAGTTTTTGTACTGCATTGTATTGTTTTAAATCTTTAATCCCGATTATATCTAATGTCGGCTGTGCTTTTGCAGCATATAGTTTGCTGAAGTTGTTAATTGCCGTATTTTCGGTATTTATTTTATTAACAGCCTTTATTAAATCATCAGTAACTTTTCCGTCTTTTATGGGATTTGTCCCCAGGAAATACATTCCTGCGCCTGTGCCAAGACCTGCAACGGAACCTAGAGTCAGCCCTGTTCCGAATCCTGAATTCCCGCTTTTCTGAAATGTATCTGTCTGAGGCTGTTGGTAGGCTCCTGTAAACATAGGAGCTGCATTATACTGATTTTGTGCAAAATACTGCTGTGCCAAAAAATCATCATTGTTCACTGAATACGGATTAAAATTATACAAATTGTTTCCGTATAAATTTGAAATTTCTCCTGCCATAACCTAACCTTTCAAAATTAAAGTAACCTAACCTTGTATATATAAAAAATTTATGTCAGGGAAAATTGCTTTTTATCATAAATATTTATTAAGAATTTGTTACAAAGTTATAGAGTTAAATAATTTATCAAATTCGGGGAAAGATATGTCTACCCATTCAAAACCATTAATTGAGATTGGTTTATCGCAAATCAATCCTGCGGCATACAAACTCATTGCAAGCCTGTGATCATGGTAAGTTTCGATTTCAACCCCGCCTTTTAAGGATTTTTTACCGTTAATTATAAATCCGTCAGAAGTTTCTTCAATATCTGCGCCGATTTTTTTCAATTCAGTAACTACTGCTTTAATTCTATCTGATTCTTTGTTGCGTAAATCTTGAGCGTCTTTAATTATTGTGGTGCCTTCTGCCTGTGTTGCCAGAACTGCTATTACCGGCAATTCATCTATAAGACGCGGAATTATTTCTCCTTCTATGGTGCAGGCCTTTAAATCGGAATAGGAGATTTGAATATCTCCTGTAATTTCGCCGGAAACAGTTTTTTTATCAAGAATTTCAATGTTTCCGCCCATTTTTTCGGCAACTTCAAGTATACCTGTTCTTGTAGGGTTTAATCCGACATTTTTTAATATAATTTTTGAATTTGGTACAATTAATCCTGCAGCAATAAAATAGGCGGCAGAAGATACGTCTCCGCAAACTTCTATTATGCGCGGTTCAAGCACTGATTTTTCAATTGTTACAGTATTTTTATCAATGTTTATATTCGCCCCCATATATTTGAGCATAATTTCTGTATGATTGCGTGAAATATAGGGTTCCATAAAGCTGGTTTTCCCGTCTGCATTTAAACCTGCAAGCAGAACGCACGATTTAACCTGAGCGGAGGCAAGTTTTGACACATAATCTATTGCGTGTAAATTTTTTCCGTAAATATTCAACGGGGCTTTAAAATCATTTGATTTAATCTCTGCTCCCATCAGCGATAACGGCTCAATAACCCGTCTCATAGGTCGTTTAGAAAGGCTTTTATCCCCTATTAAAGTTGTATTAAAATTTTGTCCGGCAAGAATTCCTGATATTAACCGCATTGTTGTTCCTGAATTCCCGCAGTCAAGCGATGATGAGGGGGCAGATAATTTACCGTTTGAATTGATAATTAACAAATCGTTTTTAAATTCAGCATCAATTCCGAGCGCTATGCATACATTCAGCGAAGATAAGGGATCCTGCCCTTTTGAAAAATTTTTAATAACAGATTTACCATTAGCAAGAGATGCAAACATAACTGCTCTGTGTGAAATTGATTTATCAGCGGGGATCGTAACTGAGCCTTTTAAACCGTTAGTTATTTTATGTACAATTTTTTGCATAAAATAATTTTAGCATGAAATAAATGTTTGTGCTAATATAAAATTACTCAATTGAACACAATTTGAGCATATAATATTTAAACCAAAGAGGGGTGTCCGAGCGGTTTAAGGTGCAATCTTGGAAAGGTTGTGTGGGAGCAATTCCACCGTGGGTTCGAATCCCATCCCCTCTGTTTTTGAAAATGTATACAATGAAAGTATCACATAAAATATTAAACAGGCAGACGGCATTCAGGGGCTGGGAAACTAATGACCTTTTAAAAGGCAAGTTATTAAATAATGAAAAAGAATTAACTGCTCTTTCAGAAGAGACCAAATTTGATATTCGCACAACTAAATGCAAAGATAATAAATATTTACCTGGACATGATGTGTATTTTACTGTTTCGTCAAAAAAAGTTGCAAACTTGAATTATTATGCAACTGATTGCTTGATTATTGAGAAAGATATACCTCAGGATAAACTTTCTAAAAGTTTATTTCAATCTGCGGAAAAATCAGTAGGAAAACTTTACGGAAAACTTGCGCAACTTAAAGTTATGGAAGATACGGTCGAAAATCATCTTGTTTCTGATTCGATAAGTAAAAAATTCGCAAATCTCTTTAAAAAACTTTTACAAATTTTTAGAAAATAGTAAATTTATATATAATAATTTAATGGATAATACTTTTGCGGAAACGGAAAGATTAATATTAAGGCAGATGTCTGAAAAAGATTTTTCTGATATTGCGGAAATGCTTAAAAATCCTAATGTTATGTATGCCTGGGAGTATGTTTTTGATGATATTGATGTTCTGAAATGGATTAAAAAAAATCGAGAATATTATAAAAAATACGGACTCGGCTATTTTCTTGCAATTGATAAACAAATATCACAGGTAGTCGGACAGATTGCTTTGATGCCAGATATAGTTCACGGTATTGAATGTTATGAAATAGGTTATATTTTAAAAGAAAGATTTTGGCATAGAGGTTATGCTTTTGAAGGTGCAAATGTAATGATAAATTATGCATTTAATAATTTAAAATTAAAAAGTGTAATTTTTGAAATCCGTCCTGAAAATCATTCCTCCCGAAAAGTTGCCGAAAAATGCGGGGCTGTTGTAACAGGCGACTTTGTCAAAAATGTCCGCGGAAAGAATATGAAACATTTGATTTATTGCCTAAACAGTTTTAAATAAAATAAATAATTATTTAAAGATAAGAGTGTTGATATTTTTTTTATTTTAATTGTAATATGTGATATTCAGCCATATATCTTTATAAAGTATATATAAATTTTTTAAGTGGCGTTTAGTGTTTTTGATATCACAACGTTTATTACAGAGTTTTTTCTCTAAATTTTTCCCCTTTTGTTTTAGTTTTTCTAATTTTAATTGTAATTCTTTTATTTCGGAATCTTTTTTTTCTTTTCGCAATTGTTTTAAACTTGTTTTTACTTGTTTTATTTCTAAATTATTTTGAACAAGTTTAGAATCTATTATCTTCGCTTCTTCTTTTTTGTTATCAATCAAAATTTTTGTTGTTTTTATTTTAGTTCTGGTATTATTTATTTTTGATCTCAGATATTTTATATATTTGCTTATGTCAACATTTATTTTATTTTTTGTAGTTTTTTTCAAGGTCTTTTTTAATTTTTGGGGGTATCTATTATATAGCTTTGGTAAACATCCTTTTTTTATCAGTTTAATAATTTGATCCAGTTGTTTTTGTATATTATCTATAAAATTAGGAAAATATTCCATTAAAATCGGGTAAGGAATGCTTGCTCTTTCCCGATTACAATTTTGACACATATAAATCCCGTTCGAGATCGATTTTTTACCTTTATTTGATGCCGGTACAATATGTTCATAACTTGATAAAATATTGTCTAAAATTGATTTTAAAATATCTCTATCAGATTTTCCAAACATTGATACTATAATCTCATTTCCATTTCTTTCCATAAGGGGCAGATTTTTAATCTGTTTTTTTATTTGTAAAGATAATTTTTTGTCTTGAAGGTTCTCCAGAAAGTTTTTATACAAGGTGTCCAGCATAATTGATTTTGTAATATTAGGGAAATGATGGAGTTTAGTTATCCTTTCAGCTTCTTGATTAAGATTTAACAATTCAATTCGCTCTTCCGGAAGCAATCTTTCGGAAAGGTTATTGAATTTTTGAAATTCTTTAAGGTTGGTTTTTATAAATTGTTTTCTGGTTTTTATTTGAAGTTTTGTATGATGCTCAATTACTTCTTTCTTACTAAAAATCTCTGCAAAAGTGCTTTTCGGATACATTAATGAATAAAGTTTCATATAATCTAAACAATCCTTATATTTATATGGTATTTTGTCTCTATATTTATATAATTTATTCATTACCTGTGAGGATGGGCGCATAAAATTTCTGGAAAGTTCAACAATTTCCTCTGCTTTTTTTACGGAAGCTGATTCCAGCTGCGTGATTTGCACTTTGTTTTGCTTATTTTCAATAAGGCTTGCTAAAGATGTTCTTGGATTGTTTTGAGAAATATTTAATAAAAATTTGAATACAGGGGAATTTCTATATTCATCAAATTCCTTTCTTTGCAATACTTTTTGAGAGCTTTCACACATTTTATCTATAAATTTATATTCTTCCGGTCTGCTCATCATTTGATTTCCGCATTTTGCGCACGTAAGTTTTGGAATATCACGGATATCTTTAAAATAATTTTTCGGAACTCCGGCGGCGAAGGAAGGCTGAGAATTATTGTATTTTGGCGTAAATAATTTTAATAACATATTTTTTTTAAAACTTGTAAAAAATTTTTTTGTCATTTTTATTTTGTAATTTTGTCTAATATTATTAGAAATATTTTAATAGTATGGCTATGCAAAAATAAGAAAAAATCTTATATAATTTTTTAGGAAACTAATATTTATGTTATGATTTTTGTATGGACAAATTATTTTCAAATGAAATGAATGTGCTGAAAGCTCTTGCAATTTTGCTTGTTGTATCAGGACATTTAGAATTTTCACTTCTCGGGATTTTCCCTCCTTATTCTTTTCAGCTCGCGTTATTTTTCTTTATATCCGGCTGTTTGTTTAAGGACAAGTATTTGACTGATGTTGCAACATTTGTTGAAAGAAGAATAAAAAGTCTTCTTGTCCCGTATTTCTGGTACAACCTGTTTTATATGCTTGTTACAATCTTGATTGCAAAGCTGACAGGCAAATTCTGGGGGATGCCTTTGAGTTTTAAAAACTTTTTTATAACACCGTTTTTAAACGGACATCAGTTTGATCTTTCCTGTCCTCTTTGGTTTGTAACCCAGTTATTCATGACTATGATAACATTTTTGTTTGTGTTTAGAGGATTGAATGCTGTTACAAAAAACAGGTTTGTTCATCTTGGATTTTTTACTCTGCTCGGGCTTCTTGCAATCCCGTTTTCTAAGATTTTTCCCCTAACTCCTTTAATGCTTATTGTTATAAGAACAATGTTTTCAATGTTTTTTGTATATCTCGGGTATTTTTATACGCATTATATAAAAGATAATTACAATATTTTCACTCCGAAATGGTTCGGGGCGGTATTTGTTCTTCAGTCGATTTTATGGATGTTTAACAGAGATTACGATCCTGAGCACGGTATCGGTTTGAGCTATGTTATTGTGTGGGCAAGATTTGATGATCAGTTAATAGTCCCGATAATTACTGCATTAACAGGTATCTGGGCATCATTATTTACCGTAAAAATCCTTTATCCCTACGTAAAAGATATAAAATTTATCCAGGATACGGGCAATGTAACCTATCATATTATGGCAAACCATCTGCTAGTAATGTATATAATTACCGCTATATTTCTGCATATAAACGGAATTCCGATATCAGAGCGTGCAAACCATGATATTTACTGGATTTATAACCCTGTTCAGACAACATATCTGTATTTTGTGATAACAATGGTTGTTACAACTTACATAGGTGTATTGCAGAAAAAGGTTTATAATTGGATTACAAAGCCGTTTAAAGATTAATCTCAGACACTTGACAAATAATATATAATTGTCTATAAATGCTATATGATAATTAGCCAGCGGTAAGCTATTGTGTAATGTAATACCTTATCAAAATCGCAGTACCTGCATTTAAACGAGTTTAGTATGAGTAATTAAATTTTATGTAAAGCCTGTGTGTCGGGTGCCGCTGCTACATTTTGAGCCAGAGAGCATCGTAGGCATTTAGTCTTACAGTGAGTTCTTTATTCTCAACGCTTGCTCGAACCATTTTGTCTGTCAAAAGGTTTTTCAGATAAATATCTTTTTCCTTTTTGCCGAAGTTATCGTCTGTGAAAATTACTGTAGCTTTTATTTTTTTGTTTGACAGATTGTTTATTACGACAACTCTATCTGTGTCTGTAGCTCTGACATAGGCAAAGACTTCAGGGGATTTAGTTTTAAGTTCAACGAAAGAACCTCTTGTTATTACAGGGTACTGTTTTCTAACTTTAATCAATTGTTTTACCCGTTCATAAACTCTGTTGTTATATGTTCCTTTGTGATTCACGGCATCTTCAAAAGTTTTTTGAGTTATGGGGCCTCTGTTTATGTCGCGGCTGTCAAAGTAGCTAAGCATTTTGACTTTGTTTTTAACATCTTTATCTTTTTTCTGTTTTGCTTCTCTGAGTTTTGCGCTTTTATCGGCGTTTGCAAAGTTGTTTTGAATACCGATTTCATCTCCGTAGTAAATGATTGGAATACCGGGCAATGACATAAGAATGGAAAATGCCATACCTATTCTGTCAGGGTTGTTGTCTAAAAAGTTTGCCATTCTTCCTGATATTCCGAAGCCCTTTCTAAAAGATGCACCTTTTGGGGCTAAATCTTCAAAGAGAATTTCTCTTGTTTTTTCGTTCACCATTTCAAGCGTAAGTTCATCGTGAACTCTTAAAAATATTGCCCATGAAGCTGACTGAGGAATTTGCGGAGTTTGCTTGTAAGCTTTCCAGAAGTAACTGTTATCTGCTGTTACAAGTGAAGCCCAGATTGCAGGCATATATGGGAAATGGTATGCTATCTGCACTTCATCGGTTCTTGTTAATTCTTTTTCTTCGCCTTTTATGGTTTCTTTAATTTTTCTCTCTGATCCGAAATAGGGGAGGATTTTATTTGGCATCTGGCAGGCTTCTGCCTGAATAACGGAACGGGGTGCCACGGCCTGAATAAATGCACTCAGAATTTTAATAATTCTGTGGGTTTCCTCTAAATTTTCGGCATTTGTACCGTCTTCTTTTATAAGGTACGGAATAGCATCCATTCTGAAAATGTCTACGCCCTGATTTGCCCAGAATGCGATGGTTTCAAGGTTGTAGTATAAAACTTTCGGGTTTTTCCAGTTAATATCAAGCTGGAACGGATAGAATGTGTGGTAAAAATAGTAATCTTTTTTATTAATGGTAACTTTTCTATAGTTATTTTCGGTAATTTCGGGGAAGATAATTCTTCTTTTTGAAATTTTGCCGTTTGGTTCTTTGTATTCTGCTACCCAGCCGAGTTTTGGATCTTTGTATTTTGTGTATTCAGGCATTTGATTTCTCACAACAAAGTAGTCAATCTTTGATGTATCGCCCTTTAGCGCTGATTGAAACCACTCGTGCTGGTCGGAAAAGTGGTTCAGAACTAAGTCAGCCTTGATTTTAAATCCTTTTTGTCTTGCTGATGATATAAATTTTTGAAATTCAAACATGCCGCCGAGATCTTGTCTTATGCCTCTGGGGTTTCTGATATCAAACCCCGCATCTTCCATCGGAGAATCAACAAACGGAAGGATATAAATTGTTGTTACGCCGAGAGTTTTAAGATAATCGAGCATTTGAATATCATCTTTAAAGGTATTTGTTTTATCAGGATTTTTTACGCCGAAGTGATTGGCGTAAAACATATATATTACTTCATCTTTATACCAGTCGGAAGGCCTTTTCAAATCTTCTTCTATTAATGCGGAGGATCTTTCTTCTTTTGCTTTTTTAGCTATTGCAAGAATATTTGAGTATATTGCTTCAACATTTTCCTGTCCGTAAACTTTTGCGAGCGATGTTTTTATTTCTTTTTCAAGCTTTAAAGGAATAATTGCATTTTCTTCAGCCTGTATTGTTTCTTTTTGCATAGAATTTTCTATTACCGCATAAGAAGCGCCTGCTGTTGAATTAAATATAAGAAGTGAAACCAGTAATATTGCCAGTAACTTTCTCATAATAAATGCCTCCCTTATTAATTATTTCTCTTATTCTAGCATCAGAGTAATTATACACAATTATCAAATCAGCTAATGTAACAAAATCATTATATTATAAAAGTTATATACTGTAAGGTAATTTTGTAATCTTTGTAGTTTTGTTACAAAAAAATTATGACTGTTTTGTTTCTGAATTTATATAATTACTTATTATCTCTGCTGCTTCCATTACCAGTTTTTCACATGGACGGGATTTGTAATATTCTTCGGTTCTTTTTGAAGGTATAGGAGAATCGTATTTTAAATCCAGTCCGAGAAGTTCGCGGCAGATTATTGTTTTATTTTTTTTGATAAATTCATTAGCGAGATATTGAATTCTTGCATAGTGTGCGGCTTTTATCCGGTCATTTGCAGGCGTTGTGTAGCCGTATTTTAATCCGGCTATCATAAACATAGAGCTTACGGCTCCGCAGACTTCTCTGAGTCTTCCCATACCGCCTCCGAATGAGGATGACAGTTTTAGAGCAGTGTCAAAATCAAACCCCAGATCGTCAGAGAATGCGCAAAAAACTGACTGGGCGCAGTTGTACCCGCTTCGGAATAATTCTCCTGCTCTTTTTGAATATTTACTTTCTTGCATAAACTTATTGTACTATAAAATTAATCTGTTCGGGAATGTGTTTTTATTTTAAATAAAATAGAATTTCCAATATGAATAATTTTTATAAATCATTAACTGTTATAGCACTACTTTTGATTATTGCGGGAGCATATTACAATTACAAAACAAACACTTATGTAACGGCGGAATTTAAAAATCTGCGTCCTTTTCATGACAGGGCGCCTGTTTATTATAACGGATTTAAAATCGGCAGTGTTGTAAAAGTGCGCCCGAATAAAACTTATACATCAACTATTGTAACAATGAAGCTTCATCCTCAGGATATTCATCTTCCTGTAAATATTTCCGCAAATCTGAAAAAGGAGCGTAACAGGTGGAACAGGAAATTTGATTATATTGATTTAATTTATCCGAAAGATCCTTCAATATTTTATTTGAAGGATGGAGACAGAATATCGGGAAAAACTTCCGTTGAACTTGAATCATATCTGGCGAATCAGGATCCGGAGTCTTTAGAGGCAATGAAGGCAGATGCTGCCGAAACTATAAAGAATTTGAATATAACAATTCAAACACTCGGGGACTTGTTTTCAACATTGAATTCTATGGCATCAGATGTTAAACCTAATGTCGTCAAGGCTTCGTCAGATTTAAGCCAAAGTACTGGAAATTTTGTGAAAATTTCTTCAAATGCAGATGTTACAACGTCAAATCTGAACGAAGCTTTTAATGAAAAGAGACTTGATAGTACGGCTAAAAATTTTCAGATCGTAAGCCGTAACGTAAAACTTATGACAAATGAGCTGAATAATACGCTTCCACAAATCGGATGTACGATAAATGAGGTGAACAGGGTTTTGTGTAATATTGATGAAATGACCGAAGGCTTAAATTGTACAATGAAAAAGCCGTTTGGAGGTTTAAGGCTTATTTTCGGCAGTCCTGTAGGTAAAAAATGCAGCTGCGACCGATAATGATTACCCGGGTTACCCGTTTTGTATATTAATCAATTGGGGAATGTATTTTAAATTGTATTCCCGTAGTATTTAAGTGTAATTAGAAATAGAGGAAAGTATGTTTAAAAAGTCTGTTTTAAAAAATTTTTCTTTTTTTGTATTTTCAGCCACTTTTGTGATTATCGTTTTATGCTGTTTTGCGGATTTTAAATATGCGCTTCATGTAATAAGTTTTGCCGTTGTATTTGCTCTAATAAATACTTACACGATAATCTGCGTTTTCAAAAATGAGTTTTTTGCAGAAAAAGAGCGTATGGAAAAAGAATTGAAAAAACAGGTTGAATCAAGCACAAATCATCTTACGGCGATATTAAATAATATGCCGATTATGGCCTATGTAATTGATGCTGACAATAAGTTTTTGACCGGTAATGTTGAAGCTTTGAAATTTTTTGATATCAGGGAGGGCGGACAGCTCAGCGAGTTGTCCGAAGATATATTTGAAAGGGATACTATGGAGCAGATGAAAGAAGAAAACGCACTTATTTTAAAGACTAAAAAGACATTAATTACAGACAGGCATGTAAAGCTTACAAACGGGCGGCAAAACTGGTTCAGGATTAGAAAAGTTCCTATTATTAATGAAAAAGACAGTGTAGACGGCTTTGTTGTATTCGGCAGAAATATTGATATTGAGAGAGATGCAAAGCGGCAGAGAGAAACATATATTTCAACACTGAGTCATGATTTAAAAATTCCGACACTTGCGCAGATACGCGCCCTTGAATTGCTTGTAAAAGGGAATTTAGGCAATGTAAATAAAGAGCAGAAAGAGATGCTGAATTTAACGCTAGATTCGTGTTATTGCATGTATGATATGCTTTCAACAATATTAACAACTTATAAATATGAAAATAATGATATAATCCTCAATTATGAAAAAATTCATATGCTAAAATTACTGAACGAAGCATTTTCAAAATCGGTAAGAGCTATGCATAATAAAAATATTAAAGTCAGAGTAAAAGCAAAAGATAAATTTGTGTCTCTTTATGCTGATAAAATTCAGATGAAAAAAGCATTTGAAAATCTTATTGATTTTTGTGTTTCAAACGCTTACACAGATACCGA
>ERZ780117.504-NODE-504-length-16404-cov-3.731054_pt1 | contig 16404 bp, 18 predicted proteins | sample MGYA00510985_ERZ780117 | MGnify/ENA primary metagenome ERZ780117 (study PRJEB29588, sample SAMEA2159553) | human gut metagenome | biome: human gut; feature: human-associated habitat; material: faeces | place: Denmark | collected 2008/2010 ...
TGTAAGTAACATAACAGGGAAGCCAGGGATGAAAAGCTCTTATTCTTGCATGGATTTGTTCTGCCGATTCTTTTGTAAAATCAAGCATCATGTCATCAGGTTTTATATTAGGGAAATATGTTGCTTCTTTTTCATTTTGATTGACAGGAATAATTAAGCCTTCCCTTAATTTATTCAAAATTTCAGTACACATTAGTCTTGCCTGATAAACGGTTCTTTCTTTTAATTCTTTTCCTGTGTCGCCTGGGAAGATTTCAATTTCTTTTTGAAAAAGTATTGCGCCTTTATCAAAATTTTCGTCCATAAGATGGAATGTTATGCCTGAACTTTTTTCCATGTGCAGAATGGTTTGCAAATAAGGATTAGGCCCCCTGTATTTTGGTAGAAAAGAAGGGTGAACGTTAACGGATGCAATTACAGGAAGATCTATTATTTCCTTTTTTAATTTTTCATGCCATGTCCCGACAAGAATTAAATCCGCATTCAATTTCAAGATTTCCTTTTTGAACTTTTCGGAATTTGCTGAATGACATTTTATTTCATGTAATTTATATTGTTTTATCAGTGTTACATCGGATGAACTTTTAAAGAAATCTCTGATTGCAAGTAATACCGGAGGCATAACGGTTCTTTCATAACGGAAAATTCCTGCTATTTTGCAATCTGCATTAAGCGTACCTTCAATAAGGTTGGATAACATTTCTCCTTTACCTAAAATAACGACCTTCATTTTAACTCCTTTTTTGTTATTGTAAACTAAAGCTTTTGAAACAAGTTTAGAATGATATAAAATTTAATATCTGATTTTGGATGCTCTGTCTATTTCTCTGGCATGGTCTTTTTTTGCAATATCATCGCGTTTGTCATGAAGTTTTTTACCTTTTGCAAGTGCAATTTCAACTTTTGCAAAGCCGTGAGAAAGAAATACTTCCAGAGGAACAATTGTGTAATTGTCCTGTTTTACTTTAGTCTGCATTTTTAGAATTTCTTTTTTGTTTAATAATAATTTTCTGACGCGTTCCGCATCATGGTTAAATCGGTTTCCCTGTTCATAGGGAGAAATGTGGCATTTATACAGAAAAATTTCATTGTCTTCAATTTTGCAGAAACTGTCTTTTAAATTAACAGCATTTTTTCTGATTGATTTAATTTCTGTTCCCGTCAGTACAATACCGGCTACATATTTTTCAATAATTGTGTAGTCGTGGAATGCTTTTCTGTTTGTTGTTACAATTTTTCTGTCCATAAAATGATTATATCACAGATTAATCATACAGAAAACATTTTACTTTATGTGAAATACCTTTTTCTTGCGGCCGGCACGATTTGCATTTTTCCATTACATTGGGGCACCTGGTATGGAATTTGCATCCCTGCGGAAGGTTTGCAGGTGAGGGCAGGTCGCCTTTCAGAATAATTTTTCTTCCTGTTTTATTTATTTGCGGAACAGAGCTTAGAAGTGCTTTTGTATAAGGATGAAGAGGTGTGCTGAATATATCATTTGTCTTTCCGCATTCGACAATTTCTCCTAAATACATCACGGCAACTCTGTCTGCAAGATATTGTATTACACTCATATCATGTGTAATTAAAACTATTGTGAGATTGTATTTTTCTTTTAATTCTTTCAGAAGATTAATAACCTGTGCCTGAATGCTGACATCCAGTGCGCTAACCGGTTCATCGGCAATAATAAATTCGGGATTTAATACTAAAGCTCTTGCGATTGCAATTCTCTGTCTCTGACCTCCCGAAAACTCGTGCGGGTAAAGCTCAAGACAGCTTTCATCAAGACCTGCAAGTTTAATTTTTTCTTTGACTAAATTTTCAATTTTTTCTTTTGTTAAATCCGTATTAATTTCAAGCGGTTCTTTTAAAATATCAAAGATTTTCATTTTAGGATTAAGACTTGCATACGGGTTTTGGAAAACCATTTGAGCGTGTTTTCTAAACTCTTTTAAATCAGCTCTATTAAGAGAGAGAATATTTTTTTCTTTTATAATAATTTCTCCTGATTTAGCGTGTTCCAGACGCATTAAAGCCTTTGCAAGCGTAGATTTGCCGCATCCTGATTCGCCTGCTAATGCAAGAATTTCTCCTTTATAAATATCCAATGAAACTCCGTTAACGGCATGAATAATTTTTTTACCGCCGAGAATTCCTTTATTTGTTTGGTATTCAACAAATAAATCTTTAATTTTAACAAGAGTTTCCTGCATAGGTCAATTTTAACTTAACAATTATCTTATTGCAATTGCCTTAAAGTTGAAAAATAATTATTTTTTCTTCAAAATCCTGCTGTTTTTTGCTATTGTTCATTTAAAGGACACAGGCTAAAATCATCAGTAAGATTGTACCAATCTGCATCGCGGTTGCCATGTTCTGGGAAAACTTGTTTGAGTCGTATCTGCTTGCTGTCTTTTGTGCTTTGTAAGCGCTTGAAATACGTCTCAAACGATCCTCCTGTGTGTCTGAATCAAATGTTGTTCCAAACATGGTTGATTCAAGACGGGCTAATCTGTTATTCATATTTTCATTATTAAATGAGTGCTTAAATATAGATTTTTCAACAGAGGCAAGATTAACTTTCTCTGACTTTTTATTTCGTGTATTATAAGCGTCATAGTCAAATTCAGGTGGTTCGTAGCCGCTCAAACTGTAATCTTTATCAAGCGGAATAGTTCCTTCATCCTGTGCGATTTTGTTTTCCATAAGTGATTCAGGTTTGATTTTTGCCTGTAATCTTTCAACACGTGATGAAAAAGCATCCGTTTCAAATGTCTGGCCGAGTGCCTCTTTTTCAAGTTTTGCAAGTCTGCTGTTCAAATCCTGATTTTTGAATTGTTGTTTAAATATTTGTTGTTCAAGTTCGTTTACGGACGGATAATCAACATTAGCTCCTGCAGGCGGCATTTTTTCTTCTGCTATTTTGTCGTTATATTTGTATTCGTCTTCGGCAAACGTATCTTCTTTGGGTGTGATTTCCTGTCCTATTAAATCGGCTGACATATCTTTTTTTAATGAAGCGATACGTTCGTTGACCGATTTATTCGGCTTGCTTTGTCCGTAAACGCTTTCTTCGATTCTTGAAAGTCTTGAAGCGTCATCAGATGTTGTATATGTAAAACCGTATAAAGAATTTTCCAGATTATCAAGTATTGCTCCGTACTGGCTTGCAATACAAGGGTTAGAGATAATCAAAAAACTAAATATTAATATAAATTTTTTCATAGCCTTAAACTCCTTAAAGACAGAATAAGGGTGAACGTTATGAAAAACTATTCAACACGGTCGGGATTTGAAAAAGTTTATATTTCAATAAAAAATCGTAGAACTTAAGCACTACGATTTTTTTTTATTAGTATAAAGTATTAATTGCGAGATTAATGTTTTAATCTTTTCAAGGCTTCCAATTCGTCCTGGAAAGGTGAAATGCTTGTTAATTTTTCTATAATTCCGGGCAGTTTTCCGCATACATAATCAATTTCCGCTTCTGTTGTATATTTGCTCAGAGAAAATCTTATGCTTCCATGAATTGCCGTAAACGGAACGTTCATGGCTCTTAATACGTGGCTTGGCTCTAGTGAACCAGATGTGCAGGCACTGCCTGAACTTGCGCAGATGCCTAAATCACTCAGGTGAAGAAGAATTAATTCCCCTTCAATGTATTCAAAGCCTATGTTTGTCGTGTTAGGAACCCTGTTTACGATACCTGTGTTTAATCTTGCATTGAATACGTTTTTAACGATATTTTTTTCGAGCTTATCACGAAGTCTTTTAACTTCTGTTGCCTCATATTTCAAATGGTCTTGAGCAAGTTCTGCTGCTTTTGCCATTCCGACTATGTACGGAACATTTTCAGTTCCTGCGCGTTTGCCGCGTTCCTGATGCCCGCCGATAATCAGAGGAGTTATAAGCGTTTTGGAATTTACGTATAAAGCGCCGATACCTTTCGGAGCGTGGAATTTATGTCCTGAAATTCCCATCAAGTCAACACCTAGAGCCTGAACATCAATCGGAATTTTGCCTGATACCTGTACAGCATCTACGAAAAATTTTGTTTCTTTATTTTTTGATTTGATAATCTCAGATATTTTTTCAATCGGGAAAATTACACCTGTTTCGTTGTTTGCATACATCACTGAAACAAGAGCCGTATCATCATTAATAGCATCTTCAAGTTGTGCCAGATCAAGTTCGCCGTTCGAATTTACTCCGATATAATCAACGTTGTAACCTTCTTTTTCAAGAGTCTGATAGAGGTTTAAAACACAGGGATGCTCAACTTTTGTCGTTATAATATGTCTTTTATTTTTGTTCATATTTAAAACACCGCGGATTGCTGTGTTTGCACTTTCAGATCCGCAGGAAGTGAAGATGATTTCTTTTTCATCTTTTGCGTTAAAAAAGTCTTTCATAACCCCGCGTGCTTCTTTTACTGCATGGTTGGAACGCTTTGCAAATTCGTAAACGCTTGAAGGGTTTGCATATTCTTCTTTTAAAAAGGGGAGCATAGCATCTAATACTTGAGGATCAACTTTTGTTGTTGCGTTATTATCTAAATATATTAAACTCATTTTTATACCTCTACAACTTCAATATTAGCATCAACTGTATCTCTCAAAGTTTTTTCTACAAATGCTTTAAGAGTAAGATGCGAATTTTTGCATCCCGAACATTTTCCGCGCAGTTTTACCATAACTTTATTGCCGTCAATATCGACTAAAGTTATGTCTCCTCCGTCTTTTCTCAATTCATTTGAAATTTGATTTTCTATAACGTTGTTTATTTTCAAAATCTTTTGAGCAGGGCTGAGAGTTGATGCTGTCTTTTCTTCCTGTTCTTCTTTTTTATAGTAAGTGTCAATAATATCCTGAATTAAGCCTTTGCATTTGCCGCAGGCGCCGCCTGCTTTTGTATAATTTGTAATTTCTTCAACGGTTTTAAGCCCGTTTATTTTTATTGCATCCCAGATTACATTTTCAGTAATCCCAAAGCAGGTGCAGACGATTTTTTCACGCTGTTTGTTTGCTTCTTCCTCGTTTCTGATATCATCAAGGTCAGTGTAGTCATCATAATTTTTCAGAGCATCTTCCAATGCTTCATATCCCATAACAGAGCAGTGCATTTTTTCCGGAGGAAGTCCTCCGAGTTCATCTGCAATATCTTTATTGGTGATTTTTTTGACTTCATCAATTGTTTTACCGATAATCATTTCGGTCAGAATACTTGAGCTTGCAACTGCAGAACCACAGCCGAAAGTCTGGAATTTTGCATCTGTTACAATACCGTTGTTAATTTTTAAATATATTTTTAAAGAATCTCCGCATGCTAAAGAGCCTGCTTCGCCTATTGCATCGGCATTATCAATTTTACCCACATTTCTCGGGTTTCTGTAATGATCTATAACTTTATCAGAGTAATCCCACATAGCCTTTATCCTTATATTGTGTATGTCATCCCGAACTTGCTTCGGGATCTTTGTGTAATTATATTTTATCTCAAAAACATTTGAGGGAATACATACTTAATATAAAATTAATTATTTAATTAAGTGATTTAACTCTTTTTTTAGAAAAAAATAAAGATTTTTGTTTTTTTCTGAGTAAACTTTATTTTCTGTTTCTGCATTTAAAAAATCTTCAGCCCATTTCGGTCCATCTATCGGAAAATCTTTTATTATGATTTGATGTATTTGTGGGTTATTTATACATTTTATTTTTTTCGGAATGATAAGTATAAGTTCAAAATCTTTTTTATTTCTTTTCGTTTTGATTGCATTATATAATTCACATATATCTGCACTTGTGGGGTATTCTCGTGTTAGCCATATATTAGAATAAATGAAATAGATTTTTTTATTTGTTTTTAATATTTTGTAGAAATTTTTTATTCTTCTTTTATAGCGCTTAATTAATTCTTTTTTACTCATAAAATCGTGTATATAAATAATTCAAACGATTTAATTCTTGATATAAATGAATTTATAAAAAAACTTGATAGAGATAAATTGGTTTTACTGCATAAAATACTTCAGGCAATGTCGAGGCCGTAAGGTATTGTAGCTTTTTTATCAGAATGCGAAGCAGGGAAATTTTTTATCAAAGGCAGATTTAAGTCTTCAAAAATGTAGTTAATATCATCAGTGCCTAAAAAATCTCCGATAGCAACGGTTTTTGTGTTTTTTCTGATTTTTTCTATATTGAATAACTGTGTAACCATTTTGTCTATTTTATAAGGTTGTTCGTTTAAATCCTCAAGAAAAAGTGTAAATTCAAAATCCGGTATAAAATCCTGCCCGCAGAGTGAAACAAGAGTTGATAAATTCCCGCCCCAGAATGTTCCTTTATAATCAAATTTGCCCGTCATTACGGTTTCAAAAAACTTGTTAATTGTATATTCGCATAAATTTTCCTGCCCGAAGTCGCTTAAAATCATCGGGCCTGAAAAAGTAGCAAGCCCTGCGCGTTTTAGAAACATCGCGTTGAGTGCAGTGATATCCGAATATCCGCAGAAAATTTTCGGGTTTTGACGGATTAAATCATAGTTGATTTTATTTAAAAGTCTTATTGCTCCGTAACCGCCGCGAAGACAAATGATTGCATTTACGGATGTATCCGCAAACATTTTATGGAGTGCGTCAAGTCTTTCTTCATCGTTTCCTGCAAGATATCTGTTTTTTGAATAGAGATTATCGGATAATTTAACTTTATAGCCTCTCTGTTCAAAAAACTCTATGGCACGTTTAAGGTTTGTATCATCTTCCATTGCACCTGACGGCGCCAGTATTCCTATTGTATCGCCTTCTTTTAATAACTGCGGTTTAATAATTTCCATAATGTTATTCTAACACAAATATTAGTATGGATAATCTTTCGGAAACTGCCAGCCGTTCATTATTATTAATTGTGCGCAGCAGTCTCCTGATCCTGTTTTACTGCAGTTTGATTTTATGCTATTTATTTTATAGTTATAGCAGTTTGGTAGTATCCCTTTATCTTTGACCCTTTCAAAGACAAAAAAATCTTTACCGATTGTATTTGGTCCTCTGGAACCGTTTATGTCTATATAAATACTGCTGCTTTCAACAAGACTGCCATCAGAATTCATCCCTGCGCTTGATATTGAATAAAGAATGCCGTCTGTTGTTATAAATGGTATGCGATGAACAGGACTGCTGAATGTAAGAGTGTAATCCTGACCGTTAAGTCTAATCCATGGATATGCATTTTTATAATTACATTCTGAATATGTATTACAAATTTTTAAAATATTAAAGTATGGCAGCCAATATTCTTCTAAATATGCATTTGCACCTAATGAAAAACTTGTATCCCAGTATTCGTATTCCCCATTATCGGCTTCCGACATTTTCAAAGCCTGATTAATAGTTGTGTAAGCTTTTTTTAGTCTTGATAAAGTTTCCTGCCTTTTATAGCGTCCAATAACAGAAGGCATTGTTATTGCGGCAACTACGCCGATAATGCCTAAGGTTATCAAGACCTCGGCAAGAGTAAATGCGGCTCGTTTTTTAAGTGAAGAGTGAAACGTGAAGTGCATTTCCCTCTTCCCTTGCGGGAGATGGGTAGGGGGATTCTGAAACAAGTTCAGAACGACACTTATATCAAGATAACCTAAATAAAATTTAAAACCTGAAAACGCCCTAATGTGGCGGGTTAAGCGGCTATACTTGCGGGGGGAGGCAATTCAAAGCTTCTCTATGCAACATTTTCATCCTCCTAAATATTCTTTCTGTTTTTATTATTTACGATTTTTTGTAGTTTGTCAAGATTATTTGAAAAGGTTCAACTGAGGAACCTCAACAGATGGAACATCCGTGGACTTTTTTCGTGTTGAAAGATTGTTGGAATAATCTTTCTGCATTCTTGTCATTAATTCCTGAGAGCGCTTAATTACGGCCTGTGGTAAACCTGCCATTTTTGCTACCTGAATTCCGTAGCTTTTGCTTGCTCCGCCCTGGACTATTTTACGTAAAAATTCAATTTCTCCGTTTTCTTCTGTTATCGTAATTCTGTAATTTTTTATCTGCGGATAAGTTTTTGTCATTACGTTCAACTCATGATAATGTGTTGCAAAAATGCACCTTGCTTTAATTTTTGTCGCAATGTATTCTGCAACTGACCATGCTATAGCAACGCCATCGTAAGTGCTTGTACCTCTGCCAATTTCATCAAGAAGTATAAAACTCCTTTCTGTTGCGGAATTTAGAATACATGCTGTTTCAATCATCTCAACCATAAAAGTTGACTGTCCGAGTGTCAAATCATCAGATGCTCCGACACGTGTAAAGATTTTATCAATAATACCGATTTTTGCGTAATCTGCAGGAACCCATGAACCTATCTGGGCTAAAATTGCAATCAGTGCATTCTGGCGCATGTAAGTTGATTTTCCGGCCATATTCGGGCCTGTCAAAATCATAAACTGTGTTGAATCAAGTGAGTTACATTTTAATTCTAAATCATTCGGAACGTATTCCCCGAGCGGAAGAATTTTTTCAAGCACAGGGTGGCGCCCGTTTTTGACAATAAAATCATCTGATTCATCAATAACCGGTTTGCAGTAATTATTCTCAACAGCGGTTTGTGCAAGTCCTGTATATACATCGCATTTTGCTATGCATTCAGCAATTTCTCTAATTTTTGAGACGAATTCTTTTGAATATTCCCTGAAATCACAGAATAATTTATATTCCAATTCTGTTGATTTGAATCTTGCAGATAGAACATCATCTTCATGTTTTTTTAATTCTTCTGTTATAAATCTTTCGCCCGTTGTCAGTGTTTGTTTTCTTACATAACCTTCTGGAATTTGATTAAGATAAGAGTTTGAAATTTCTATAAAATAGCCGAATACTTTGTTAAATCCTATTTTTAAAGATTTAATGCCTGTTCTTTCTTTTTCCTTTTCTTCAAAGTTTTTGAGCCAATTTTCTCCTCCGGTCAAAAGTTCACGGAAGTAATCAAGTTCTCCTGATACGCCTTCTTTTAAAATTCCGCCTTCTTTTATTACCTGTGGAGCGTTTTCTGCAATTGTTCTGTCAATTAATGATGCATATTCAGATATTTCATCTCTATATTGGTTAATCTCGGCGAGCGGGTTATATTCAAGCTTTTCTGTTGCATCTAAAAGGTCAGGCAGAATCATTAAAGATGTTTTTAAACTTAAAAAGTCTCTGGGGTTAGCTGAACTGTTAGACATTCTTGTTGCAAGTCTCTGAATATCATATATTTTTTCTAAAAGATTTGATATGGTGATGCGTTCGTCTGACTTTTCAACAAGTTCGGTTATGCAATTCTGGCGTTTTAGAATATCTTCAACACGTTTTAGAGGCTGGCAGACCCAGTTTTTCAAAAGTCTTGCTCCCATGTTGGTTTTAGTTTTGTCAACAGACCAGAGTAATGAACCGAATTTGTTTTTATCGCGCAGAGTTTCCGTAAGCTCAAGGTTTTTTCTCGTGCTTCCGTCCAAAATCATATATTCGGAAAGTTCATAAGGCTCAATTCTTTCAAATTTAGGAACATTGTCTTTTAAGGTTTCCCAGATATAAGCAAGCAAAGCGCCTGCTGCTCTGAACCCTGTTTTATATCTGTCATAGCCGAAAGATTCAAGACTGTTTGCCTGAAAAACTGCCTTAAGGTTGTTTTCTGCAAAATTAGTCTCAAAAACTGATGACGGAATTTTTGAACAATTATAATTTTTTGTAATTTCTTCCGGCAAATCAATCTTTTCATCAGGTACAATCTGAAACGGCATTATTTTTTGTTTAATGGAAGGTCCTACAACTTCGGCAGGTGCAATTCTTGTCAACTCTGCAATAATAAGCTCATAAGGAGCCTGTGTAACTTTAAACTCTCCTGTTGAAATATCGGCGTATGAAAATCCCCATATTCCGCTTTTTTCTTCTTTAAACAGTGCACAAATATAATTGTTGGAATTCTGCTGTAGAAAGTCGCTTTCTGTCAGAGTTCCTGATGTTACAATTCTTGTAACCCCTCTTTTTACAAGCCCTTTTGCAAACTTAGGATCTTCAAGCTGGTCGCATATTATAACTTTATAATTTTTTTGGACGAGTTTTTCAAGGTAATTATTTACAGCCTTTGCAGGAATTCCCGCAAGCGGAATTCTTCCGAATTTCCCCTGTTCTCTGCCGGTCAACGTAAGTTCAAGTTCTTTAGACATCGTAACGGCATCTTCAAAAAATGTTTCATAGAAATCCCCGAGTCTGTATAACAGAATTTTATCCGGATTCTGGTGTTTAATTTTTAAATACTCCTGCATTGCAGGTGTCAGCTCCTCGACTTTAATATCAGCTGTATTAATAAGATTGATTTCATTATTTTTCATAGTTATAATAATATTATAACATGACAAGGATTTCAACATGGGATGTTTAAAAAATATTTTACGTGCAATAATTCTTACCCTTGCAGCAGTCGGCTTTTTGGCGCTCGGCGGCAAAGATTTGATAGTTTCTCTTGTCGGTAATTATTTTAATCCGCCCAGAGATGTTGTAATGGAACGTGCACAAAAAGTCGGTGATTTTTCAAAAATTAATGATGAATTTGAAATTGAAAAAGCCGCAGGAATAATGGGCTATAATGCAGTTGTTGCAGAACATAGAGCCTCGGGGCAGAAAATGCTTGTAGTAGATTCAGGTGATAAAAAAATATTAACGGCTGATGATATAAAATCAGATAATGTTGAAGAAAAATTGCATAAAGCAATAAGTAAAATCAAATATCAGGCAATTTCTGTTGATGACTTAAAAGTTACAAAGCATGGTACGATGAATTCTTACGGCAAAGAGGTTCCTTATGTGAAATTTGAAGCACGTGTTAAAAAACTCCCGATAGGCGATATCGGCGGTATAATATCTGTTGCGAGCACTAAAGACGGTGAAGAACGGATTTTGATATCAGCGAATGAAAAAAATAAATATTCACAATTGATTTCTGATGAATTTTTCAGGAAAATAAAATAGGTTCTTAGGACGCAGCCCTTCTGATAAATATATTTAATTTAAGATATATGGCTTTATTATATAGACAGATTGGATTTTTTGTGTTATTTTATGGTTATAGAAAATTTAATCATGTCGGAGTGGTGGAATGGTAGACACGTACGTTTCAGGTGCGTATGGAGAAATCTGTGTGGGTTCAAGTCCCATCTCCGACATTTTTTTAACTGTTATATATGAAAGTTTGCTTATCAACAAGACAAATTGTTCAAAAAAATTTATTAAACGAAAGTGCATAAATGAGGCACTTGCGAAGAAGATATAATATTTATAATTTCAGGCAACAAAAAGCGGTTTTCAAAAATCCTATTTATACACCAGTAAAGGCAAATATCTTAACAGATTTTCTGACTTTGGTTGGAGTTTTGCCTATCCTAAGGCCGTAATGAATTTTGTTTTTGTATATACTCTTGAAATATATATTAACATTTGTTATAATAATAGTATGAGTGATTATGATAAACTGGTAAAAATAATTGACAAGGAAGTTATCAGCGTAAAAGAACTACAGCTTATTACAAATGACGAACTTGTAGCTCAAATGAGTGAAACAAGCCCTGATCCAAGACATAAAAATTGTTTCAGCTCTGAAATTCGTCTAACTAATGGTGAAATTTATTTTGTCTTTATCAAAAAACCATGGCACATGATTCTTTTCGGAGATAAAAAAGAAGATATCAAGCAATAGTTTAGACATTACCTGTGGAACTGTTTCTGTCATCTTCTAATTGCTTTATATCAATATTATCGTTGTCATCTGTATAAGTGTTTATGACAGGGACATCTATTTCAACGTTAACATCTGCATCAACCATTTCTATATCATTTTTCGCAAACTCTTTAGTTTTTCCGTCTTCCATTTTGACAGCTACTTTACCGCTCAAAAATTGCAGATAACAAACTTTGCCCAATCCTTCAGGTGTCATAACAGAGGAACCGACAGGAGGCATTCCTTTTGCGGCATCTATATAATTTGAATATTCATAAGTCAAACAGCACAACAATCTTCCGCAGGTGCCTGAAATTTTTCCGGGTGTAATCGGCATCCCCTGATCCTTTGCAAGTTTTACGTTAATTGTTGCAAATTTTCTTAAGAAACTTGAACAGCAAAAAGGTCTTCCGCAAATTCCTGTTCCTTCCATAATTGAGGTTTCATCTCTTACGCCTATATGACGCAAATCAATTCTTACACGCGTAAATACCTGTGTTAAATCTTTTAAAAGCGCCCTGAAATCAACACGTTCAGGTGCAGTATAATAAAAAGTAATTTTTCTTCTGTCAAAAGTTATCCTGCACTGAACTAAATTCATATTTAGTTTATGCTGTTGAACTAAGTTCTGGCATTTAAAAAAAGATGTTACTTCTTCACGTTTTATATCCTCAAGAGTCTGTAAATCTCTCTGGGATAATGTCCTGATTACTGTTAAAGGTTCCGGTTTACTGATGCTTTTTTCCCATAATTCAGAAATTTTTGAATTAACGATAAATGCTTTTAGGGCTTCTTCACCTTTTTCAGTTCGGACAAGAACCATCTGCCCGTCCTCAATATGGAGTGTTTCAGGAACTTCCAGCGGGTAAAATGTGTTTTTCAAATATTTGACGGCATATTTCATTATACGTATCTTTCTTCTTCTTTAAGTTTTCTGTTCATTAATTTTTCCAGAAGTGCCTGTGGTGTGATATCTGTATAGACAGCTTCATATATAGCATTTGACACAGGAACTTCAATATCAAGTTTTTTTGCAAGTTCACAAATCGCTTTTGATGTTTTAACTCCCTCAGCAACTGAACCAAGTTCTTTTAAAATATCATCAATTTTTTTACCTTTTGCCAGCATTGAACCTACTGTGTAATTTCTTGACATAGGGCTTGAACAGGTTGCGATTAAATCCCCCATTCCAGACAGTCCGTATAGAGTTGAAGGATTTGCTCCTAAATTAATACTTACACGGACGATTTCTGCCATTCCGCGCGTCAAAAGAGTTCCGGCACAATTGTCGCCGAGTCCCATTGTATGTGCAAAGCCTGAAGCTATAGCAATTACATTTTTTAATGAACCGCCGAGTTCTACGCCTATAACATCGGAATTGGTATATAATCTGAATTTAGAAGGTACATTAAGTGCTTTTTGAACGAATTCTGCGACTTTTATGTCTTCACAGGCAACTGAGGCTGCTGTCGGAAGTCCTGCAAGTACTTCTTTGGCAAGAGTCGGCCCTGAAAGGATTGCAAGTTTTTGTTCGGGAAGAACATCTTTTATTACCTCAGACATTCTCATTAAGGAAGGAAGTTCAATACCTTTTGATGCGTTCACAAGGATTTGTTCAGGTTTAATACCTGCTTCTTTCAATTTTTCGCATACATCTCGTGTGCCTGATGTTGCTACGACAGAAAGAATAATATCTGCATCAGATATTGCCTGTTTTAAATCAGATGTAATTTCAACTTTTTTATCCAGCTGTACTTCAAGTGGTTTTGAAGTATGTTTATTAATTTTCAGGTCATCGGACAAATCCTGCTCACGTCCCCAGACTGTAATATTTTCAAAATTATTTGTTAACAACCAGGCTAACGTTAATCCCCAGCATCCTGCACCAAGTACTGTTAATTTCATTATTTTTCTCTCCTTATGCTGTCTGAACGGTGTGAATAATTTTTCTGAGTACACCGCCGTATTTTTTTAGCTCAAGCCTTGAATTTTCAATATCCAGTTTCATAATAATTGATATAATTGCCGTTTTAATCTCCCAATTACATTTTAACAGAGTTGCAAGAGCTTCGCTGTGTGTAACATTTGCGATTTGTGCAACAATTCTTATTGCTCTGTCTTTTAATTTTTCATTAACAGGCTGTAAATCAATCATAAAATTTTCATAAGTTTTTCCGATTTTTATCATAGCGCCTGTCGAAAGCATATTTAAAATCATTTTTTGAGCGGTTCCTGCTTTTAATCTTGAAGAGCCTGCAATAACTTCAGGACCGACTTCCGCGCATATTACAAGCCCTGCTTCTTCTGCAATTCGTCCTTGGGGGTTGCAAGTAATACCAATTGTTTTGCAGTTAACTTCTTCAGCTCTTTTTAAGACGCCGAGAAGGTATTTAGGATTTCCGCTTGCAGAAATGACTACTGCGACATCGTTTTCATTTAAAACTTTTGCATCTTCATAGCCTAGATCAGGGTTATCTTCTGCTCCTTCTATGGAATGTCTGATAGCTTTATCACCGCCGCAGATAAAGCCCTGTACCATATCATGGGAAACACTGAATGTCGGAGGACATTCAGAGGCATCTAAAATTCCGAGTCTTCCTGATGTTCCGGCTCCAAAATAGATTAATCTCCCGCCTTTTAAGAACTGTTTTGCAATCAAATCGACACCTTGTGCGATATGTTCTGTTTCTTCTTCAACAGCAAGTGCAACGAGTTTATCTTCCTCGTTCATTTTTTTTACGATTTCAATGGTAGGAAGAATATCAATATCTTTAGTATTCTCATTCCTGTACTCTGTAATAATATCTGACATTTTGCACCTGCTTTCTAATCGGAAAATCCGATTTCCCTTAAATAATAAACACTATATTAATTTTAATAAATTAGCCATTTCAATTGCTGATTTAGCTGCATCAGAGCCTTTGTTGCCTGCTTTGGTTCCGGCTCTTTCAATTGCCTGTTCGATATTATCTGTTGTAAGAACTCCAAAAATAACAGGAACACCTGTCTGCAGGCTTACCTGTGCAATACCTTTGGAAACTTCAGCGCTCACATAATCAAAGTGTGCCGTTGCACCTCTGATTACTGCTCCGAGTGTAATAATTGCATTATATTTGCCTGATTGAGCAAATTTTTGTGCGGTAATCGGAATTTCAAAGGCACCGGGGACTTTTACTATATCTATATTATCGTCTGATACGCCATGTCGTTTAAGTTCATCAAGCGCGCCTGACAATAGTTTAGAGCCGATAAAATCGTTAAACCTTGATAAAATTATACAAAACTTTTCATTTCCTGCTACTAACTGACCTTCATAAGTTTTCATTTTTACTCTCCATTTATAGATACAATTATTTTAGCGCATTTGTACCTATTTTACAATAAGCGGAGCAAAAATCTTATAAAAAATATATATTGAGGCGATTACAAGAAGGCCGCCGCTGATTTTTAAAAGCCAGTCCGAAAATTTGTAAAATCCTTTCCAGTTTTTAAGATGTGAAGTCAAAAATCCTGCAAGAATAAGGATTAACCCCTGTCCCAGAGAGAATAAGAAAAGCATTAATATTGCCTGTGCAATGCTTGCTGAAAGTGATGCAAACGCCATAATGCCTGCTAAGATGGGCGTAGAACAGGGAGTGCCTGCAAGAGCAAATACTCCGCCCAGAATTATCGGATAAAGATAGGTATTTGTTCCGTCATTTTTCGGCATTTCTTTTATTACAACAGGAAGTTCAAAATCAAGCACGCCTATAAGTTTTAAACCCATAACCATTATAATCCCTGCTAAAAATATCCCGAAATATCCCCCTGCAAAAGAGATAAAAACTTTTCCCGTTATGGCGCAGATAATCCCAATAATCGAAAATACTATTGCGGTACCGAATACAAAAAATAGCATTTGAACAAATGTTTTTAGCGGTTTTGCATCTGAATATCCGCCGATATAACCTATAATAATCGGAAGCATTGCTAAAGAGCACGGCGAAATTGAGGCCACAAGACCGCCTAAAAATGACAAGCCCAGTAATATAGGCAAACTTCCCTGTTGAGTAAAAAGGCTGATATAGTTTTCCATAGTTATTCAAGTCCCTGCAGGCATTTATCCATTTCTTCTTCTGATATGGCGCCTTCTATTCTTTTTACCTGCGCACCTTTTGAGTTGAGAAGAACAATTGTAGGTACAAGTGTTACATTATATTTTTTTATTTGTTCATCATTAAAAGAGTTTTTGTCCTGAACATGAATTTCTGTTAAAGTAATTTTGTCTTTGTATTTTGGCATAATATCTTCAAAAATTTTATTCATTGTCTGGCAGTCAAGGCACATTGCAGAGGTGAATTTAATAACCTGAGGCTTTCCGGTTTGAGCTATTTGTGCTGTTGTTGAACTGGATGTTGTAAGAAGCATATATGCCAATAGTGGTATAGCAAATATTAAAGCAATAATAATTACATTTTTTTTCATGAAAAGAACTCCTTTCTGTTTAATATTAGCATAAACTAAAAAGGATTTTTTCAAAACCACAATCGGGTAATTTTATCGAACTACATAAATTATGTTATTGGAATATTTCCCTCTCTTGGGAGAGGGATAAAGGGAGAGGGTTTTGTTATGCGGGAACTATGCGTCCCCGCACCCCGCACCAAATATTCTT
>ERZ780117.505-NODE-505-length-16335-cov-4.084705_pt1 | contig 16335 bp, 16 predicted proteins | sample MGYA00510985_ERZ780117 | MGnify/ENA primary metagenome ERZ780117 (study PRJEB29588, sample SAMEA2159553) | human gut metagenome | biome: human gut; feature: human-associated habitat; material: faeces | place: Denmark | collected 2008/2010 ...
AACATTTAAAAAATCATAAATGTTAATATCTACATAATAAATAAGTGAAATAGAAAAAATTAAAAATTCAAATTCCGTATTTATTTCTTTGGGCTTTGAAAGTCCTTATGTTTCTCATGAAACAATTCAGAATATGTTTAAAATGTATACAACAGCTTCCGAAAAAATGGACAAAGTTGGAAGCAGTTTAAATCTTTATCTTGCAAAACAGATAATTAATGCCCACAACGGCAGGATAAATGTTGAGAGTAAAAAATCAAATTACAACAATTATAATATTGTTCTTCCCTGTATTAATGAATGTAAAGTTTCAGCCATTACATGTTAAATAATGTATGATATAAATGTTATGAGAAAAATAATTTTATTATTAACCGTTTTTACAATGATTTGCGGAGTAGTTTCCGCTCAAGAAGATAAAGACATTAACAAAATAGCAATGGAAGATATGGTAAAAAGTCATAAATATTACCATGATCTTTGCGAGCGTGCGTCTAAAAATTTTCGTGTTGATAACCAGTTTTCCGGGTACATAAGAGGGAAATGTATTCTTTATGAATCTGACAGACAAAGAATGTTAACGAGTGTTTTTCCAATAACAAATGCTTCCGAAAAATCTTATAAAGAGCAGATGCCGGTTTTGATATCAAAATTTGCAATTGATATGAATAACAGAGAAGTAGAGAGTTTAAAGCTTGTTATTACCGAGTATTGCAAATATAACAAATACAGGTATGAAAAACGCGCACCTCTGGCATGTACTGATGAAACAGTAAAAAAATTATTTGAGCCTTAAACAATTCCCTGTGCTTTCATTGCGTTTGCAAGTTTGGTAAATGATGCGATATTAGCACCTGCAACGTAATTATTTTTGAGTCCATATTTTTCTGACGCTGATTTGCAGGAGTTGAAAATATTTACCATAATGTTGTTAAGCTTGTTGTCAACTTCTTCAAACGGCATATAATATCTCATGCTGTTCTGGCTCATTTCTATTGCTGATGTTGCTACCCCGCCTGCATTTGAAGCTTTTGCCGGTGCTACAAGTATGTTATTTTCAAGTAAATATTCTGTAGCTTCTTTAGTGCAAGGCATATTTGCACCTTCTCCAACCGCAATAACACCGTTTGATACAAGTTTTTTTGCGGAGTTAAGCGTCAGCTCGTTTTGTGTAGCACAAGGAAGCGCTATATCTGTTTTTATTTCCCAGATTGGAGAATCTTCATTCTTTCTTTCAATAAATTCTGCTTTTTTATGAACATTCAGGTATTCGCTTATTCGTCCTCTATGCTGCTCTTTTATTTCTTTGATTAATTCTAAATCTATTCCCTTTTTATCGTAAATACAGCCTTTTGAATCGCTCATGGCAACGACTTTTGCTCCGTATTCCAGAGCCTTTTCACATGCGTATATTGCAACATTTCCGGCGCCTGAAATAGTAACCGTTTTCCCTTTTAAAGACTTCCCGCCGTCATTATCAAGCATTTCACGCATAAAATAAATCAGTCCGAATCCTGTTGCTTCTTTTCTGACAAGCGAACCGCCGTATGAAAGCCCCTTTCCTGTAAGAACTCCGCCTTCATATACATCTTTTATTCTTTTGTACTGACCAAAAAGATAACCTATTTCTCTTTCTCCAACGCCGATATCTCCTGCCGGCACATCAATGTCCTGCCCTATGTGTCTTTGAAGCTCAGTCATAAAGCTCTGGCAAAATCTCATAACTTCTCCATCTGATTTCCCTTTCGGATCAAAGTCGCTTCCGCCTTTGCCGCCGCCGATAGGCAGACCTGTCAGAGCATTTTTGAATATTTGTTCAAAAGCGAGAAATTTCATAATACTCTGATTTACTGAAGGATGAAATCTCAAGCCGCCTTTGTAAGGTCCTATAAGGCTGCTGAACTGCACTCTGTATCCGCGGTGTACAATAACCTGCCCTTTATCGTTTACATAAGGAACTCTAAAGGTTATAATTCTTTCAGGCTCAACCATTCTTTCAAGAAGTGCAATTTTTTCATATTCGGGATGCTTTTCAATCACCGGCTCAATAGAGAGTAAAACTTCTTCAACTGCCTGCAGATATTCTTTTTCTGTTGAGTTTTTTCCCTTAACTTCGTTTAAAACTTTTTTTAAATATTTGTTCATATACACCCCGCTTTTTTATATGTAAATTTTAGCATATTATTCCGTCTTTAGCAATTGATTTTTATAAAATACAGGTTATAATATTATATATAATTATATTTCAGGAAAAATAGGAGTGTGTATATGTTTGAAAAATTTGAGAAATTACAGTTAATATGGCTTGCCGTAATTCTTGCGCTCGGTCTTGTTATTGCCGTAAAAACAGGAACAGGTAATATGTCTAAAGATAAAATTACCGTAACGGGTTCTGCCTATCAGGTTGTAAAATCGGATTCAGCAAGACTGGAATTTGAAATTAATGCCAGAAAGCCGAATAAGCAGCTTGCTTTTAATACGGTAAAATCGCAGCTTCCGATTGTTATGAAATATCTGGAAGATAAAGGTATCAAAGATATTGATGTTAAAGCATCAAACGGGTATAATACTTATAAATACACCCCGAACGGCAACATGACGAATGAAATTGCTTATTATAACCTTTCCCAGCAGGTTGTGATTAAATCTGACGATGTACAAAAAATTAAAGATATATCAACTGATATTCAAAACCTTCTAGATAAAGGGATTGATATAAATGTTATGAGTGCACAGTATTTTTATTCGGGACTTTCTGATTTAAAAGTAAAGCTTCTTGAAGAAGCTACAACAGATGCAAAAGACAGAGCAACTGCAATGTTGAAGGCTACACATAATAAACCCGGCAAAATCCAATCCGTAAATATGGGAGTTTTTCAGATTACTCCCGTAGATTCTACAAACGTTTCTGATATGGGTATAAATGACACTTCAACAATTGACAAAAAAGTAACAGCAGTTGCAAATGTTGTATTCAGAATAAAATAAACGGAGGGAAATATTTGTGAATAAGGTATTGGCTTTTGTTTGTTTAATATGTTTAATACAGCCTGCTTACGCTGTTTTGCCTACAGATGCATCAATAATTCAGGTTCATGATATGCAAATGATAAATCAGCAGAGATTCAGGATGGAAGTGTTAAATGATTACAATGACGTTGAAACAGAAAAAGCACGCTTCGAAAAGAAAAATGCTCCAAGAGAACCTTTAATAAACAAACTCTTTAAAAAGAAAAAGTTTGTTGAAGAAGACGGACAAATTAAAATTGAAAGTGATGATGAAGCTCCTGTAAATTGACGCCTAGTTGCTTATGCCTGCTCTGTAGCCGCACCAGCTGTAAATAGCCGGCAGGGTTTTATCAATGTGGAGTTTTTCTGCAATCGGGACTTTCGCGAGAATCAGAACACCGAGAGCGTCATCAATATTAGCAATAGAATCTTTAAATGTAAGTTTTCTGTCAGGAACTTTATCTAACGGGTCGTTTATTTTGTTTGAAAGTTTTGCCGCAAGCTGCATCCCGCCGAAAAGTCCTATTATGGTAGCTGCAATTCTGTATTTTATATTTTTACTGACTTTGTATAACCCGCCGGTGATTAATGGCGGAACAGAAGCGTTCATAAACTGAAATACGCTTTCGTTAACCTTTTGTTTTGTGTGTTCTTTTTTCTTGTCGGCAAGAAGTCCTGATACAAGTCCGCCTGCAATACTGCCTGCACTGACAAGAACCATTTCCTTTACGTGATATTTAATATTGTATATCTTGCATTTTTGATGTTTTGCAAGCAAAAACATAGGTAATAATGTGCCCGTAATAGAACCGCCGGCAACGGCCAGTTTGGTTGCAGTATCAGGCTCTTCTGCAACGTGTCTTCTGTAGCTTTTGTACGGCTTTATGTCATATTCAATTTTTCTGCCTGTAACCGGTGAAAGCATTTAATACCCTTTCAAATAAATTCTATCATATTAATGTCCGAAAATTAAAATTGTTGCCGAACCTATAAGAATTATTAAGGAACCTAAAAGTTTTTTTAACACATTTTTTTCATTAAATAGTTTATATCCGAGAATTACATTAATAATAATTGAAAGTTGAAAAAGCGACAGGGCATATCCGACATTCATATATTTAAAGACATAAGCAGTTGCAAAAGTCATCACCCCGAAGCAAACGGAAGTTAAAATATACATAATCCCGTGTATTCTTTCAGGTAAGTGCAATTTTTGCCTGCTGAAAATTCGTACAATAATAAATGAAAAAAGCGCGCCAAGAATACTTGATGCAATAAAAGATGTTACAACTGAAGAAAGTATAATGACTTTTTTAATAAACACAGCCTCCAGTGCAGAAAAAATCAGTGCATAAATCCTGTACTGAATATCTTTTCTTAAAAATACTTTGGGACTGGCTGTATCAAAAATAAAATAAGAACCGGCGATTATTAGCATTATCCCTGAAATTCCGTAAAAATTAGGATATTCGTGCAAAATTATAATTCCGAAAATCAAACCGACTATAGCTTTGTAAGAATTAATAGGACCAAGAACTGACAATTCTCCTTTTTCCAGCGCAAGTACCATAAAACAATTGCAAACAGCGCCCGTTATTCCACCGGCTAAAGCAAAAATGCAGAATTCCTGATTTATTTTTGAATAATCAATAAAGAATAAAAGCGGAATAGATATAATACTTAAAATTAGGTAGTTTATAAAGTTAACATTTATCGGATTTTCATTCTCGCCTGCAAGTTTTTTCTGCAGAACATTACTGAGAGAATTACTCATTACCCGCAGTATAATAGCAATAGAATTTAGTAGAATTTGCATAAAAGTATTAAAGCATAAAAGCGTAAAGAAATGTAACAATTTTAAAAAGTGTAAATATTACACATGTAGCATAGATTATTTTTTAAAAATATGGTGTTAATACAAATATCAATAAAATTATAAAAACAAAACAAAGGAAAAGATATAAAAAATTACTACAAATGTAGTAAATCGCCTGAAAGATTGATTTTTTACTGAGTAATGGATAATTGACGATACTGCAAAAAAGGTGTATTCTCAATAAAACAAGGGGGTGTATCAGTGAGAATTTCATCTATTCAAAATTATTATCGTACAAACTACACTAATCAAATCAAGTCTTCAAAACAGCCTGCTGCAGCCGAAAATATGCAGACTAAGCCGGCAGATTTAGGACCAAAAACGGCAAATGTTTTAAGTTTTACGGGAGTTCAGTCAACAGCTTTGACTCTGGCTAAGAAATTCCCGCTTGAAGATCGGCTTGCATCTGTTTTTCAGATTGCAAAACACGGTGATCTTATCATAACAGGAAAGGATTTAAAGTCTGCGCAAAAGGCTTTAAAAGAATCTGTAAAAGCTTTTGATAATGCAATTAAACGTTTTATATTTGTTGAAGATGACAATATCGATGGAACTGTTGCATTTTTTAGAAATTTTATGGATGAGCTTGAGGTAACTAATACGAATAAATTTGATATGCTTTACCGGTATGAAGATGAGTTTTTATCCATAAAACCGGGTGAAACTTATTATGTTGTACCCGGTGATATTATAAAAGTAAAAAATAAAGAAATTCCAATAAAAGGAAAACCTGATTATGATTTAACGTTTAGCAGACCGATTTTTTCGAAGTCGTTTGATTTAACCGAAAGTGTAAACTCTTCTATTGAGAAAAGAAATATAAAATCTATACAGTCTTTATCAAAATATACAGCTGGTGTAAAGGCAAAGAAACTTACATTTGCTGATGTAGGCGGGCAGGACAGTGTAATAAATGAATTAAAAAAAGGTATTTTATACCCTGTAAAATACCCTGAAGCTTATGAAAATACTACCGTAAATCATGGATTTATTATGTACGGTCCTCCGGGAACGGGAAAAACTCTTATTGCACAGGCTCTAGCAAATGAAACACAGGCAGATTTTGTAAAGCTAAACGGTCTTGAAATGGAATCGAAATGGGTCGGTCAGTCAGAAGAAAACTGGAGAAACCTATTTGATCAAGCCAGAGAAAATCAGCCGAGTATAATATTTATTGACGAATTTGATGCGGTTGCAAAAAAACGCGGCGGGGCAGATGTTTATGGCGATAAAGTCGTTAATCAGCTTTTGACATTGATGAGCGACGTTGAAAAAAACGGCGATGAAATTTATGTAATAGCCGCAACAAATAAAGTTGATGTACTTGATGATGCAATCACCCGTTCAGGCCGGTTTGGCAAACATATTGAGGTGAAAGCACCCGAAACGGTCGAAGGTGTTAATAAAATATTGGATATTCATACAAGAAATAAAAAACTATCTAATGATGTTAACAAAACTGAACTGTCTAAAAAATTGCTTGATATAAAAGCTACTGGTGCTGACATTGCGCATATTGTAAATTCCGCAAACGAAAATGCTTTTGAAAGAGCAGGAATTTATACAAAAATGGAAAACGGTACATTTGAAAAGTCTGATATTGATAATTTGAATATTACATTTGATGATTTTACAAAGGCAATAAAAGATTTTACTAATAATGGAGATAAATCGAATCGCAAACCTATAGGATTTAATAAGTATAATAAATCGAATTAAGAAAAATAAAAAAGCTTTTGAATTTTCAAAAGCTTTTTTATTAATTGGTTGCGGAGACAGGATTTGAACCTATGACCTTCGGGTTATGAGCCCGACGAGCTACCAGACTGCTCCACTCCGCGTTATATTTTTCACAATTTTATTATGTAATGCTGAAAATTAAATTGCAACCCCCATTTTTATTTTAGAACAAATTTTAGAACAAAAGAGCATCTATTTAAAGATGCTCTTTTGTTTTTTGATTGTTAAGTTTAAATTATAAACCTAATTTTTCTTTGAGTACTTCCCAGAACCATTTAGTATCTTTGTTCGGAGCTTCAATTTTTGCCGCGCTGACATCAGCTTCTTCGGAACCTTTGTTTACAACTTTTACATCTTTATCACTTGTAATAGTTCCGTTCACAGTCATACCTTCGCCTTTGTTAAGGATTACGGCATTTCCTGTTGTTGTGTTAATTTGACCGCCGACAGTCATATCACCTTTCTGGTTATACAATTCGGTTTGTCCGTTTGAAGTATTCATATTACCTTCATATCTCAAGCCTTCTTCGCCTGAAATATTTTTAATCAGGTTCTGGCCTGTGCCGTCAGCTTTGAAACCGCTTGTTACATTAATACCTGTACCGTTTTCTCTTGCAGCAGCATAGAAGCCGTTATTTTCATCAAGAGCACCCGTACCGTTATTATGAACATTTGCACCCATATTTAATTTGCCTGAGTTAGCAAGAACATTAACACGTCCTGAGTGAGTGATTTCACTGTTAACGGTCATATCGCCCGAGCCGTAGTTTTTAATGTTGATGTTTGCAGTATCGCTGGAGATTTTACCTGCGCTTGCAAGTTCCATAGCTCCGCCGCCTTGTCTGTTAATAACACCCATATTGCCGTCAGATGTTAATTCTCCTGATACATACATATCACCGTTGTAGTTATTGATTGCTAACTGACCTTCGCTTGAGATTTTACCCTGAAGGTTAATACCTCTTCCTGTTTCAGGATCAGCACCGTTGCCGTCATGTCTGATTGCAATGTTGTATCCTGCTCCGTCATTTGTAATTGAAGATAAGTGTTGAGTTTTAATACCTTTAGAGTTTTCTCTTGACCAGATTGCAAGGTTACCGTCATGGTTAGCAACTTTGGCTCCGACCGTATTGGCTCCATCATTAGCAAATTCAAGCAGTCCGTTGTCGTTATAGATTGTCATGTTGCCTGTATTGTCAACATTACCAACGATTGTCATACCATCTTCGCCGTAGTTTTTGAATTTCAACTGGCCTTCGTTTGTAATGGTTGAATTTTTAGTAACAACCATTCCTGAGCCCTGGTTTTTGATTGCTGTATTGCCTGTAGTTGTGATATCACCGTCAACAAGCATAGCGCCTGCATTATTATTTATAGCGGTTTCTGCAGAATTCATACTGTTATTTGTAATCTTTCCGTAAACATCCATACCGCCTGCACCTTCGTTTTTAACAGATACGTTGCCGTTGCCGACAATATTTCCGTTAGATGCGATTGCTAGTTTGTTGCCGGTATTTCTGTTTAAGATATTAATATTACCGCCTTCATCAGCACCTGCAGAAATTTTTCCATCGATAGTTAAATCGCCTGCTTTGTTGTCTATGGAAACAAGTTTTTCACCTTTAACTCCTGCAACTGCCATACCGCCTGCTCCCTGGTTTTCAAGTCTTACAGAGTCGCCTGCTACTTTATCTGCGGTATTTGAAATTACCATTTTACCATTTCTGTTGATAATTCTGATTGAAAATCCTTCATTTTTTGACTGATCAGGTGCTGCAGCACTTTTTACGGTACCTGTAATATTCATACCGCCTGCGCCTTCATTAACAATGTTGGTTTTGCCGGTTGAATTTGTTGTGCCGGAAATTTCTAATGCACCTGTTCCATTATTAGTAATTGCCAAATCATGGTCGGTAGAAAGATTACCGCCTACTTTTAAGTTTGTACCTGCGTTAGAAATTTCTAAATTATCGCCTGTATTTTTAACTGTCCCTGATATATTAAGTTCTCCGGCTTTGTTATAAATATTCAAGTCATTTGTTGATTGAACAAGACCTGAAATTTTTGTACCGTTAGCACCGCTGTTTGTAATATAAACACCATTCAAGCCTTCGGTTTTACCAGGAATTGCTGCACCGTTAATAACGGTACCAGCAATATCGGTTCCGTTTGATGATTTTATTTGAATATTTGAACCGTTTGCAACAAAATGATTGCCTGTTGTAACCATGCCGGTGCCGTCAGTATTAACAAGAGATTTGAATAAATCTTGTGCTCTTTGTTCTGTTGTTAAGACTTCATTGTTGTTAAGTCCGTTTAAAATAGCACCATTGGCACCTACTGCAACATCTCCGCCTCTGAGCTGAACTCCGTTTCTTGCAAAGACCTGACCGTCAATTTGAATATTTCCGGTGTTATTTTCAGAATTTAATAAATGTGATACGTTACGGATGTTTGCTGTATTTCCGTCAAGATATTCACCTTTTAATACTCCATAACGTTCGGTTGTCGGTGTTGCAACAGATAATGTACCAACGTTTAAAACACCGCTGGCACCGATTGTCATACCGCCCGGCGTGATGAATACTGCATGACCGTCATAGAACTGGCCGTTGCGCATAGTATTCAAAATACCGTTAATATTAACCCCGCTGTCTACAAGGTTAATAAACATTTCAAGGTCTTTGCCTTTAAGGTTGTAGAGCAGATTGGCAATATCGCCTTTACCTAGATTAAACTGGTCGTACTGTCTAAATCCGACATTGTCAAATGTGTGCTGAGCTTCAATGTTAAATGTGCCGCTGCCGCCATCTGTAATGCCGGTAATAACAGATTCCGCATTTGCTGTTGATACAGACAATACTGCTGCCATTGCCGCAATCATTAATTGCTTTTTGTTCATAAGTATACTCCTTATTTTAGTTAGCATTATAGTCGCAATAGTATTACAATAATATACTAAATAATAACACTGAAAAAAATATTTATTTGCCATTATATGAAGAAATATTAATCAGTATTTTAGTATATTATCAAACTAATAAATATAAGAATTTTAAATTAAACCATAATTATACTCCTTTTCTTAATATGATAAAAAATATCATGATATTGCACCTACTAATATAAAGTATATTACGGTCGGAAAATTGCTTAACTTTAGAAAATTTTAAGAAATATTAACACAAATATTTTGCGGCTATCCTCTAAAAGCTCCCCAGGCTTTTATTGTACCTCTTTGATACTTTATTAAATAGTATTTACCTTTAGGAATATATTCGATTGATGCTTCCATGTGAATTTCTGGTTCATCAGGTTTCATTCCTGCTTTTTTTCGTTTTTCGTTTGTTGATTTTCTGGCTTTTTCTTCTTTTTTGAGTTCTTTTTTTACTTTTTTGTTATTTAATCTTTGCTGTTCTGTTGTATCTTCTTCTATTTTTATAACGGGAATAACAGCAATTGCCTCTTTAGATTCAAGCAGTATCAAAAATTCTCTTGAATCAGACAGTGCAAGTTCGTAATAGCCTGGTTTGATAATTCCGCCTGCGTTGTCATAAAGCGGGTCAGGGATAAGCAGCACAGGATAATCGGAATCTTTTAATGAATATCTGAAAATAGCATCGCTTCCCGTATAAGTCCCTGATGTCTCTTGAGGCTGCGGAAGGTCAGGCCTGATATGCGGATGGGTTAATACTTTTTCTGCATAAATGCCTTCAAACATTTTTTATACCTTTTATTAACGATTTAATAATTTCATTAATTTCATTAAAACTTTTCCCCAGCGCTTTTTCATGACCGACAAATATAAGCGACATACAGTTTTGAGAATTTCCTGTATCTCCTGATTTTAAAAGCAGTCTGTAGCTTTCGCGCATAAGTCTTTTAAGCCTGTTTCTTTTGACGGCGCGTTTATGCGTTTTTTTACTTACGACAAAACCTGCACGTGTCGGAGAAGTTTCATCTTTTTTTGATAGACCGGCAAAAAGAGTTATTCCGCCTTTACAGCAGGAATTTTTGACTCTGTATGTTGCAGTGAATGCTTTTTTATTTTTTAATCTGAATTCTTTTTTTAACATATTTTTGTACAACAACACAGCATGCCAAGTAATTTTCGGCCTGCTGTGTTAATTCTATTGTAAAATCCTGTCTTGTTGTTTATGGACTTAAGCACGTTTTTTAGCTGTTATAGCTAATTTATGACGGCCTTTAGCACGGCGTCTGTTCAATACTTCCTGTCCGCCGGGGGTAGCCATTCTTGCTCTAAAACCGCTTACGCGCTGTCTTTTTACTTTTGTTCCTTCTAGTGTACGTCTCATTTTTCTTTATTCCTTTTAATTTATATTTGTCGTATAATTCCAATGTAAATTAAAAAAAATTTTTAGTCAACAAAAAAAGAGGGGCAGGTTACGTTATATGAACAAAAAATGCAAAATAGGATTTATCGGATGCGGTAAAATGGCCAGTGCTATAATAAAAGGCACAATTTCTTCAAAGTTTTTGCCGAAAGAAAATATTAAAGGTTCTGAGGTTAACTGTACTGTAGCAGAACTAGCTCAGAGCCGTCTTGGTATTGATGTTATAACAGACAACAGATTTTTGACAATGGATTCTGATGTAATTTTTATTGCTACGAAACCTAATTACGTTCCGGCGGTGCTGGATGAAATTAAAGATGAATTGACTCCTGAAAAATTGGTTGTCTCCATCGCCGCAGGCGTTTCAACAGAAAAAATCGAAAAAATTATCGGAATGAAAAGGGTTGTCCGTGTAATGCCGAATACTCCTGCCCTTGTTCTTGAGGGAATGAGCGGAGTCTGTAAGGGAGCTTATGCTCTTGATGGAGATGCAGAATTTGTGCTTGAACTTTTATCAAATATAGGAAAAGCAATAGAGGTCAGCGAAGAACAGATGGATATTGTAACCGCAATATCAGGCTCGGGGCCTGCATTTTTCTATAAAGTTATAGAAGATATGGCGCGTGCAGGAGAAAAATTAGGCCTTGAATATGAAAAATCGCTTGAACTTGCAACCCAAACCGCTTTAGGTTCAGCCAGAATGATTATGAACAGAGGTGAAATTCCTGTTCAGACATTGATTGATAATGTAGCAACAAAAGGCGGCTGTACATTTGTCGGAATTTCCGTTATGAATGGTGAACATTCAGATAAACTTTTCTATGACACAATTGAGCAAACCGCTAAAAAAGCGCATGAATTGGGTAAGTAAGATTTATTTGAAAGTTATATCTCAGTTTACACAAAAAAATAACATGACACCCTGAACTCGTTTCAGGGTCTAACATCTGTGAGATGCTGAAACAAGTTCAGCATGACGCTTTTACCCATAATTAGTGTAAACTTAGATATAACTCCAATTTATTTTATTTCGGCTTTCGATAAAAAATCCGTTAAAGAAACAGGCTTTGGCGGATTTTTTTTACCCGCAAGCCCTTGATAAAGTCCTAAAATGCAGGCAGGACAGGTGGTTATTACGTAATCTGCCTCTGTTTTAAGGATATTTACAGCTTTTTTATTTGAAATTTCGCGCGAAATTTTATTATTTTTTACGGCAAATTCGCCTGCAAAACCGCAGCAGTCATCGTAATTTTCCATTTTTATATATTCAACATTTTCACAATTTTTTAAAAGAGGTTCAAGAAAATCATCATTTTCAAGATGGCAGGGTTTGTGGAATGTTACTTTGACAGGTTTTTGAAATTTGAATTTTATATTTTGTCTTTGAATAAGTTCTCCAAGACTGATAAAATTCACATCCATATACTGTTTTAATGTGCTCTCGCAGCTTGCGCAGTCTGTCAGAAGATAATCAAAATCGCAGTCTGACATTTTTAAATTATGCTGTTTAACTTCTTCAAACCGTTCAAGATTTCCGCTTGATAAAAATGGCTGTCCGCAGCAGTCAAAATCTTTTTCGATTATTTCAATATCGGAATTTTGGAATATTTGTTTTAAATATTTATCAGTACGCGGGCATAAATTGTTCACACACCCTTTGAAATATAAAACTTTTACTTTTGCGTTCCGTTTAAGAGCATATTTAGGGCGAAACGGATGAGTTATGAATTTGAAAAATTTTATAAAATTCCCGAAAACGTATTTTGATTCAAGTAAAAAAATAATTTTTCCGGGAAGCGTATTTTTTGTGTATTCGTATTTTGCGGTTTCAAAAATTTTACATACATCAATTGCGCTCGGGCAAAAGTTTGTGCATTTCCCGCATTTCAGGCATAAATCAAGGTATTTTTCGATATTTTTGTTGAGTTTTAAATCTCCTTTTAGAACCCCGTCAAGCATAACAAATTTCCCGCGTGAAACTGCGCAGTCGTTGCCCGTAATTTTGTAAACAGGGCAAACAGACTGACAAAGTCCGCACTTGGAGCATTTGTTTATATCATCTTTGAAATCCGTCAGTTTTTTCATACTATTATGATAGCATGGAAATTACCATGGATAATCGTCTTTAATTTCCCAGCCGTCAATTTGAATTATAGCGGCGCAATAGTGTTTAGTGTTTGAGACCTTGTTACATCCCCATGTAGAAGTATTATTTAACATTTCATCTCTTGTATAACCAAGATCAGCGCCAATAAATTCAAAACGATGTTTTTCTGGCACTATAAATCCCCAGAACACATCTCGTCCGTAAAAATTTGGCTTGCTGTTCCCGTCTAAATTAATCTTTACTATCATTGTACTTTTTGTAACACCTGTATTGTTATCAGGCATTATTGTATAGCTTGCGTCAGGAGTTATAAAATAGTACGCACCATTAGAAACAAAATTTAGACAGTAAGTTTTTGATGAATTGTTGCATATTTTTACAGTCTTACACTGTTTTTCATTATTTATACCACAATCTTTGCTAATTTTGAGATATGGTAATATGTAAGTTTGAACAAATGCTTTGGTTTTTTCTTTCTGCTCACTCCCATTTAATTTTTCCCCGGAAGAAAAATATTCCCATTGTGCCATATCTCCATAATCGGCTTTTGCTCTTTCTATTGCTTGAGTGAGAGTAGAATAAACTTTAGCTAATTTAACAGCAGTTTTTTTTGATGATTATGAATTAATGTAGGCATAGTCATCGCAAAGACTACTCCAATAATCCCAAGAGTAATTAAAATTTCTGCAAGCGTAAATGCAATTTTACGTTGATTGTTCAATATGGTTACGTGCGTATCGTCTTTTACTGCGGCATACCTAAAATTAAATCTATGATAATTGTGATGTGTAACATCATTATATCGGTTTAAGTTAAATTTGTAAAGTATTCTATAACAGCAAGATGGAAAAAGGCTCAAATCCTCGCCCGACGTGTGTTTTTCGGGGGGGGGGCGGTTCTCAGCTCTCTTAAATCCATAATTTTGCCTCCTGTTTTTTATTCTATTATTTACTATTTTTAAACTTTTGTCAAGCTTTAAACTATGGGACTTATATCACAGTTTACACCAAACAACATCTTAAATGTCCCCCTGAACTTGTTTCAGGGTCTATCAACAGAGAGATTCCGAAACAAGTTCGGAATGACTGTATGACTCTATTTTGAATACATTTGGTGTAAACTGCGATATAACTCCCTAAACTATTGCTCCATGTGAAGCATCTTTAACATTTCGTGCATATTTATAGAGATAACCTGATTTAACTTTCGGTTCAAATGGTTTGAGATTGTTTCTGCGTTTTTCAAGTTCTTTTGCATCGACAAGAAGTTCTATTGAGCGGTTCGGAATATCAATTTTGATTTTGTCTCCGTCTTCTATCAGTGCAATAATTCCTCCGTTTGCAGCTTCAGGGCAGATATGGCCGACACAAATTCCTCTTGTTGCTCCTGAAAATCTTCCGTCTGTTATAAGTGCGCATTTTTTCCCTAATCCTTTGCCTACCAGAAGAGATGTGGGTGCAAGCATTTCCCGCATTCCCGGGCCGCCTTTGGGGCCTTCATAACGGATTACTATTACATCTCCTTCGCGAATTTCATCGCTTTCAAGTGCTTTCATTGCCGCTTCTTCGCTGTCAAAAGTCTTTGCGTTTCCTTCAAAAACACGACATTGAGGATCAACTCCGGAGGTTTTAATTACACAGCCGTCTTTTGCCAGATTTCCGTAAAGAACGGCAAGACCAGCCTCGGTATATTTTGATTGGTTGTAATCCGGTATAATTGAATTTTCTTTGAAGGCGTGTTGTGCTATTTCATTAATCGTTAAGCCTGATGCTGTTATTGTATTTTTCAGTAACCCTTCACCTGCATTTAGTGATTTTAGAACAGCCGGTACTCCGCCGGCATTATGAAAATCAGCCATTGTTAAAGTTGATGACGGGTTAATTTTTACTATTTGGTGAATTTTTTTGCTTAATTCTTCAAAATCATCAAGAGTTATATTTATTTCGCCTGCATTTGCAATTGCAAGAATATGCAGAAATGTGTTTGTAGAGCCGCCGAGAGCTAAATCTGCAATGATAGCATTTCTAAGACTGTCTTTAGTTATAATATCTGATGGTTTTAAATCCTGTTTTACAAGTTCAACAACCTGCATTCCGCTTTCAAAAGCTATTCTTCGTTTTTTAGCCGAAACAGCAGAAGATGATGCGCAGTAAGGAAGACTCATCCCCATAACTTCGGCAAGGCATGCCATAGTGTTAGCCGTATACATTCCCTGACATGCGCCTGCTGACGGGCAGGATTCTTCTTCTAACGCAAGAAGTTCTTCTTCTTGTATTTCTCCATTTCTGAATCTTCCGACAGCTTCAAAAGAACCTGTTACCATTGTTAATTTGTGATGTCCTCTGCATTCTCCGTCAAGCATCGGACCTGCTGTTACAAGAATTGCAGGGATATTTAAACGTAATGCGCCGATGAGCATTCCGGGGGTGATTTTGTCGCAGTTTGAAAGCAATACAATTCCGTCAAGCTGATGCGCTTCTGCAACAGTTTCTATACAGTCCGCAATTAAATCGCGCGAAGGCAGAGAGTATCTCATTCCGCTATGCCCCATTGCTATCCCGTCACAAACGGCAGGAACTCCGAAAACAAAGGCCTGACCGCCTCCTGTATGAATTCCCTTTTCTATCTGGCGCTCGAGATCCCTCATTGAGATATGTCCGGGAACTAAATCCGAAAAAGAGCTTGCAATACCGATAAATGGTGAATTTATATTTTTTTTACTAACCCCTGTTGCCATTAAAAGCCCGCGGTGCGGAGTTCTGGCTATCCCTTTTTTTATAATATCGCTTTTCATAAGATAATTATACATCAACAACTTGAAAATGCTAGAAATATATGTTAATATAAATAATAAGAATCAGAAATAAGCGGAAGGAGCAAAGTATGGAAAGTTTATTACGAAGTATTAATCGGGGGGGGGGCACTCCCAGCTAGCAGAGGACAATAAGTCAGGAAGTCGAGTTGTTTACATTAATGTTATTGCGCATTTATTGCGCAATCTTGAATATGTCCTAAAAAGATCGCGCAACATGTATGCGTTGACAGGTCTTAATATTCAATTCCTCGCTCTTTTTGGATATGTTGTCGGGCAGGTTTTTATTCGGCTACTAAGATACTATGGCACTAATTCAGCAGGAAGAATTGTAAAAATTTTATGCAAAACTAAGGTTTTGGGAGGAACGGCTACGTTGCCCCCTCTCTCTAACTCTCTCCCCAAAGGGGCGATAGGACAATATATAGAAAATCAT
>ERZ780117.508-NODE-508-length-16235-cov-1.922435_pt1 | contig 16235 bp, 16 predicted proteins | sample MGYA00510985_ERZ780117 | MGnify/ENA primary metagenome ERZ780117 (study PRJEB29588, sample SAMEA2159553) | human gut metagenome | biome: human gut; feature: human-associated habitat; material: faeces | place: Denmark | collected 2008/2010 ...
CCTCGGTCAGTCTGTGGACGTCATAGCCGTGTCCTATACGCATTTTTGTTCCTCCTGTCCTAAAAATCGTACTGTTATATTTCCTCGTAGTTGCCTAAAAATTTGAAATATGAAAGCTCTGAATTAAGTTCGCTCATGAGCTTTGCCACGTCCGGAGAGGTTATTGCTCCCTCAAAATCGAGATAGAAAACAACGTCAAAATCGGTGTTTGCGATAGGGCGGCTCTCTATCATGGAAAGGTTAAGGCCTGCCACGGAGAATTTGGTGAGAAGTCTGTAAAGTGCAGATGAGGTATGTGGCAGTGCCAAGGACACTGACACGATGTCAGCATTCTCCGAGCAGAGAGTCTCCTTTGAAATGAGAATAAATTTTGTGTAATTCTCGGCGGCGTTGGCTATATTATGCCTGAGTATCTCAAGATCGTTCTGCCGTGCGCAGGCTTCTGAGCAGATAGCGGCATACGGTTCATTGCTTTCTTTTATGTAGCACGCCGCAAGGGCAGTATTTGCGTATTTATGGCTTTTAAGTCCGTTCTGAGAAAGAAACTCAGAACACTGGCTGAGCGCCTGCTCGTGGGAATAGACTATTTTGATATCCTCAAAGCGTGTGCCTTTTTTTACGGCAAGGCAGTGGGAGATCTTTACCTTAGTTGCTGCACATATCTTGAAGTCATGCTTTTTCATAAGCTCGTAGGTCTGACCAACTGAGCCTGCGGTGGAATTTGCTATGGGAAGTATGCCGAAATCCGCTGAGCCGTTTTCAACTGATGAAAAAACGTCCTCAAAATCTTCAAAGAACATTGGCTCAAAGTCGCTGAATATCTGCTTGCAGGCTATATGTGAATATGAGCCTGTGGTACCCGGTACAGCGACTTTTTTATGACCTGTCAAGTCCAACTTTTTGTACTCTATCTTATCTGAGTCTGCAAAAAACTCCTGATACTGACGGCACTTTGAAATATCCATGATGTTTTGGAAGAACACTCTTGACGCACTTTCCAAGCCCTTTGGTGAGCTTTCTGTTACATGGTCAAGTATCTCGTTTTCACGCTTGCTCTGAAAAACAGGCATATTGTTTGCTATCTTATACTCAGCCACCTTGAAGCTTATCTGCATACGCTTATTGAAAAGCTCCTGAAGCTGGCTGTCTATATCGTTTATTTCATTTCTTAATTCCTGAAGATCCATTTTTACGCTCCTTAACAGACAGAATGGTATTATTTTATCATATTTTCTGCCTTTATTCAAGAACTATTTTGTTAATTAAGGCTTTATCAAGCTGAGAAAACGGGATAACGGGCAGAGGGGTGATATCGGTCTGGGTGAGTATTTTTTCGAGCCAAACCATATGATAGCACTTGTTGAACTTAAAGGCACATCTATGGAACGTACCTATTATAGTATAGCCCATTTTTTCATGGAACTTTACGCTGTCAAAGGTGAGATACTCGTCTTCTTTTTCGGGATAGGCGACGCAGGCATAGAGGTTTGTTATATGCTGTGCCGCAAGGAGCTTTTCAAGGGCGGAGTAGAGTTTTGCACCTATGCCTTTGCGGTGAAGCCCTTTATTTACATAAACTGTGACTTCAACCGACCAATCATAGGCGGCTCTGTTTTTGAAAACGCCTGCATAGGCGTAGCCTGCTATTTTGCCGTTTTCTACTGCGGCTATGTAGGGATAATTTGCGGATATGCGGCGGATACGCTCTGCGAACTCTTCAACGGAGGGGACGTCATACTCGAATGTTATGGCGGTGTCTTCAACGTAGGGACGGTATATTTCAAGAAGCTCGTGAGCGTCCTTCTCGGTAACTGTTCTTATTATCATGGCGTTCTCCTTATAGTACCATTAATACTGTGCCTGCAGTGATAAGCACCGCACCTATGGCTGATCTTACTGTGAAGTCCTCGTGGAGAAATATCACTGCAAGGATAAGAGTGATGACAACGCTGAGCTTGTCTATGGGGGCGACCTTTGAAACGCTGCCCATTTGGATAGCCTTATAATAGCATAGCCACGAAGCACCTGTTGCAAGTCCTGAAAGGATAAGGAATACCCAGCTTTTTCTGCCTATAGAGCCTATGCCGCTTTGTGTGTGGGTGATGAACACCATGAGCCATGCCATAGCAAGCACAACGCAGGTACGCAGTGCGGTGGCAAGATTTGAGTTTACTCCTTCAATGCCGACCTTTGCAAGGACAGAGGTGAGCGCTGCGAAAACAGCGGAGAGAAGCGCAAACACGAACCACATAATACCACTTTCTTTCGTGAAAAAATTGTTTGCTCATGCTTTATTATAGCACCTAAAGGTGCTTTTTGCAATAGAATGAGCGGCAGGACGTGATATTTTACATCAGACCTGCCACTTATGCTTAGTTATTTGCGGCAAATATTTTTATTGTTCGTGAAAGTGCTGTTACCTGCTGAGGGGTACTGAATGCAGAGGGTGAGAAACGCACTGTGCCTTGTTCTATCGTGCCGAGGGTGGTATGGGTGACGGCGGCACACTGAAGTCCTCCACGGAGGGCGAAGCCTTTTTCGCTGAGATAGGAGGCGATCTCAGCGGAAGGGATATCACCGATGTTAAATGAAAGTATGGGGACTTTCTTTTGGTCTGCTTCATAGAACTTTATTTTATCTATGTCTGAAAGCTGTTCGTAGAGCTGTTTGCAGAGTTTTTCTTCGTGGGCTTTTATTACGGCAGGGGTCTTTTGGCGGACGAACGTTAGTCCCTCGCCAAGACCAATTATGCCCACTGTGTTGATTGTGCCGCTTTCAAGCTTTTCGGGGAGGAAAGGAGTCTGTTCAAGCAGGGCGGAGGTCGCACCTGTGCCACCCTCGATTATGGTAGACAAAGAATACTCGCCGTCTGAGATAAGAAGCCCTGTGCCTGTTGGTCCGTAGAGGGCTTTGTGACCTGCGGTGCAGAGAAAGTTGAAGCCGTCTGAGAGAGAAAGCTCCAAAAGCCCGCAGGCTTGTGCGCCGTCGGCTATAAAGCATATGCCGTGGGCTTTGCAGAGGACGGCTAATTCACGGTATGGCATGAGCCTGCCTGTGACGTTTGAAGCCACTGTACAGCAGATACACTTAGTTTCGGGGGTTATAAGGCGGCGGAAGTTTTCTACTGTTTCGCTGTCTGTTTCCCCTGTTCGGGCAATAGAATATTTCACGCCTCTTGTTTTTGAAAGGGCATAGACGGGTCTTGCTACTGCGTTATGCTCATGGTCTGAGATTATCATATGACCACCGTACTGCATGACACCTTTTATCGCCATGTTAAGGGCATGGGTACAGTTGGCGGTGAAAGCCACGTTCTCGGTCTGTGCGCCGAACATTTCTGCCGCCTGCTGTCTTACGGCGAATATCTTTTCAGACACTCGCATGGAAAGCTTGTGACCGCTTCTGCCCGGGTTGCCACCATAGCGTTCTACTGCCTGAGCAACGGCTTTTGCTACGGCAGGGGGCTTGGGGTAGGTGGTGGCTGAGTTATCAAAGTTTATTATGCTTCGGGTGTTTATTTTTCTCACCTCTTTTGCTCGAATATCACGTTTCTGAATGGTATGCGCTCTTTTTCAAGTATGGCGGGGGGTTTTTTTGGGGGGGCGGGGGGGTTATTTCTTCCGGGGGTGCGGTGACGGCTATGGAGTAGCCGCAGCCTGTGCCAAGATCCTTCGGGGTGCGCTGTATTTCGCAGTAGTATTTTAAACTGTTCAGCAAGTTTTTTGCTTTCATTGCATAGGTTATGGAAGTCATGGCTATAAGACTCTTTTTCATTTTTGTTGCTCCTTTATGCTGTACTTGTCCGTATACGCTTTTACGAATACACTTCAGTATATGCCGTTCACTGTTTGAGGGTGAACGCTGAAAGTTTTGTGAAAGGTAGGTGAAATTTGATAAAAGTTAATAGTCAGTTTAAATTTCGGGTGTACTATTTATAATATAAAAAAAGAAAAGAGGTAAAAGCTATGAACGGATTTATGTATAAGGTAGCGAGATTTTTTCAGGGCAGATATGGTATAGACAAGCTTTTTTACGGCATTTGCGGAGTGGCTGTGGTGCTTAGTGCGGCGAATTTGTTTGTAAGGTCGCTTATTTTACAGCTTATGGTATACGCTGTGCTGGTGCTGGCGGTAGTGAGGGCGATGTCGAGAAACTGCCAGAAGCGATACGAGGAGAACATGAAGTTTGAGAGGGCTTTCAGGGGAATTGGCAGGAAATTTTCATTCTGGAAGAGAAAGTTTGCTGACAGAAAGACCCATGTTTATATAAAGTGCGGTGTATGCAAAAAGACGTTAAGGCTTCCAAAGGTAAAGGGTGAACATACTGTGAAATGCCCTAACTGTGCAAATAAGTTCAAGGTGAAGATCTGACCTGTTGCGGAATTTGCGGAAATGTGCTATACTATATAATATAGTATGATACTGTAGGGGTGCAAAAACAATGGGAATGGGCTGTCTAGGACGCCAGCCCCTACGGAAGTGTGTCAGGTACGATTTTTTTGCGAAAAGGGAGCGGCAGGAATGCAGAAGGTAAATTATCAGAAAATGCTGGAGGGCATTATAAAAAAACACGAGGAAAAGGGCGAAGTGCCGACTTTGCTTTTGCATAGCTGTTGTGCGCCGTGTTCGTCTTATGTGCTTGAATATCTGTCGCAGTATTTTAAGATAACTGTGTTTTACTACAATCCGAACATTTATCCCCGTGAGGAGTACGATAAGCGTGTGGCGGAGCTTCAAAGGCTTATTGCACAAATGCCTATGAAAAATCCTGTTACGTTCGTGGAGCGTGGGTATGACGAGGGTGAGTTTTTTCAGGCTGTTAAGGGCTTTGAGGATATCCCTGAGGGTGGGGAGAGATGCTTTCGCTGTTACAGGCTCAGGCTTGAACGGACGGCTCAGCTTGCCAAGGAACTTGGTGCGGATTATTTTACCACAACGCTGTCTATTTCACCATACAAGAATGCTCAGAAGCTCAACGAGATATCGGAGGAGCTTGGGGAGATATATGATGTAAAGGCACTTCCTGCGGATTTCAAGAAGCGTGAGGGCTACAAACGTTCCATTCAGCTTTCAGCGGAATACGGGCTTTACAGACAGGATTACTGCGGTTGTATCTTTTCAAAAAGAGAGCGTGAAAGGCTGAATACGATTACAACAAAATCTGAATAAATATAAAAATATTAACGTTATATAGAATGCTTGTACATGATTTGATAATATATTTGGCTGTATGTAGCAAAAATAATATGCAAATTTGTGAAAAGTGGCTAAAGATTTGTGGTTAATTTGTGAAAAACGTTTATTGAAATACTTGTAAATGTGTGTTACAATATAGGCAAGATGTATGTTGAGGAGATATCGCTCAATATGTATCTAAAAAATTATTAACAAAAATGGAGGAAAAACAAATGAAAATCTCTAAGATTTTGGCTGGTATGTCAGCTATGGCTCTCGCAGCTTCAATGATGACTATGGGCGCTTCCGCAGAAATTTCAAATGCAAATTTCAATGACGGCAAGGACTACTGCTTTGACGTATTTGCAGCAGTAGGTGCTGAAAAGGCAGCTACTATCTCAAGCGTAAGAGCTAAGCTCTCTTTCAAGAACATTGATGATCTTAAGGCTAACGGCGCAGGCGGCGGATTTATCACAAGCAGCGACGGAAATAACTGGAAGCCAACAGAGTTCGGTAACGACGGTGCTGACAAGCCAATCACATTCGTAGTTGACGAAGCTTCTTCAACAGCTACAATGGAAAAGACTCTTACTGATGCTGACAAGTTCACAGGTAGTGGCGAGGACGCTCTGTCATATGCTCAGGTAGTTTTCCAGAGCTGGTGGGGCGAATTTTCAGTTGACAACGTAGCTTGCTACGATGCTGCTGGCGAACTCGTTTGCTCAGTAACAGGCGACGGAATTGACCTTTACAAGGCTCCTGAAAAGGGCGGAAACGAAGTTGACCTCAGCGAATACAAGAAGCAGACAGAGGTTACACTTAACGGTGAAGGTCTGGCTACGTCTGACGGCGGTAAGGTAAGAATCAACATCAAGCACCCATGGTGTGACGATGCACACAAGGCTGCTTTCAACCTTGTTGATGATTGGAGCGTATTTGCAGGTGCTGACGCTATTGCTGTTACAGTTGATATCTCAAATGTAACTGACGCTTTCACAGCTTATCCATGCTTCACAAATGGTATTGAGAACGGTATTGATTATTGGGAAGCTTCTGATAACAACCCTGCTGTTACAGTAAACGCTGACGGCACATACACATTTATCGTTAAGTTCCCTTCAGCTCTTGAGATGGACGCAAATAATATGTTCTTTGACATTGCTACAGACCTCGCTGGTACAGACGGCGAAGATCCTGCTGTTAAGATGGCTGTTAAGAAAGTTGTAGTTCTTAACAAGAGTGAGGCTGAGCCAACAGATCCTTCTGAGTCAACAGCTGATTCTACAGATTCAACAGATTCTGACGATTCAAATGATGTTCTCGTAGATTCTACAGATTCTAAGACTAACTCTGCTGCTACATCTTCTAAGGCTGCTAACAACGCATCTAACACAAACCCAAGCACAGGCGCTGCTGCTCTTGCTGCTGTAGGTGTTGCACTTGCTGGTGCTGCTGTAGTTGCTACTAAGAAGAGAAAGTAATCTGTAATTCAGATAATTCTTACTTAGAATAATTAAAGACCTGTCTTTTGGGACGGGTCTTTTTTTATTGCTTTTTTATCGAGGTAGTGGTATAATTGATTTATAAACTGCGGAGGTGTTTTTTTATGCGTATAGTTTTTGATGATATTAAAGAGAGCCTTGCACCGAATTTCAAGGGCGGCGAGAAAAGCTTTGCAAGCAGGGCCTATTCTGACGGAAAGAACAAGATGATGAAAGGCAGGCTCGTGCCGGGGGCTTCTATCGGTCTGCACAGACATGAGGGCAACTGCGAGATGATATATGTTCTTGAGGGCAGTGGCAAAATGCTTTATGACGGCAGTGAGGAAAGACTGTCGGCAGGAGATTTCCATTACTGCCCCGACTGTCATGAGCATAGCTTTATCAATGACGGCGACAGCGACCTTGTGTTTATTGCAGTTGTGCCAGCTCAGTAGATTTTTTCAGCTTTGTATCTGTGAAATAGTGGGTCAAAATGGCTTTGTAGTCTGAGCCTTTTTCTGCCATGGCGTTTGCGCCGTACTGGCTCATTCCTACGAGATGTCCGAAGCCGTGAGAGGTGAAAGTGAATTTTGTGTTGGCAAAGGTGAACTCGAAACATGGCGAGGAGATATCAAGGATATCGCAGAATGTGTTGGGTTGGATATCATAGCCACAGACGGTCAGGTTTGTTACATAGCCTATGCCGTCTGTTTTTGTTTTGAGCCAACTATCAGCATTGGCGAGGGGAGTGAAATTAATATGGGGGAAGCGGTCAAGAAGCTTATCTTGAAATTCCTTGGCGGTGAGTGTCTGGGTACATTCTGTGGTGTCAAGGTCTTTGTCAGCGGAGCTGTCTACTGACAGAAGATATGGGATATCCTCTCCCCATGCGTTTTTGGCGGATTGGGTATGACCGTTTGAAGCAGCGTGAAAGGCGACGATTATCGGTTCGCCTTTATAGGTGAGGATATCGTCCTTGACGGCATTGACGGCAGATCTAACTTTTTTGTAGGCTTTTTCATAGTCGCTGCCGTAATATTCTTTGGCGGCTTTCAGGGTAAAAAAGCTTTGGTAGAGGGTGCTGTCATCGCTGATGAGTGCGCCTTTTAAGGCGGGAGTAGGCGACTGGGCTTCGGAGAGCTGTCGGCGGCATATGTAGGTATGGGCGAGGACGGCTTGCGCTTTCAGGGCTTCTTCGTCAAAGTCCGCAGGCATTTGTGCAAGCACTGAGCCTATCATATATTCTTCAAGGGTGAAGTCTTCGGTCTTGCCGCTTTCGGTGAAATATACGGCTATTTTTTCTTTTTCTGAAAATGCAGGTTTCGATGCGGACTCGTTTGGGCGAAGAAATACTATGGTCGGTATTATTGTAAGGATAACAGCAAATCCTGCCATTATCTGTATCAGGTCTTTCATATGGTTTGTCCTTTCTTTTTTGGGGTACTATATTATATTCATGCAGTGGAGCAAATATTCATACAGGGTGAATTTTTGTACTGCAAATTTTTAAATGGCGGAGATATGCGGTTTTAATTTGACAGGTTATCTTAATACTTGACAAAAATCTGAAAAAGGTGTATAATATAACTTATATTTATAATATACTTGAAAGCGAGATGATCTATTCAATGATAAATAATGCAGCAAGGTCGCTTTTATGCGAACAGTTTATAGCAAACAATACTATTGACCCTAAGCTTTATGACAGATATGTGGTAAAAAGAGGCTTGAGAAACTCTGACGGTACAGGTGTTATGGCTGGTCTTACTAATATCTGTAACGTACACGGATATGTAGTAAACGAGGGTGAGAAATCTCCTATTCAAGGTCAGCTTATCTTCCGTGGATACAACATCAATGATCTGGTGTCCAACGCTCAGAAGGAGAACCGTTTTGGTTATGAGGAGATAGTTTATCTTCTTCTTATGGGCGATCTGCCTAACAGGGAGGAGCTTACTGCGTTCAAGGGAATGATGGCTGAAAACAGACCTCTCCCTGACAACTTCTTTGAGGACATGATACTTAAAGCTCCGTCAAAGAACATCATGAATAAAATGGCGAGAGCGATTCTGGCTCTTTACTCTTATGACGATAACCCTGAGAATCGTTCTCCTGAGTATGAAATGGCTACGGCTATCTCTATAATCTCTAAATTGTCTAACATCATGGTTTCGGCTTATCAGGTAAAGAAACGCTGTTATGACGGTGAAAGCTTGTTCATGCACCCTCTGATACCTACACATTCTACTGCGGAGATGATACTGTCGGCACTGCGTCCGGACAGACAGTTCACTGAGGAAGAGGCTAAGATACTTGATCTGTTACTTATGCTCCACGCTGAGCATGGCGGAGGAAATAACTCAACTTTTGCCTGCCGTGTGCTTACATCTTCCGGAACGGATCCTTATTCTGCATACTCTGCGGCTATCGGTTCACTGAAAGGTCCGCGTCATGGTGGCGCTAACCTTAAGGTGGCGGCAATGCACCAGTGCATAAAGGACAACGTTCAGAACTGGGAGGACGAGGGCGAGATCGCTGATTTCCTCACAAAGATACTCAACAAGGAAGCTTTTGACCACACAGGTCTTGTCTATGGCATGGGTCACGCTGTTTACACATTGTCTGACCCTAGAGCTGTCATACTCAGAGAGAATGCCAAGAAAATGGCTGAGAACACTGAGTTTGAGAGAGAATACAAGCTTCTTGAAACGGTGGAAAGACTTACTCCTGAGCTGTTCAAGAAGATCAAGGGCAGTGACAAGGCGATGTGCGCTAACGTTGATATGTACTCCGGCTTTGTTTACAGTATGCTGGGTATTCCTGAGGATCTTTATACGCCTATGTTCGCTGTTTCAAGAATGGCAGGCTGGTGCGCACACAGATTTGAAGAGCTTGTTACGGGCAAGAGGATGATCCGTCCTGCATACAAGGCTATCTCAGGTGAGAAGAAGTATATCCCATTGGACGAAAGATAAGCAAAATAATTTTTACCTGTTCCTAATGGACGGAAAAGGCTTGAAATATTTTTGTGTATATGATATAATAGAATCGGGTATATGCCCGGTTCTATTTTTTTGTTTGGTGTATCAGGAGGGATCGTTTGAAAAATCTTAAATTGGCTGCTGTTTGTCTTTCTTGTCTTACTATGACAGGCTGTTCGGCACTGAATTTTTCTGTTGAGGGACTTATAAACGCCCCGAAGCTTACCTCTGAGCAAAGCGAGATACATCAGGCGCTTATCGAGAGCGTGGGCAGTAATATAACTCTGAAATATCCTAAAAACGGTGAATACCGCTCGGCTTATGTTATCGCAAATATTGACGATGAGCCTACGGACGAGGCTATGGTCTTCTATGAGTACACTTCAAACGGATCTGAGGAGGACGGCTTGAGGGTGAACATTCTCGACAAGGACGAGGACGGCAAGTGGTATTCTGTGAAAGAGCTTGCAGGCGCAGGCACTGACATAGATCAGGTCATTATCTCGCCTATGGGAAGCAATAACCAGACGGACGTTTTTGTGGGATATCAAAATCTTACTAATGATGAAAAGACTATGGAGATATACAGCTATACCGACGGAGATTTCAAGCGTGTGGCGCTTGATACTTATTCGGTGCTGGAGCCTTTGGATATAAACAATGATGGTTATATAGAGCTTATCACCATTCAGAGAAGCACCAATAATGATACAGGTGCGGTGACGGCAAAGGCTTCTATGCTCAACATGAAAAACAATGAGATAACCCGTGGCGAGAACGTTGATATGTGCGATAATGTGACTTCTTATGTGTCATCAAAGACGGGAATGCTTGACAGCGGCAGGCGTGCTATTTTTATTGACGGACTGACTGCTGACGGAAAATTGCAGACGGAGATAATATACTACAGATATTCGGGGCTTCAAAATCCTATGCAGCTTAGAAGCGAAAAGCTGCTGCCTTTATGCACAAGACCAGCAGGCTACTACAGTGAGGACATGGACGGCGACGGAGATGTGGAGATACCGTCAACTTCGCCTATGGTGGGTTATGAAAACGCTGTGGCAGACGAAATGCTCTATATGACTACATGGAGCGTTTATGAGGATTTTTATGATCTGAAAACAAAATACACAGGCTATTATGCCATATCTGACGGATATTTTGTAACATTCCCAAAACGCTGGAACAGTTCTGTTACTGTGAAAAAGGACAGCGACACAAACGAGCTTGTTTTCTATAAATACACGGGAGATATAAACGAAAGCAACGAGGAGATAATGCGTATCGCTGTGTCTTCAAAGAATGATTCGGAGGATTATATCTCTGACGGATATGAGCTTATCGACAGCAAGGGTCAGCTTGACTATTTTGTGAAGCTTCCTCTTGACAGGCGTGAAAAGCTCATACCGACTATTGACGAAATTCAGAATAATTTTTACATAATAAACTGATCTTGGAGAGGAGTAAATGTAATGAAAAGAGTTTTGGTTTGCGAGGACGAAGATTCAATTAGAGAATTTGTGGTCATAAACCTTGTAAGAAGCGGTTACGAGGTAGTTGACGTAAACTGCGGTGAGGACGCTCTCAAAGCCTATGACGAAAAGGACGGCGGTTTTGACGTTGCTCTGCTTGATATTATGATGCCCGGCATCGACGGAATGCAGGTGTGCAAGAAGATAAGAGAGAAAAGCAACACTATCGGCATTATCATGCTTTCGGCAAAATCACAGGAAATGGATAAGATATCATGCCTTATGAGCGGTGCTGACGATTATATCACAAAGCCGTTCAATATTCTGGAAGTGAAGGCGAGAATCAAAGCCATTCTGCGCCGCAGTGTGACGCTGTTTGCAGGCGTGTAAATCGTTCAGGCTCTAAGCCTGAGGAGGCTTCACAGATAGTTTCAGGTCCATTTACCCTTAATCTTAAGAGCAGAACTGTTTTCAAGAACGGTGAGCAGATAGACCTTACACAGGTGGAGTATCAGATAATGGAGTATTTCTTCAAAAATCAGAATACTGCACTTGACCGTTCAAGTATACTCAATCACATATGGGGCGAGAGCTATTACGGCGACGATAAGATAGTGGACGTGAATATCAGAAGAATAAGAATGAAGATAGAGGACGAGCCTTCTAATCCTAAGTATATCCTTACTATATGGGGCTTTGGCTACAAGTGGGCAGGCGGCTCTAACTGAGCTGTGAAAACATGATGAACGGAGTTTTTATCAGTTGAGCGGAAAAAAAAGAAAAAGCGGCAGACTCAGTATCACACAGCACTGGCTGAGGAACAATCTCGGGGTGGTCGTGGGAATACTTGTGGTGCTTGAAATACTGCTTATCGTGGTGGTGAGAAATTATTACTACAGTTCCACAAGGCAGTATCTTACATCTAAAATGAAGATAGTCACCACGGCGGTAGTGAACGCTTCAGGTGACGAGCAGACTAACTATAATTCTCAGATACGCTCCCTTGTGGAAAGCTATGACGAGAAAGACAAGATAGAGCTTATGGCTATCAAGACCGACGGTGAGGTCGATGTTACATCATCAGGCTTCTCTCCCTCGGAGAATGACAACATGACCGATTATGAGGACGCAAAGAAGTCCGACACGGGAATAGGCACACAGATATATGAGCTGTCAACAGGGGAAAAGGTCATGGCGATAACATCAGTCATATCCCCGAAGGGAAGCGAATATGAAGCACTGAGAATGTTGTCTTCCATGAAAAATATCGACCATCAGATCTTTATTATGTCTATGATAATCACGGCTATCGTTGTGGCTGTCATAATGCTCATGTTTTTCTCGGGAATGTTTTTTATCAAATCTATTGTTTTGCCTATAAGAAGCATAAATAGCATAACAAGGCGGTATGCTACGGGAGATTTCAGCGAACGTCTTGAAAAGAAACGAAATGACGAGCTTGGCGAGCTTTGCGACTCTATCAACTACATGGCGCAGGAGCTTTCTAATACGGAACAGATGAAGAATGAGTTCATATCTTCTGTATCCCATGAGCTGAGAACTCCGCTTACCGCTATAAGGGGCTGGACGGAAACTGTTACCAGTATGTATGAGGACAAGGAAACCTTCAAGAAGGGTATGAGGGTCATCACAAGTGAGACGGAGAGGCTTTCGCAAATGGTTGAGGAGCTTCTTGACTTTTCGAGGATACAGGACAACAGACTCACGCTTATTATGGATACAATAGATATTCTTGCGGAGCTTGGGGAAACTGTGCTTATCTATCAGGAGAGAGCCAAGGCGCTTGGTATAACACTCAATTACTACGAGCCGAAAATGCTGCCGTTTGTTTACGGCGACAAGAACAGGCTTCGTCAGGTATTCATAAATATTGTGGACAACGCTATCAAATACTCCAACAAGGGCGACACTGTATCGGTGGAGGCTTATGAGGAGGACAATGAGGTATGTATTTCCATTTCCGACACCGGTATGGGAATATCAAAGGATGACCTGCCAAAGGTCAAGACGAAATTCTTTAAGGCAAACCTCACAAGACGTGGTTCGGGAATAGGTCTTGCGGTGGCAGACGAGATCATTCAGCGGCATGGCGGTACGCTGGAGATAAACAGTGAGCAGGGAGTAGGTACAACAGTGATGATAACGCTCCCTTGTATCGAGCAGAAGAAAAAGCCTGACAACCAGGCAACTGTAGACGTGGAGCTTATTTCTTCTGAGCCTATCGAAAACAACGACAACGTGCAGTAGACGCACACACCGCCTTGAAAGGAAAGAAAATGAGCAGTAAAGCACAAAGCAAGGAAAAATTCAAGTCAAAGATCGGCGGACAGGCTGTTATCGAGGGCGTTATGATGCGTGGCATCCACAAGGCGGCTATGGCTTGCCGCCTGCCTGACGGCACCATAGACCTGGAGGAGTGGGCGATAAAAGGCGGAAAAGATACGCCTTGGTATAGGAAAACGCCTTTTGTGAGGGGCATTTTCAGCTTCCTTACTTCTCTTATAGACGGTTACAAGTGCCTTACAAGGTCGGCTGAGAAGCAGATGACGGAGGAAGATGAGGAGGAGCAGACCAAGTTTGAACAGTGGCTGGACGATAAGCTGGGGGACAAGCTCGGTCCTATCATCACGGCGATATCTATGGTGCTGGGTGTGGGTCTGGCGATATTGCTGTTTATGTATCTGCCGTCGCTGGTGTCTAAATTCATAAGCAAGTTCATTGACCTGTCGGCTTTTGGAAAGAATCTTATCGAGGGTATTTTGAAGATAGCTATTTTCATTGGCTACACGGCTTTGACTGCTCTTACTAAGGATATCAGGCGTACATATGAATATCACGGTGCTGAACACAAGACTATCGCTTGCTATGAGCATGAAGAAGAGCTGACGGTTGAGAATGTGAAGAAATACACACGTTTTCACCCTCGATGCGGAACGAGCTTTATTTTCCTTGTGCTGTTCATAAGCATTTTTGTAAACACAATATTCAGAGTATCATGGGCAAGCATTTTGCTGAGAGTTGTTATAAAGATAGCGCTTCTGCCTATCGTTACGGGTATTGCTTACGAGCTTATAAGGCTTGCGGGAAAATATGACAATATTTTCACTAAGATAATCTCTGCACCGGGTCTGTGGATACAGAGGATAACTACAAGCGAGCCTGATGAAAGTCAGATAGAATGTGCGATCGCAGCACTGAAAGCTTGTATACCTGAAAATAAGGAAGATGACAAATGGTAAAAAAGAAACTGTTTGATAAATGTGTGGGACTGCTTGAAGAAAGCGGTCTTGGTGAGAACGCTGTCTGCGAGGTCACATGGGTGTTTGAAGATGTGGCTGAGGGGGATGATATCACTCCTGAGCAGGAAAAGCGTATAAGCGACATTGTCACACGTCGCTGTGATGGCTATCCTTTGCAGTATCTCCTTGGACAGTGGGAGTTTTATGGTCTGCCTTTCAAGGTGGGCGAGGGCGTGCTGATACCACGTCAGGACACGGAAACTATTGTTGACACGGCTTTGAAGATGTTTGCAGGCAAGAAGGATATCACTGTTATAGACCTTTGTTCAGGCTCGGGGTGTATTGGTATCACCCTTGAAAGGAAACTTGACTGCGGTCGGGCAGTGTGTGTGGAAAAGTCTGAAAAGGCGGCAGAGTATCTCCGTGAGAATATAAGTCTGAACGGCTCGGGGACTGAGATAGTCATGGGCGACGTTACAGACGAAAAGCTTGTGGAGGATATGCCTGAGGCTGACCTTATAGTGTGCAATCCCCCTTATCTCACAACAGAGGACATGGACGCTTTACAGCGTGAGGTCACTTTTGAGCCTGCGGAAGCTCTTTTCGGCGGTGAGGACGGCTTGGACTTCTATCGTGAGATAGTTCGCAAGTGGAAGAAAAAGCTTAAAAGCGGCGGCATTATGCTCTTTGAGATCGGTATCGGTCAGGAGGACGAGGTAATGCGGCTGATGATACAGCACGGCTTTAAGAACGTGAGATGCAGGAAAGACTTGTGCGGTGTTTACCGCTGTGTTTCGGGCATTTATGAGAAATAGTACTAAAATTTGTACAGATAGATAAATTACGGTTACTGTACAGACAAACGGACAGTTAGTGTGATATGATATAGATACGGATAAAACACCGATAAGATAGGGAGGTCATATAAAATGGCGATAGACAAGAAGAAAAAAGAAGCCGTTAAGACGGTAGTAAAAATAACAGACGCAGAGGAAAAGAAAAAGGCTCTTGACACAGCGATAGCATATATTGAAAAGCAGTTCGGCAAGGGTGCGATCATGAAGCTTGGCGAGGCTAAGGCTATGGATATCGAGGCTATACCGACAGGCTCAATGACCCTTGATATGGCGCTTGGTATTGGAGGAGTTCCGAGAGGAAGAATTATTGAGATATACGGACCTGAGTCATCAGGTAAGACAACGGTCGCACTTCATGTTATCGCAGAAACGCAGAAAATGGGCGGCGAGGTAGCTTTTATCGACGTTGAGCATGCTCTTGACCCTGTTTATGCAGGTCAGCTTGGCGTTGATATCGACAATATGCTTGTTTCTCAGCCTGACAGTGGTGAGCAAGCTTTGGAGATAGCCGAGGCTCTGGCTCGTTCCGGTGCTATCGACTGTATCGTTATCGACTCGGTTGCGGCTATGGTAACAAAGTCTGAGATAGACGGCGAAATGGGCGACACTCACGTTGGTCAGCTTGCAAGACTTATGTCCCAGGCTATGAGAAAGCTCACATCTGTTATCGCAAAGTCCAATACAACGGCTATATTTATCAATCAGGTCCGTGAAAAGATAGGCGTTATGTACGGAAACCCTGAAACTACTCCAGGCGGACGTGCTTTGAAGTTCTACGCTTCTGTAAGAATAGAGGTCAGACGTGGAGAGCAGATAAAGAACGGTTCTGAGGTCATTGGTAACAGAACAAAGTGCAAGGTGGTAAAGAATAAGGTAGCACCGCCGTTCAAGGAGTGCGAGTTCGATATCATGTACGGCAAGGGTATCTCCCGTGTGGGCGAGGTGCTTGACATGGCGGTAGACCTTGATATCGTTAAGAAGGGCGGAGCTTGGTTCAGCTACAACGA
>ERZ780117.511-NODE-511-length-16174-cov-2.497922_pt1 | contig 16174 bp, 8 predicted proteins | sample MGYA00510985_ERZ780117 | MGnify/ENA primary metagenome ERZ780117 (study PRJEB29588, sample SAMEA2159553) | human gut metagenome | biome: human gut; feature: human-associated habitat; material: faeces | place: Denmark | collected 2008/2010 ...
ATAATAAAGAGTAATCCGTCTATGTCTTTGTTTTCGTTGATTGATAGGATGTGTATCACTATAACCAAAGCAAATAGCAATCGCTTTTGATTCAAGTGAAGTCTCTTGCAGGCAAAGAAGCAAAATATCATCTTCTACTAGTCGGGGATATTTTAGCCGGAGGTCGGTGGCATAATCAGCATATATATTAAGTATTGTATCTTTCAGTTTTTTTTGTTCAGGAGCGGTCAATACTTTTATATTTTTCTTATCTATAACTTTCTGATTAAATAAACTATGTACCTTCTTATAAATTTCACTTTGTGTAAAAAGCCAGTTACGTAGCTGTATTTTTTCTTTTTGAAGTTGTGCTATGATTTGTTCTCTTTCATGTATTTGCATTTCTTTATTCTTTTGTTCCTCTTGTAAATCAGAATGTTCTTGCTGCAATAGAAAAATTATAGCTTGATTATCATTTATGATGGTCTGTAAAGAAGATAGTTTATTCTGAGTTTGCTCTAATGCCTGTTGATAATAAAATTGTTCTCTCCTTTTTCGGTTTATACGGTTTTGATAAACAAGTATTATTAGAAAACAAGTTATGGAGGCACTTACAATGATAATCAATTGAATATGTTGTCCTTTGATTTGTTCTTCTCTGACCCGCATTTTAGTCTTATATCCATAAATCAGTTGTTGTGTTTTTGTTGATTGCTCTGTTGTTACTATAGAATCTAAGATGTCAATATAGTCCTCTAAATATGCAGTAGCGATTTCATAGTTTCCATTCTCTTTTTCTAAATCGCTTAAACTACGTAAACATAAATACCTGCCATTGAAAGAAAGGTCCTCCATACTTTTATTTATGTAATAAGCAGCGCTGTCTCTATTTCCCTCTGTTTCCAATAATAGGTTTCCCAAATTATAATAATATCTGCCTTTATTCTCATATTGTGGCATACTTATAAGTGCTTGTTGAGCATAATGTACAGCGGAATCTAGTTGGTTAAAATCATAATAATCAAGACTTAATGATAGTAATGAGCTTGCAATCATTGCGGAATCTTTCATAGACATGGCATACTTTAATGCTTTCTGTTGTGTTATGATTGTAGAATCCTCTTTATTTGTCATACAGTAATAGGAACTCATGGCATATAATGCGATAAATTTATCCTTATCTGTTGTACAATGCTTGTAAAGGTCTCGGTATATTTTCATCGCTTCTTCATAGTATTTGGCTTTATAATAAAGATTTCCTAAAGTACTGAGCGTAATTCTTCGAGTTTCTATTTCTTTTGGAAAATTAGTTAAGATTGTTAGCCCTTCTTGTAAGTGAACGATTGCGTCCTCTGTACTGTTCATTTCTACTTCCAAACGCCCTTTGTAGAGCAAAGCTACGGCCCGTTCTTTTTCTTCATCGTCATAATACTCTAATGCTATATTCAGTAAAGAATCGCAAGGAAGCAATGACTGTTCACATTTATCCGTGGCACGTGCAAGAAGCAGTGCATAGCGTGCGCATTCTTTGTCTGAAAAATCTTCTATTTCTTCCGGCTGAATGTTCAATAATTGGAGTACGCTGTCAGGATATTCATCCATTAGTGAATCTGCTTTTAAGAATAAGGCTTCTGTCTCATTGTTGTGTGAACAGGAAAAGAGTAGCAATGATAAGCTAAGCAATGCTGATGTTATTTTCATTTTAGTTATAGCTTGTTTGTTTTGTCGACGGCAAAGGTATAAATAATTATTTGTAAAACGACTGTTGAAATCGTTTTTAAATATTCATTCGTTTCGCTTTTCCCGCACAGCCAGACCAAAAACGGCTCGGATAGGGCGTGCTTTTACCAGACTTACTGATATAACGAGGGTCAAAGGCGAGAGCAAGACGAGAGCCCAAGTGCGATTCCACTAATGAGGAATTGAAGGAAAGCCAGTCAAAAACAACTTGAAATTGCTGACGATAACGTTGCTCACCATACTTACCATAGCGACTCTATTGAAGGAAATTAACCCGACCGGGAATAATCAAATATAAAAGTAGCACTTCAAGCATAAATTTCTCACGCCATTTGTTTATCTTCATACCTGATTCTATCAAGCATGACTTTATTATCTCAAGATATTGGTCAAGTTCTGTATGGTTCATTGCAATTAAAGAGGTAGCAACCCTTAATTTAATGAATCAGCAGGATTTGACCTGCTTTTTTATGTTAATTCAAAACTTAACGAACTATTGATAATATAAACTAATTATGATCGGTTACTTTGAACTATAATTATCTAAGAATGAGTCCCCTTTGAAAAGTGTATTTTAGTACTTTTTTGTAAAGTAATGGAAAAATCTTATATTCTCTACTTACAGGAAGTCAAGAGTTTGTAAACAGGAAGTTAACTCCTTGTCGACAGAAAATACACTTCTTGTACTCTTCTGATAATCAATGATTAAACATTGACCTGAAAGATTTGTTTTGTAATTATAGTTGCCCTATATTTTACGTGCCTCTTCTGCATTTTATGCCCCTTCTGCTTTGCGTCCCCTTTTACTTTACGCTTCCTTCTGCTTTACATACCCTTTAACTTACTCTTACATAGCGCTTTGTTTACCTTCGAATGCTTTGATTTTGTATGTCTACAACTGTGGTTTACGTGCTTCACAATTGTGGATGTGCTGCTTCACAATCGTGAAGCACATAAACCACGGCTGTGGACATATCAAAACATCGCTTGTCAGCGGAAGAAACATGGAGTGTAAGCAGAAGGAACATGGGTGGTTAGTGAAAGAAATACAGGCCGGATGACGCAAGATTATGATGTGTGCTGAACGGACGAAGGCGTATATCAAGCAAAAAGCGGCATACCTTCCATACTTTTCCTCATAAAAAGGCATAAAAATAGCAGGTTGCCAAACGGCCATTTTTAGCATCTTACATGATATACATAGCAGATTATGAGCGATATATATTCATTTTACTTGGTGCAAGCAAATTTGCCTACACTTCTTTTCTATTTGCTGCCACCACCGCTCAAACCACGATGAACAAGGCGATACAAGCTATGAGTGCAAGCGTGCAGGTAAAAGTGTGCATAAACTCATAGTAGAAATGTGAATGAAATATCTAACGAACTATTGTTACTGAGTTCACTTTTCAAAAAAAACAGTGGGGGAGTCTGTCTGCGCCTAAAAGAAAGTACAACAAGAGTTCTCGGACAAGCTGGGGAGGGGGTTAAGCTCTTTCACATTGCACTTCCACTCCTGCCGCATCTAAGTCAGCACCCATGGGAGGATTACGTTTAGCGAGTTTCAGCTCAATAGCTTTAACGGTGGGGAAAGTACGGAACAGGCGTTTTATGATGCGTCCGCAAACATGCTCCAATAATTTAGAAGGTATCTCCATCTCAGCCTTCACATTTTCGTATACATCGGCATAGCTGACGGTATGTGTCACGTCGTCAGTCTCGGCTGCACGTGCAATATCGACTTTCAATTTCAGGTTAATGACAAATTCATTACCCACTTCCCGCTCTTGCTGACCTACACCGTGGTAGGCAAAGAAACGGACGTTATCAAGGAATATATAACTGTTCATATCAAATAGAATATTCGGTGGATGACAAAAATAAGAATTACCTCCCAGTAAACAAAGAAAACAGGTATATTTGTGCCAACAACTAAAAAAAACAAGACATGAAACACTTGTATTCCTTTCTTTTATCCGCATTGGTCTGCCTCTCTCTTTCGGCGCAGAACAAGGTAAGCGGGGATTCGCTTGCCGCTGACTTTCATTATCTGGTGAAACAGCTTGAAGCTGCGCATCCCGATCCGTACACAGGTTTCGGAGGCAAAGTCTTCTTCCATAAGCAAGCGTTTAATTTGGAAAATGAGTTACGTAGTCAGCCCCATACCCTTCAGGAGTTTTGGGATAAGTCGATGGCATTTCTGTCTTTCATTCAGGACGGGCATACGTATCTTTTTTCTCTTGCGTCCAAGCAGCAACAGAAGCAGAGCTACTTGCCTGTTGGGTTCAGATGTATTCCTGACGGGCTGATCGTGCAAAGTCTTCCGGCTGCACATCAAGATTTGCTGGGTAGTCTTCTTGTCGGAATCAATGGCAAGAGTATGGACGAATTGCTGGCGCGGACGGCAAGTCTCTTTGCATGTGAGAATCTCTATAACCGTTATTCCGTATTTTGCCGGAACGTAGTGAGAAGGCAGTTTATGCAACAGTTGTTACCGGATTTGGAAGACACGGTTTGTTTCTATTTGCGCACTCCGGATGGAAAGGATGTGACTTTGGAACAGCACTTTATGGAGAATGAGGAATTGAGGAAAGCAGAGAAAGTGAACCTTCCGTCCTGGGTGGGATGCCCTGAGGAGCAAATGGCTTATCGCTTCATAGACAAGAAGAAAGAGGTGATGATGTTTAAAGTGAACAGCATTATGGCGCGTGATAATTTTGAGTATATGTATAAGCATATGAAAGGGGATCTGCTCCGTCAGATGGAGTTTTACTATCAGAATGCTTTGAAGAAAGAGATGCCTGCGGATACTTTGCAGGCTATCCGTGCATTGCCTTCGTTTTCGGGAACTTTTGCCGCTATGCTGAAAGAGATGAAGAAGCATCATTCGGAATATCTGATTATTGACCTTCGGGGAAACAGCGGTGGTTGGACTCCTATCGTACTGGCTTCTTTGTATCAGCTTTATGGGGACAAATACTTGCAGAAAGATATGGATACGGAGTATTATCGGATTGTTTCACCGCTGTATATGAATAAATTAGAGATAACTCTTGAAGAGTTCAATAGGCGTTACGGAACCGATTATAGCTTCGGTGACTATACGTTCAGCATGAAAGAGCAGGAGGATATACCGCTTGATACCTTGCGCCGTCAGTTTATTGATGGCTGCATGAGTAGTGTGAAAGAAGAATTGCGTGCACAGAAAGGTGCTCCGGTATATGCTCCGAAACAGGTCTTTGTAGTAACGGATGAGCGGACGTTCAGTGCTGCGTTTCATTATGCTTTCATGCTGTGGAAGATGGGAGCTACGGTGGTGGGCGTGCCAAGCGGACAGGCTCCGAATACTTTTATGGAACAGACTCTTTTCAAATTACCTTATACCGGAATAGAAGGTTCAATCTCTAATTCCGTGCAAATATTCCTGCCGGGGAAGGATAAGCGTGCAAAGACTTTCTGGCCGGATGTGATGTTGACTTATGACGAATACAAGCAGACAGGTTTTGATAAGCAGGCGGAAATTTTGTTTTTACTGAATAAGATAGGACAAGAAAAGTAGGAGTTTTTAAAAAAAGGCACCTGCTATGGGTGCCTTTTTCTACTATAAAGATTGAGAGTATTATCCTTTTCGTCCGGTCTGTTCTATCAGTCCTTTGATCTTCTCGTTCAGACTTTCCGCTTTCATTAGTTGTTCCAGTGTCAGGTGCATACGGTAGCGCCAGTAATGTCTGGGGTTGGCAGGCACGTTGATGCGCTCTTCCTGTACATTGGGGTTGCGCCATTTTCCGTCCATAGCCATCCAGTCCTGCAAGGAGAGGATGCACAGGATGGAGTTGCTGTAAAGATGGTTGCGTACCACTTGCTCGCAAAGTTCCGGAGTGGCAACGGCAGGTGCAGCGCCGTAATGTCCCAGCATGGTGTTGTAGTACCGTTGCGTTTGCTGGAAATCTTCTTCCCACCAGCCGCGCAGCGTAGACATATCATGCGTAGAGATGGTGCAAACCGAGCGGTACGGATACCAGTCCGGATGTCCGAATTCCTGTGAAGGATCTTTCGGCATGCGTTGTATCTCGAGGCTAAGGATGCGCAGGTCGTTCATCACCCAAGCTACACAATCGGGGATCATGCCGAGGTCTTCACCACATACCAGCATACGGGTGGATTGCGTCAGTTGCGGCAACTTCTTCATGGCTTGTTCGCGCCAGAACTCGTTGTGGCGATGATAGTAATACTGATCGTACAAACGATTGAATGCTGCCTTCTCCCAATCATTCAGGGCACGGTAAATGTAATCGTGTTGTACGCCGATGCGCGGATGGAATTTGTGCGGGTCTTCACGGTCGGGCACAAACAGTACGTCACTGATTAATGCGTCTAGTCCGTCGCGTATCCAGATGCTGTCTTCGTCCGTCTTTCCGGCAAAGTAAGCCTCTACTTTGCGCTGTGTGTCGAACTCGGGACGCATGCGATATATTTCCCATGTTTCCGTAGGCTCTATGAAGGTCTGCTTTACATAATCAGTATGCGGGCCGAACATTTGTCCGAGGAAGTATTCATGGATATAGGGTTTCGTGAAGAAATCTTCGCGGAATGCCATTCCGTAGCCTTCTATTTCTTCGCGCGTCATCGGCAGGGCGGGAACAAACTGGCCCAGCAGTCCGTGTACGGCATGCATCGGGATTTCCCAAATGCGGAAGAAACCCAGGATGTGGTCGATACGGTAGGCATCGAAGTATTCCGACATCTTGCGGAAACGCTTCATCCACCAGGAATAACCGTCTTTCTCCATTACGTCCCAGTTGTATGTCGGGAAGCCCCAGTTCTGACCGTTCACGGAGAAGTCATCGGGTGGTGCGCCCGCTTGTCCGTTCAGGTTGAAGTAGTAGGGTTCTGTCCACGCTTCTACGCTGTTGCGGCTGATGCCGATAGGAATGTCACCTTTCAGTACTACACCATTGGCTCGTGCGTGTTCCGTTGCAGCCAGCAGTTGCAGGTGCAGGTGGAACTGGATGAAGAAGTAGATGGCGATATGCGGATAGTCGGCAGATTCCGGCTGGCATAACTTTTCTATTTCTTCTGCTTTGTATTCTGTGAATTTCGGCCATTCGCGGAAGTTGGGTGTCTTGTAGGCATCGCGCAGATAGCTGAACACGGCGTATGGCTGTAACCATTCTTTGTTGTTCTCGAAGAACTTCCGGAAGGCATCGGATGCCAGAACTTGTTCGCCTTCCTGCTTGTATATCAGGCGGAAGAACTCCCATTTTGTCTGGTTTACTGCTTCATAGTCCACGGTAGGCAAAGCATTCAGCTCTTTCTGCCGTTTATTGAATTCTGCCATTGCCTTTTTGTCCTTCAACGTACCCATCTGTTTCAGATCGGCATACATGGGGTGGAACGCATAAATGGATATGCTGTTGTACGGATAAGAATCCGTCCATGTATGTGTCATGGTGGTGTCGTTGATAGGTAATATCTGTACGGCTTTCTGGCGGGTAAGTACAGCCCAGTCTATCATTTGTTTCAGGTCGCCAAAGTCACCTACTCCGAAGCTCTTTTCGGAGCGCAGCGAGAAGATGGGCACGGCTACTCCGGCACCTTTCCAGTCGGGTAGGGCGAAGTAAACGTAACGGTCACCGATCACCAGTGTTTCGTTAGCGCCTATCTGCGGATCGGCCATGTAGCGGTTGGGGTTGTTTTCCCATGCCACGGCACGACGCTCTTTCTTATTATAAAGGATGAATTTATACTCCAGCGGGAAGCTGATTTTCGATGCGTCTACTTCAACCTGCCATTCCGGGAAGTTGGCGTCGCTCATCAGAACGGCTTTATCCGCGTCCCAATCTCCCAGAACTTTCTGGTTGCCGCAAATGCCCAGACAGTGATCATTGTCGATGCATGGAGCATACGCCTTGATCAATAATCCTTTCTTGTGGCTCCTTGGAGCGGCGTTACGTTCGGGATGTGCAAGCAGGGACTCCGTGAAAGCAGACGTGTAGAAGTATTGCTGTTCGGGCAGATTCTTCCAGCAGTCTTGCAGGCGGTAGACTTTCTTCTTGTCAGCCGATACATAGAGCGTGCGGGGAAGGCTGTTCCACTCCGTACGTGTATCTTTGCCGTCGCGATAAATGTGATAACTGTATTGTACGATGCCGTTTTCAGGCGCTTGAATGTCCGCATCTAAAGTCCAGTGAATGCCATCCACTGTTTGTAAAGGTATGGCTTTACCGGGCTGATTGTTGCCCAGTTCAAGAATAGATCCTAAGACTCTAACCTCTTCACCCCAACTTGTGCGGTACTCGATATGAAAAGATAGTATCATATAATATTAGATTTAGTAATAGCTGCATTGATTATGCAAGTATAGACATTATTCCGCATAATCAAGCAGCTACCGCTATCTAAGTTTTTTAAATTCCTATGCAAACGTTTGTGCTTGCATTTCGCAGATCTGTTTTTATCCGCAACGTGAAGCTCCGCAAGTGGTACAAATGAGGCAACCTTCCTGATATACAAGTGTTTCGTTGCCGCAGTTCGGACATTTCTTGCCTTTGGCTTCTGTGCCGTCCGTTATGTATTTCTTCAATGCGCGTTCCACACCGTTCTTCCAGGTATTGATGCTTTCGCTGTCCAGTTGCAGAGAGCCGACCAGCTTGATAACCTGTTCGATAGGCATACGATAACGCAATACTCCGGAGATCAGTTTGGCGTAGTTCCAGTATTCCTTGTTGAACTTTTCGGACAGACCTTCAATGGTGACTTTATATCCGCGTTTGTTCTGGAACTGGAAGTCGTAACGCTTGCTGCCGTCCTTGTCCACCTTCTTAATAATGTGTCCGGAAGTAACGTTCTTCGGCAGAATAATGCCTTCATCGTCATCCTGAAGACCGGTGAAGATTTCGTAAGGATGTCCGTCCAGCAAACCGACGAATGCCACCCACTTTTCTTTATTATTCTGGAAACGTACGATGTCGGCATCCAGAACTGTCGGGCGGGTTTCTACTACCGTAGGCGGTTTGCAAGGAGGCATTTCTTCTTTCTTATCGCTCTTGGCAGAAATGAGTACGCCCGAACGTGAGCCGTCACGATAAACCGTACAACCTTTACAACCGGATTTCCATGCCTCTACATACAGGCGGTTTACCAGGTCTTCATCCACATCGTTCGGCAGGTTGATGGTTACGCTGATAGAGTGGTCTACCCATTTCTGGATACGTCCCTGCATCTTGACTTTCATCAGCCAGTCTACGTCGTTTGAGGTTGCTTTATAATAAGGTGATTGCTCAACCAATACGTCGATCTCTTCTTGTGTGTAACGTTTGGAAGGATTGTGTCCTTGCGCTTCCATCCATGTAACAAACTTGGGGTGGAAGACAATATATTCTTCAAAAGCATCTCCGGTTTCATCCACGAAGTCTACGTGTACGTTAGTGTCGTTCGGATTTACTTTACGGCGACGTTTGTATACGGGCAAGAATACAGGCTCGATACCTGAGGTAGTCTGAGTCATCAGACTGGTGGTTCCCGTCGGTGCAATGGTAAGGCAGGCAATATTGCGGCGGCCGTATTTCTTCATATCCTCATACAACTGGGGATCTGCTTCGCGCAAACGATTGATGAACGGATTATTCTTTTCACGTTCGGTATCGTAAATTTCGAATGCACCACGTTCTTTTGCCATTTCCACTGATGAACGGTAAGCACTCAGGGCAACGGTCTTGTGCACTTTTTCAGAGAATTCGGTAGCTTCTTCCGTACCGTAACGCAATCCCAGCGCAGCAAGCATATCACCTTCGGCAGTAATACCTACACCGGTACGGCGTCCTTGTCCACTCTTCTTATAAATCTTGTCCCACAATATACGTTCTGTATGTTTCACATCTTCGCTTTCGGGGTCAGCATCAATCTTTTCCATGATGCGTTCTATCTTCTCCAATTCCAGATCGATGATATCGTCCATAATGCGTTGAGCCAACGCTATATGTTTCTGGAACAATTCAAAGTCAAAGTATGCATCCGGTTTGAAGGGGTTTACCACATAAGAATAAAGATTGATAGCCAACAAACGGCAGGAGTCATACGGGCACAAGGGAATTTCACCACATGGATTGGTGGAAACAGTGCGATATCCCAGGTCTGCATAACAATCGGGTACGGATTCTTTTAATATGGTATCCCAGAACAATACACCCGGTTCTGCCGATTTCCATGCATTGTGAACGATCTTCTTCCACAAATTGGTTGCATTGATCTCCTTCTGCACAGTTGGTTCAGCGGCATTGACAGGATATTGTTGAATATATGGAGTACCTGTGATAGCAGCGGTCATAAATGCATCGTCCAGTTTCACAGATACATTGGCACCTGTTACTTTGCCTTCCGTCATTTTAGCATCGATGAACGCTTCTGAATCGGGATGTTTGATAGATACACTTAGCATCAGTGCGCCACGCCGTCCGTCCTGAGCAACTTCACGTGTAGAATTGGAGTAACGCTCCATAAATGGCACCAGGCCGGTGGAGGTTAAAGCCGAATTTTTCACTGGAGAACCTTTCGGGCGGATGTGCGACAAATCGTGTCCTACACCACCACGGCGCTTCATGAGTTGTACTTGTTCTTCGTCTATTTTGAAGATGGCACCATAAGAATCCGCCTCTCCATCTACTCCGATCACGAAGCAGTTAGACAAAGAAGCTACCTGATAGTTGTTACCAATTCCGGTCATCGGACTTCCCTGCGGAACGATGTACTTGAAGTGGTCGAGCAGATCGAATAGTTCCTCTGCACTTAATGGATTAGAGTATTTAGCCTCGATACGGGCTACTTCATTGGCTATTCTCCAATGCATGTCTTTCGGAGACTTCTCGTAAATATTTCCGAAAGAGTCTTTTACTGCGTACTTGTTTACCCAAACACGCGCAGCTAACTCGTCGCCTTGAAAATATCGTAAAGATTCTTCATAAGCTTCCTCGTAAGAATAAGTTTGTTTTTCCACGATTCTTTTTTCCTTAGATTTATTTTTTAATAAGTAAGAGTGTAGAAGTGATACCTATCATTAACAAATGCGATTGCAAAGCTAAGAATGTTTTTTATTATAGCAAAATAAAAACAGAATAAATTATGAACAGGCTATGAGATTTCCATTTTTGAATAATAGATTGCTGATTTATAAAATATTAGCATTGTTGTGTGAACAAAAAGTTTCCAAAAAAGAAAATTGTTTTTAGACTTTGATTAAACAGGCTAATTGATTTTAGAAAACGTAGATAAACTTTAAACTCGTTATTTGACAACAAATTGCTATTCTTTTTCTATATTTGCAAAAAAATAAAAGAATGGAAATCCTAAAACAGAGAAGAACAATCCGCAAATATCAACAGAAAGATATTTCTTCAGATTTGTTAAATGATTTGCTTGATTCTGCATTTCGAGCCTCTACAGTCGGAAATATGCAGGTGTACAGTGTAATTGTAACGCGTGATGCAGAACGGAAGGCTAGGTTGGCACCGGCTCACTTCAATCAGCCGATGGTGAAAACTGCACCTGTGGTTTTGACGTTTTGTATAGACCTGCGCCGTTTTACTAAATGGTGCGAACAGCGAAAAGCAACTCCCGGGTATAATAATTTAGAGTGGTTCGTAACCGGCTCTGTAGATGCCCTGCTGGCAGCACAGACTTTTTGTGTGGCTGCGGAAGAAAAAGGATTAGGTATATGTTATCTGGGTACGACGACTTACAATCCGCAAATGATAATCGAAGCCCTGGAGCTACCGGAATTGGTATTTCCTATTACGACAGGGACGGTAGGTGGGGCCTGCCGAGGAGCCTGCACAGGTAGATCGATTGCCGCTGGAAGCTATTGTGCATGAGGAGACGTATCATGATTATACTCCTGAAGATATAGATCGCCTGTATGCCTATAAGGAATCTTTGCCCGAAAATAAGCAATTTATTTTTGAAAACAACAAAGAAACCTTGGCTCAAGTCTTTACGGACGTGCGTTATAAGAAAGAAGATAACGAAGTAATGTCGGAGAATCTTTGGAAAGTAATAAAAAAGCAGGGTTTTTAACCCTGCTTTTTTAATGATGCTTGGATATCATCTATTTCTGCGCGGAAAGTTTTGTCTACTTCCCGTAATTCTTTAATGGTTTTGCAGGCGTGCAATACGGTTGCGTGATCTTTGTGGCCTATTAATGCGCCTATCTTAGCCGTCGAAAAATCTGTATAGGATTTAGCGAGAAACATGGCTATCTGGCGTGCCTGTACCACTTCGCGTTTTCGTGATTTAGTATGGATGGTAGCGGTATCCAGTGAGAAATGCTTGCATACCACGTTGATGATGTCATCAACGGTAATAGATTTACTTTCACTTTTTACTACCTTCCGTACAATGCGTTGCGTCAGTTCCAGATCAATTTCCTTATTATATATAGTAGAATGTGCCATGATGGAGATGACGATACCTTCCAGGTCACGCACGCTGTCACCCACATTTTCTGCAATATAATCGATTACTTCCGGAGGGAACTGTAAACCGTCACGATGTATCTTATTGCGCAGGATGTTCTTGCGTAATTCTACGGTTGGTCTTTCAAGTTCAGCTACCATACCCCATTTGAAACGGGTGATGAGTCGTTCTTCCATGCCTTGCAATAATACGGGAGCACGGTCTGAAGTCAGGATAAGCTGTTTACCGTTTTGGTGTAAGTGATTAAAGATATGAAAGAATGTATTCTGTGTTTTGGTAACACCGGCAAATTCTTGAATATCATCGATAATCAATATGTCAATTGATTGGTAGAAGTTGATAAAATCGTTTGTAGTATTGTTACGTACAGAGTCGGTATATTGTACCTGGAACAGATGTGCCGATACATATAGCACTCTCTTGTCCGGATAGAGTTCTTTGATTTTTGTGCCTATAGCATTTGCAAGGTGCGTCTTTCCCACGCCCGATGCTCCATAGAAAAACAGCGGATTGAAAATTGTTTTCGCCGGGTTTTGAGCGACAGCTTCTGCTACGCTGCGTGAAAGTTTGTTGCTATAGCCTTCTATAAATGTTTCGAAGTTGTATTCAGGATTCAGATGAGGATCTAAATCTGCAATAGGAGCTTGCGGTATTTCTCTGCCGATTACCTTTTTCTGTGGAATAATAGTGCGGGGAGTAGATTCGAGATTGACGGTAGTACGTGAACTCTTATCCACCATAACATTATACAATAACTTGGTGCCATCACCAATAACTTTATATAGAGTTTTACGCAACAAGTCAACAAACTTGTCCTCCAAAAACTCATAGAAGAACTGGCTGGGTACCTGTACGACCAGCGTCTTGTCCTCATATTTTAAAGGTATGATGGGGAGAAACCATGTTTTGTATGTCTGCTCCGGAACATTGTCTCTGATGATTTCAAGACAGCGGTTCCACAGCCCGACATGATCTATTTCACTCATAACGGCTATAAATACATTTATTAATTAAGCATAACTTCTACGATTGCAAAATTGGCAATCTTATTCGAGAAAAACAAATCCTTTTTTTCTTGCGTTTTTAGGGAAAGTAATAAGCTCTTTACTTTCAGCTACTTATCGGTTACTATGAGTATACTCCTTATATAAGGTGTGTTGCATTTATCTAATACTTTGTCATATAGTGGTTTATGTAGCTTTGCGTCTCTTGTTTTCTTTCTGTGCCCAGAGCAGGAAAAAGCCCTTTTTCGCTCCTTGTATAGAGCAAATGAGGGCTTTCCTTTTAATTCCTTTATAGACTTATTATTTAGACAAAATCTATATAACGTCCATCTTTTACTTATCTTTCTTGCCGAATAGGGAGAAATGGACGTATCGTTTCGGATGCGATTTCAAGTCTTCCAATAAACTTGCTGCGTTGGCAGTGGTGGCGTTCAGATTATTATATAGAGAAGGGTCGTTTAGCAAAAGTCCGACGGTATTGTCTTTCTGGTTCAATTTGTCTGTAATCATTTTTACATTGTTCAAAGTTGCGTCTACCTTTTGCATGGCGGCAGCATAATCTATCTCCTTTAAGTTGTTGGAAATGAGTGCAAAGTTGTCTCCAATGGTATTGAGCTTGCCGGTCAGTTGTGGAATATCATCCTTCATTAGAGTTTGCAACTGGCGGCTTGTGACGGCCATACTTGCTGTTAAATCTTGTACGTTATGCAAGGTTGCAGGGATGGCGGGGTCGGCTAGTATGACATTTAAGGATGCGAGGATGGAATCCAGCTTGGGCAGCATCTTCTCTACTTGCGGCATCATGGTGGCAACTTTTTCCATCATTCCGTTGTTCAGCACGCCGGGGATTGTGTCTCCAATCTGGTATTTCTCCCGTGGGTTATTGGCAAGCAGCAGGTTCATCTTTACGCCGCCAAGCATTTCGGCTGCCAGTTCTGCCGTACTTCCTTTGGGAATGCGCAGCTCTGGGTCAACATCTATTTCGGCAACGACTTTGCCCGGTTGGGTATAGTCGTAGTACAAGTCGCGGACAATACCCACGCGGAAGCCGTCGGCAAAGACCGGGCTGGATTTTGTCAGCCCATTGACATTCTGGAATTTCACGTAGAAATAGCTGGAGGGCTTGAACATATTTATCCCTTTCAGGTAGTTGATGCCGTATACCAATATGCAAAGTGCAGCTATGCCTGCTATTCCTATTCTAACTTCTTTTGTAATATACTTCATGATGTATCTTTTGTTATTTATTTCTGTTCTTTTTAAATTCGCTGATGGCTGTGTTGACGTTTATCTTTTCTCCATTCTTGAACGCAATGATGAATGCGTCCTTGAATTTGTCCGTAATGCTACGTTTGCTGCGCAGCACCTTGTTGTAATCGGGTGATGCGCCGTACGTATATTTGTAGATTCCGCCTTCTTTATAATAATCCACGTCTTTCAGTCCTTTCAGTCTTTTGTCATTCTTGGCCAGAGGACGTGAGGAAGTGAGTATCTGTATCTTAAACACGATGCCGCTCTGTTCTGTTTGGGAAACGGCTGCATTTTCTGACCTTTGCAGGCGTTGGGCAGCTTGGTTACTCTCCGCTTGAGGTGCATTTTTCTTTTCCGGTGTCGCTGTAGCTGCGTTGCCTTCTTCTTGAACGGGCTCGGGTACATCCTCCGGAAGAATGGTATTGCTGCTTCCGTTCAACCGGATTTCCTGCTCGCGCTTATAGGTGAGGAAAGCGCGGAAGATACCGTTGGCAAGTGAGGTGGTTCCTGCTTCAGTGTTCAGGTACCGTTCCTCTTCCGGTGTGGAGATGAATCCGAGTTCCACCAGTATGCTTGGCATGGCACTGGCCTTCAATACCAGAAAACCTGCCTGGTGCACGCCCCGATCTGTACGTTTGCAGGTTTGGCGGAAATGCTTTTGTACGAGGGAGGCGAGGTGCACACTCTGTGACATGTATTTGTCTTGCATGAATTCGAAGATGATGTAGGACTCTGCCGAGTTGGGATTGAAGCCGGCATACCGCGTCTTGTAGTCGCTTTCGTAGAGGATAACGGCATTTTCGCGCTTGGCTACTTCCAGATTGGCATCCGATTTTGCCAGACCCAGTGTCCAGGTGGAGGCTCCTTTGGCCGTCCGGTTTTTGGCCAGGGCATTGGTATGTATGGAGATGAACAAATCAGCTTTGGCGTTATTGGCAATTTCAGCGCGCCGGTCCAGGGGGATGAATATGTCCCGGTCCCGCGTATAGATAACTTTTACATCAGGGCAGTTCTTCTTGATTTGTTTGCCAAGTTTGAGTGCTACATTCAGGTTGATATTCTTCTCTTTGGAAATTTTTCCCACTGCACCCGGGTCGTGTCCACCGTGTCCGGGGTCTATAACGACAACAAAGTCTTTCGCTTCAGCGCTGCCACTGCAAAAGGGGGAGATAAGCAGCCCTAAGCATATACTTATATATAATATGTATCGTCTGTATAGTTTCATATAATTGTAGCAAAGACAATGCTTCCTTTTCGCTTGGCAAATGTAGTGGAAATTTATAGAAAACTAATGGATTATGTTCAGTTTTATTGTTCTTCTTCTCATTTTTAGTGTAATTAATGTCTGTGTTTGAGTAATTAGTGGCTCAATGTATTGATAATATGCGTAACTTTGCGGCAGATAATTAAAATAGCAAATCAAGTATGCTGGTTCGTTTTATAAAGAACTGGACGTTGCCTTTGGCAATGCTTGCCGGTCCTTTGGGATTTTTCTTTTTTGCAGACATTCCTTTTGTGGCGCCTGCCAAACCTTATGTGAATGGGTTAGTGGCTTTCCTGACTCCGCTTTTGATTTTTTCCCAACTTCTGCTCACTTTCTGCAAGGTGGAGGTGCATGAACTGAAACCCAAATCGTGGCATGGATGGTTACTGCTGTTCCAGACGGTTTCTTGCTTGATTGTTGCGGTATTGTTGGTGTGTTGCCCTATGGAGGAGGTCTACCGGGAAGTGTT
>ERZ780117.512-NODE-512-length-16161-cov-2.469328_pt1 | contig 16161 bp, 13 predicted proteins | sample MGYA00510985_ERZ780117 | MGnify/ENA primary metagenome ERZ780117 (study PRJEB29588, sample SAMEA2159553) | human gut metagenome | biome: human gut; feature: human-associated habitat; material: faeces | place: Denmark | collected 2008/2010 ...
CACTTGTTGGTGAAAGCCATTAAGCTGAAACTCTGGAAATGGGATTTGAAACGTAAAGAGATTATCTGGGAAGGAAATCCGGAGAAGGGGGAGCAGGGAGCTGTAGTAGTAAATGCGGATGAGCACCTGTCGCATATATTGCCGGAATACAGAAAAAGAATCTATGAAGCGATAGATGGATTGGAGAAAGGTTGTTCCAAGCTTATCGATGAAGAGTTCTTATATCAGAATGCGGACAATACTTTATCCTGGAGAAATATCTATGGCGCCGTATATGAGTATGATGAGGACGGAAAACCTGCTATTCTGATTGGAGGTACCCAGATTATTGACGAGAGGAAAAAGTTGGAAAGCGATTTGCGGAAAGCGAAAGACAAAGCAGAGGAAGCCAATCGACTGAAGACGGCTTTCCTGGCAAATATGAGTCACGAAATCCGTACTCCTTTGAATGCTATTGTTGGTTTCTCCAGCATATTGGCGGATACTGAGGATATAGCGGAAAAGAAAGAATTTTGTAATTTGATCAATCACAACAATGCGCTTCTATTGAAAATAGTGGATGATATTCTTGATATTTCGAAGATAGAGGCGGGGTATATAGATCTGCATCCCACGTGGTTTTGTCTGTCCGACTTGATAATGGAAAGTGCTAACGAGTACAGGATGAAAGCAGCCGGAAGACTGGATATCCGTATTCATAAACCGAGACAGGGCTATATGGCTGAACTGGATACAAAGCGTGTGAAACAGATATTGAATAACTTCTTGTCCAATGCTTTGAAGCATACTCAGGAAGGGTATATTGATATTACTTATGGCGTTACAGAACAAGGTATTGAGATAAAGGTAACGGATACCGGATGTGGTATTCCGCAGGATAAATTGCCTGGTATTTTTGAACGTTTTGAAAAAGTGGACTCTTTTACACAAGGAGTTGGGTTAGGGTTGCCTATATGTAAGTCCATTGCGGAATGTATGGGTGGATCTATTGGGCTGACTTCGGAAGTAGGTGTAGGCACAACTGTTTGGGTTACATTACCTTGTAGTACTGCACCTACTCCCAAGTTATACAAGGAGAAGTTAATCGACAACTTCTATTCCTAATCCTGTAAGCAACCCTTCCAGGCCATAGCGGGAGAACTTCGCTTTTTTCAGACGGTTGGCAGCAGGATTTAAAGCATAATTGCGTGCAGTAGTGAAATCTGCTTTCTCCAGGTTGGTATGATGGAAAGAAGCATAACAAAGGTCGCAATCTTTAAATACTGCATTGGAAAGGTTGGTTTCCATAAAGTCTGTGTTTTGCAAATCACACCCTATAAAATGGGTTCCTTTCAGTTTCATCTCAGTAAAAAGGGCGTATGACAACAGACAATTATGGAATTCCACAGACAAGCCGAAGCGGTTGCTGAGGCTGAAGTTGATGCCTGTCATTTTGCAATCGGTGAACAGGACATCCAACCAAGAGGTATTGCTGGTTTTTACTAATGAAAGGTTGCACTCTTTGAATGTACATTTTTCGAATATAACTCTTCCGATAGGCTTATCTGAAAAGTTACATTTGTCAAATGTACATTCATAATAATTGGTTTCCAGTTCCTCGATGGAGAAATCTACTTTTTCTATGGTCTTGTCTTCCATTTATCTTTTCAGTTAATTCATTGCTTTGAATACGGGTTCCGGCTTCTGTATCTCCGATTCGAAACCAAACCAATAGCCTTGATTGGTTTCCTCATTGATAGGCAGGAAACAAAGGCGGAGATTCTCTTTGTATTGGCCATACAGTACTTGCCAGTTCTCCGGGGGAACCTGTCGCTTGGTCTTTACCTTTTCTGCCGGAAGTTTTTTCAGTGACATGCCGGCCTCTATCCAGGCAATGCTGGCGTCTAACTGATATTCCGGATAGTTGTGCTTACAGAATTCATACAGGATAAGTCCTCGTTTTTCCAGACTTATCGGTTGGTCTATCAAACCTATTTGTATCAGGTGTTCCAGGAACCGATACAGGAATTTTTCTTCTTTCAGAATGAGTTTACGGGTGATGGATTGCCAAGCTGGAGTATTATAAAATCCATCCAGCAGGCGGGAGAGTTGACGGGCTGTTTGCAATTCACTTACATTGATCTCGCGGGTTTGAAGCACTTCATAGGGTGGTAGGGGAGAATATTGGATGCCCAATTCTTCCGCTCTTCTACGCATTTCCGTACCGGGGAGTAATTTGAGAGACTCCAGTTGTATTTCTCCTGCACCGTATGCTGCCAGAACACGGATATCTTCGAATATTTCTGAAAGATGGTAGAGTGGGAGTCCTGCTATTAAATCGGCATGTGTTTCCATATTGGGGAGAGAACACAGGAATTTTAGACCTTCCAATGCGTCTGTCAGCTTTCCCATCCTCCGGCTTTTTTCGAGTACAGGTTCACGCAGGCTTTGTATGCCTGCTTCCAGGTGTAACAGACCTTCGGGCAAGTGTTTCAATTCTTCTTTCAGTTCTTCGGAAAGAAGTGCAGGGTGTATTTCCAGATGGAAGCGTATATCAGGGTGGTATTCAAGAAAAAGCTCAAGCAGTTCTTTTGCCCGGCGGGTATTGTAATTGAAAGTACGGTCGAGTACACGCACGTTTTTAATACCATGTTGATGAATGATTTGGAGTCGTTCGCGAATAGCTTCTATGGAAAGTGTACGTACAGGCTTTTCACCTCCGCTGACGCAGAATGCACAGGTGTTGAAACAGCCTCGTGTCGTTTCCAGCTGTACGAATGGTTTGCTCCAATTAAAGAAACGGCTTTTTTCGGGAGGTATGAGATCAGAGAATTTCAGTACACGTGCTATGCCGTTGTCTCTGTACTGTCCGTTGGAGTCGAGATAACAGAGTCCGGGAATGGTATTCCACTTTTCCTGTTCGTTCCGGCATGCGAGCCATTGCGGGAACACTTCTTCTCCTTCTCCTCTGAATACACAGCTGACATAAGGGTTCTTATGCAGGAAATATTCATTGTCTCCCAAATACTCAGGGCCGCCTAATACAATGCAGCATTGTGGCAGGAGTGCTTTTACTCTTGAAAGGATGTGGAGCAATTGCTCATGGTTGAAGAGCCAGGTTGTAGCGGCAAGTATGTCAGGTTGGCAATGGTAGACTTCATTGACAGTCAGACCTACATTCTCATTTATAGTGGCTGATACGATATCCCATTCTATGGATGTATCATCAGCAATCTGGGCATGCAGTGCCGGAAGTGCCAGGGAAGAATGTGCGTATGAACTGTTGAGGTCGAGCCAGAGTAACTTCATTTTATATAGGGTTGGGTTTACAAAAACAGTTGCAAAGATAATGAATGTATTCTTATCTGCCTCTTTTCTGCCTGCCCAATCCTTTGCTTTACCGGTTTACGGTATGCTTTTTTAGCCTGCTTTAGGTCCGACAACGGATATTCTGACGCATTCGCTGGGAACTAATGTCAATAATTCATCCAAGAACTCACGGCTACATTCCAACAAGGTTTCCTGCGTCATTTCTTCTTTAGAGGTAGCGAAGAAGTGAAAGAGGTTATCAGAATCAGGAAGTTTCTTTACTGAATAGACTATATCCGTTGATTTCTCATTATATGCTTGCGCCAAATCATCAGCTCTTGCCCAGAATTGAGTTGCTTTGTCACCACCGATTTCTACGACTGCAATTAATTTTTCGTTTGTTTCCATAATCATTTATTTTTAGTTATACATGTTGTCATACTAAATATCGGGAGTATATTGGTTAATACTCTGTAATAATATCCGCAAATCGAGTGCCAGCAAACAGAAAATAAGCGTAGGATTATCTACTTTCAACTTTTTTAAACTAAAAGACTGTTTGTTATACACCTGATAATTCCGAATATTTAGATAACAATTGAGCCTTTTTTATGGTTTTGGGCATTTACTTTTTTTACAGAAACATGGGCATACAGGTGCCTGAATTTATACTAACTTTGCAGTGCTTTTAACGAGTTAATAATAAAATCATTTTTAAGATGAGAACACTTCAAGAAGAATTAAAGTGTATGCGCGAAGGACTTCATTACGATGCTCATACTCCTGAAATGTATGCCTATCGGGCTGAAGTAAAAAAGAAGCTGCATCAGTTGAATGTGACTGAATATCATACCTCTAAAATGCCGGAGGTTACCCGTTCACTTTTCCCGAATTCCGCTCCGGATTTTTTTGTAGAACCACCCTTTTATTGCGATTATGGGGATGGTATATATGCAGCTGAAGGAGTTTTTATCAATTTCGGTGCTGTTATTTTGGATGGTGCTAAAGTTACTATTGGCCGGAAAACGCTGATTGCTCCGGGAGTACATATTTATACGGCGCAACATCCGCTTGATGCTGACGAAAGGGATGCCTATGAGAATTGTCTGCCGGTAACCATTGGTGAACGTTGCTGGATTGGCGGGGGGGGGGCCAACTTTTCCGGGGGGGGTTACTGGCGTCCGTTGTGTAATCGGTGCGGGTTCAGTGGTTACGCATGATATTCCGGCAGACTCGTTGGCTGTGGGAAATCCTGCTAAAGTGATACGTAAATTGAATCAGAAATAATCCTGTTATTGGGGTTGTTGTTTGAAATATCTGAAAAGTAAATCCATTAATTCTCGTTTTTTGACGGGCTTGGTCATGAAATGATTGCATCCTGCGGCTAATGCATTCTCTCTGTCGGAGTCGAATGCATTGGCAGTAAGGGCGATAATAGGGGTAGTCTGGTTGAATTCCCGGATGAGGGAAGTTGCTTCCAGTCCATTCATTACCGGCATCCGCATATCCATAAAGACGATGTCAAAGGTCTGGGCTTTGATTTTCTCGATAGCTTCTACTCCGGTTATGGTGCGGGTTAGTTGATTGTCTTTAAGAAGTTTCTTGATTAACAGGTAATTGCTGTCATTATCTTCCGCTATCAGAATATTCAGATCTTTAATCTTTACTGAGGAATTGGCTGAAAGGTGTTCTGTACTTTTGTTATTTAAGTCCTCGTCTGCAACCTCTGATTTTTCGACATATTCGACATCGGTATATCCGATGTACCAGAACTCAGAACCTATGTTGGCTTTGGATTTAAAGCCTACTTCTCCGCCTGTAGCATCGGCAATGGCTTTACAGATAGAAAGTCCTAAGCCGGTTCCCTGGGCAAAAGTATCTAATTTCTCGAAACGACTGAAGATACGGTTTTTTTTCTCCTCCGGTATGCCGATGCCGCTATCCTTTACATAGATTCTTACCTGTCCGGGCATACATTCGTATCCCATTACAATTTCACCTTGTGGCGTATACTTAATGGCATTTGTAGCAAAGTTTGTGAATATCTGCATAAAGCGATATTTGTCGAAATTCGCCACACATTTGGTATATGGATTGATGAGTTTGAGGATAACTTTGGGATTTTTAATCCGTTGTTGGAAGGACCGGTATAATTCATCGCAAAGCTGGCACAAATTCAGTTTCTGACGATTGATATCAATGGAGCCAACTTCAATTTTTGATAGATCGAGAATGTCCCCGATTAATTTCAGGAGTATCTCACTGTTGGTTTCAATCAGTTGTTTATATTCAAATTTTTCTTCCGCATCATCCGTTTCGGTCAGCAATTCGGAGAATCCAACAATTGCATTGAGTGGAGTACGGATTTCATGACTCATGTTAGCGAGGAATGTGGACTTCAATTTGTCCGCTTCTTCTGCTTTGTTTTTGGCTGTAATCAGATTTTGCTGGTATATAATGTCTTCGGTAATATCCCGTTGAATAAATGTGATGACCACTACATTGCCTGCTTCATCTTCTACTGCACTGTAGGTAAAGCTGGAGTAACTATAATCTGTTGCATTGTTTTCCAGAACTCTTAATATAATCCTGTTTTCCGGGAGTTTCTGTTTATGAGCAACAGCTTCCAGTAATGCCATGAATTTATTTCTGTCGTCGGGATGGATGCTCTCATATATGGATTGCAATGATCTTTTCTCAATATTCTCGATATGGACATCGAATTTGCAAAACAGACCTTTCTTTATATTGTAGTTCCATGAGGATAGCTTCCCAGCATTCAAGGCTAGTGATAATTCCTTTTGTGTTGCTTTTATCTTCTTGTAGCTTTCAATAATTTCCCGCTCTTGTGCTTTCTTTACGGTGATATCTTCGCAGGCTAATAAATAGCCTTGACGATTTCCTTCGGGATCGCGCATGATAGTTACTTTGGTAACAAAGTATTTTTTGATTCCTTTGATGGGTGTTTCGTAGAAGTTTTCACAAAGATCGAAATCATAATCAGTTTCAAAAGAGACATTCAACCCCTGCTTTAGGAGAGCTTTATCTTCTGCCGTGATGTTAGGGTCATCGAAGATATTAATATTATAAATATCCTTCATGGTTACACCGAACATTCTTAGTGTAGTGTCATTGGCGTATTTCAGATATCCATCTTTATCATATACGCCGAGCCCTAAAGGTATATATTCAGGAATGAGCGACAGAAGTTCATTTTCCATGTTTATTATTGCACCTATGATGTTTTTATAAGCGTGGTGCAAATGTATGCAAATTCCCGGAACTTTATGATTATCGTGGTTAATATTTGTTGGGAGGTGGTCGGAATAGTAAACTTTAACATAGAGGATAGTAAAGTGTTATGAACAATTAAGCCTCTCAAAAGCCTGATATATAGCAAAAAAGAGGAAAATCATTACTGAAATTCCTCTTTTCTTTGGGTGACTGATGGGACTCGAACCCACGACATTCAGAACCACAATCTGACGCTCTAACCAACTGAACTACAGTCACCATGTTTACGTCATTTCTCAAACGCGGTGCAAAGATAGGTATTATCTTTAATACTGCAAATATTTGGCGAAATATTTTATTGAAATCTGCATTATTTTTTATTCTCCTTAATTCCTACATTGTGCTGTTGGAGGAGCTTTCGGGAGTTTTTGACGAAGATATTCAGATGGTTACGTGCAGCTTCCGGGAGCTTTGAGATAGATGTGGAATCTGTGGGATAAAGCACATAGTTTTTTTCTTTGGTGAAATTGGGACGTGCTGTCCATACGAAATTATATCCGCAACGTTGTACTCGAACTTGTGGGGAAGTAGATGTTGTGGTGTCTTTTTCTAATTCTAATGTGAATATAAGTCCTCCGTCAGTATTTACTTTACTCATATTGGAGATGAAATTCCCTAAAGAATATACTACAGCGTGTTGTGTTCTGGTAATGCTATCGGTACGTAGTTCCATGGGTTGTATAACATGAGGATGGCTACCGATGATATGGGTAACGCCCTGTTTCAATAACCAATCAGCCAATTGTTGCTGTTCGCGACTGGGTAGCGATTGGTATTCGTTTCCCCAATGCATACAGGCAATGATAACATCAGGTTGCCATGTTCGTGCTGTATCGATATCCTGTAACATGATTTTCTTATCAATATAGTTCACTATGTTGGGAGAGGATGGCTTAACTCCATTGGTATCATAGGTATAGTTAAGAAGGGCAATTCGGAAACCGTTTTTGTGAATGAGTAATGGGTATCGTTGACGGCGTTCTTCTTCATTTCTATAAGTTCCGGTGTAGGGGATACGTAAGGAATCTAACATTAGGATTGTACGTTCCAAACCTTTTTTACCGCGGTCGAGACAGTGATTGTTAGCAGTTAACAGAACATTGAAACCGGCCTCTTTAATGGCATATAAATATTCATCAGGTGCACAGAAAGCCGGATAACCACTATAAGGTTTTCCACCGATAGGTACTTCTAAATTGCCGATAGCGATGTCTGCTCCACTGATTTGCTCTTTTACGAGAGAGAAGCAGGGAGAGTAGTCATAACTCCCTTTATCTGTACGCGCGGCGTCAAGCTGGGCTTGGTGTTGCATCAGATCACCTACAAATAACAGAGTGATTTTTGCAGGGGGGATTGTATCAGTGGATTCCGGTACTACTTGTTCCTGTGCTGTGCTACAACACGATATAAAGAAGAAAAGTAATGCAAGAGGGATTGTCTGTCTCATGACTTTGAGCGGATTAAGGTTCCACTGGATAAAATAAATACCGAAAGGAGTCAAGTTGTCACAAGAGGTTCCTTCCGGTATTCGGTATTTTTATTATTGATATATTGCTTTCTTACCAGCCAGCAATGTATTCTTCATCAAAGAAACGATGGTCATCGGTCCTACACCACCCGGCACAGGAGTGATAAATGAACATTTCGGAGCAACCTCGTCAAACTTAACATCTCCAGTCAGTTTGAAGCCTGATTTTTTTGTAGAATCCGGTACACGTGTAGTACCTACATCAATAACTACGGCACCTTCTTTTACCATTTCAGCTTTCACAAAGTTGGGTTGTCCCAATGCAGCGATGATGATATCGGCTTCCTGGCATTCTTTTACAAGATCTTTGCTCCGGCTATGGCATACGGTTACAGTAGCATCTCCTGGATAGGCTTTCTGCATCATCAGTGCAGCCATTGGTTTACCGACGATATTACTACGTCCCAATACTACACACTTCTTACCCGAAGTTTCTATTTGATAGCGTTTCAGTAGTTCAAGAATACCGTTAGGGGTTGCTGATACATAGCAAGGCAATCCTATGGACATGCGACCTACATTGATGGGATGAAACCCGTCTACATCTTTACGATAATCGATAGTTTCAATCACTTTTTGCTCAGAGATATGCTTGGGTAATGGGAGCTGTACGATAAATCCATCAACATCTGCATCTTCATTTAATTCACGTACTTTAGCAAGGAGCTCTTCTTCCGTAACATCCGCTTCATAACGGATGAGGCTGGATTTGAATCCACAAACTTCGCATGCTTTCACTTTGGCAGCAACATACGTTTCGCTGCCACCATCGTGGCCTACAAGAATTGCAGCAAGGTGAGGGCATTTGCCACCTTTTGCTACAATTTCTGCTACTTCTGCAGCAATCTCCTGTTTTACTTGTTCAGAGATTGCTTTTCCATCAATTAATGTCATATAAATATTTTTGTTTTGATTATAATTTATCTTGTATTAGGGGGCTAAAAGAGTATCGCAAATATAGAGCAAATAACCGAATATAACAACAATCCCGCTAATTTCATATTTTAAATGAAGTCAGCGGGATTGGTATGCTTGCAGTTTATCTTTATTATTTCATCTTCGGCATCATTTTGCCCATCTTGCTACCCGTTACCATTTTCATCATCTTGCGGGTTTGGTCAAATTGTTTCAACAGACGGTTTACTTCTTGAATATTCGTACCACTACCTTTGGCAATGCGTTGACGACGCGAACCGTTCAGAAGAGCCGGATTACTGCGTTCTGCCGGAGTCATCGAATAGATGATAGCCTCAATACTTTTAAATGCATTATCATCAATATCAATGTCCTTAATAGCTTTACCTACACCCGGTATCATAGAAGCCAAGTCTTTCAGGTTGCCCATCTTTTTGATCTGTGCAATCTGACTCAAGAAATCGTTGAAATCGAATTGATTCTTGGCAATCTTCTTTTGCAGGCGTTTTGCTTCTTCTTCATCGTACTGCTCCTGGGCACGTTCCACCAATGAAACGATGTCACCCATACCAAGGATACGGTCTGACATACGTGAGGGATGGAATTGATCAATAGCATCCAGTTTTTCACCTGTACCCACAAACTTGATCGGCTTGTTCACCACCGAACGAATGGAAAGAGCGGCACCACCACGGGTGTCACCATCTAATTTAGTTAGTACAACACCGTTGAAGTCAAGTCGTTCGTTAAACTCTTTTGCTGTGTTTACAGCGTCCTGGCCGGTCATGGAGTCTACTACGAATAGGATTTCGTTTGGATTGATTGCTTTTTTAATAGCGGCAATCTCGTTCATCATCTCTTCGTCTACTGCCAGACGTCCGGCTGTATCGACAATGACTACATCGTATCCTTTGGCTTTAGCCTCTTGAATGGCGTTTTCAGCAATTTTCACCGGATTCTTGCTGTCAGGTTCAGAGTATATTGGAACTCCAATTTGTTCAGCTAGTACGCGCAACTGTTCAATAGCGGCAGGGCGGTATACATCACAAGCCACCAACAATGGCTTCTTGTTCTTTTTCGTTTTCAGCATTCGTGCCAGCTTACCTGAGAAAGTTGTCTTACCGGAACCTTGCAGACCGGACATCAAAATAACTGCCGGCTTTCCTTCCAAATCAATCTCTGCTGTTTCGCCACCCATCAATTGAGTCAGTTCATCGTGCACGATTTTTACCATCAACTGACTGGGCTTTACAGCTGTCAGCACGTTTTGTCCTAATGCTTTTTCCTTAACAGTATCAGTGAAAGTTTTGGCTACTTTGTAGTTTACGTCAGCGTCCAACAGTGCTTTACGCACATCTTTCAGGGTTTCCGCAACATTGATTTCGGTGATCTTTCCTTCACCTTTCAGAATTTTAAACGACCTTTCCAGTCTTTCGCTTAAATTATCGAACATGATGATATAATTCTATTTATAAATTACAAATTACTCTTATTGAGGCGCAAAAGTACAAAAAATCCACGTATCTACCTTCATTTAAGGCAATAATATTATTCAACCGAGGTAGCGGGATAAGTGAAAAGAATAGTTGGACCTTCTTTGCTATCGGGGATTACTTGATATGTACCGCCAAAGTGTTTTATAAACAGACGGTTGACATCATTACGCAAAGCAGAGTCTTGATTGGCATATTTGAGGTCTGCGAGGGGGCAGTTGGTGATTTTAAAACGTAATATTTCTCCGTTCTTGTTCAGAGTGAAGTTAAGATCGCGTTCTTCTTTGAAAGAAGCGAATGGACAAGTTAGAATACTGACAACGAATTGCATGAACCGGTTTGTGTCTGTATGGATGATATATTCGTCAATGTTACTGATGAAATGAGTATGCAAGGTAGAATTCTGCATATGTGCCATTCCTACAGCATCGTTGCAGAGCTGTACGATGTCATAATTACTCATTTGGAATTTCATCATACCAGCTTCCAGGCGCGACAAATCAAGGACATTATTGACTAAACGCATTAGCTGATCCGTGTTTTGCTGAATAATTTCCGCATATTCTTTACGGGTTTGATCGTCTATTTCCGCTTCGTTTGCTATAATTTGTGAGAACCCCAATACTCCGTTTAGGGGAACACGGATGGCGTGACTCATATTGGAGAGGAAACGATTCTTCATTTCATTGGCTTCTTCTGTCTGTCGTGTGGCTTTATGAGTTTCTTTTTCTGATATCTTTAGTGCTTTTCGTATTAGATTGATGCGGAACATATAGCCGATACATAAGATCAAAATGATTCCGAGACTCAAAAGAATACTGGTTTGTACACGATTTCTTAGTTTTCCACGCTCCCATACCAATTGGTTCAGATGATGTATTTCTTTGATTTCCTCCAGTTGTTTAGCTGATATGGCGGCAGTCAGTGAATCCTGAATATGATTGGAACTTTCGTACAGTGGCAGGGCTTCTGCATATTTACCCATTTCTTGCAGAATGTCAGCTTTCCGCGATAATTGTTTGGCATACTCCATTTGGGCAGATTCAAATTGTTTCATCTTTATCAGAGCAGAATCTATATAGAGAAGTGCAGCCTGATAATCTTTTGTATGCCGGTAATACTCCGCACTTGCATCATAATACAGGGCCATATAGGGAATATAACTCTGCGGAGTTATGAAGTCTTGAGCTTCTTCTATATGATATTTAGCCGAGTCTGTCTTTCCTATCCCTGTATAATAGTAAGTTTGAAAAATTTCTGAGAATAGATAAAGATTGAAATATGATTCATACATATCCGGATCTAAACTAAGCATTTTTTGCAATAGCTGTTTGTTTTCTTTCAGATACGTCTTCAGGCTTGAATAGTCTTTCTGGTCTTTACTGAATACAATTAATTGATTCAGAACATTAAACTGTGTACTGCTGGTTGTTTGTTCCGAAACATATTTGTGAGCTTTTCGAAGCGCTTCTCCTTCTTCTTTTGTACGGTTGGTTTCATGGTATGCACTTGCCAGACATGAATAAGCAGCTATACGGCCGTCTGTGTTATTCAGTTCTTCTGCTTTCTCAAGCATTTTTAATGATTCATTGATGGCATATTCATATTTCTCCTTATATGTATAAGTATAAATAAGCAATTTTTGTGCATTGAAGTACAACCTGAAAAACTCCATGCGTTCAGCAATGGGTTTCACGTAGTTCACCAGTTTACTGACACTATCGACTTCATTCTTATTATAATAGTACAATATTTTGAAATATGTACTGCTGCATATATATTTAGGATTCTTTTGGTACTGTGCTTCGTTGAACATTTCTTCAGCATATTCTATATAATGCGGAGAGTTTGGTTCGGTAAGCACGAGTTTCTCAAGTAATTTTAATCTTGTGGTGTCATGCGGAAGTGCACGCAGTTCGATTAACAGACTGTCTGCCACAGATGATTTTTCTGTTATATTTTCTGCAAATGCGAGGAAACTCTGTAGGAAAAGAGCGAGTATTAACAAGGTTTGTTTCATTGCGCTGCCTCCTTTCTGTTGGTAGAGTGAATTGGATGAGTAAACAAGAAGCGGGAACCATCCTTATATTCAGGATCTATCCATATTCTTCCGCCGAAACGTTCTACAATTAATTGACAGATAGAGAGTCCCAATCCGCTGCCTTGGGCATTTTCATTCAGCTTTTCAAAACGGTTAAATATCTGTCCCTGTTTTTCCGGGGCGATCCCACAACCGGTATCTGTAACCGAAAACACAGTCATTTCTTCTGATTCTTTCTCCAATAATAAGGTTATGCTACCTTCTGTGGTAAATTTGGTTGCATTAATCAACAGATTGATAAGTAACTGCTGGAGGCGTGCTTCATCCGTATAGATTTCCATTTTTTCCTGAGACGTTTGGAATAGGACTGTGGCGGATGTTTGCTTTATCTTCTCTACCGTATCCACTACATTGCGACAAATAGCTACTGCATCGCTGTTTCCAAACTGGAATTGCATTTTCCCGATTTCCAAACTGGAAAGGTCAACAACATCGTCTATCAGCTTCAAAAGTAAGTCTGAATTTTGCTGAATGATTTCATTGCATTGTTGTCGGGTTCCGATGTCAATATTAGCATCGGTCAGAATAGATGAGAAACCGGACAAGGCATTTAGTGGAGTACGTATTTCATGACTCATATTCGACAGAAAAAGACTTTTGGTACGAATGGAGTTCTCAGCACTTTGCCGGGCTTTTTCCAATTTATATTGAGATGCAATCAAGCGTGCATTGATTTTACGAATATAAAGTACGGATACAATAGATATGCCTAGAATGAGGATACAACCTATAATTGAATAAAAAAGCAGACGGCTTCGCTCGCTTTGATTATCCATCTCGAGACGGTCCACCTGATATATGGTTCGCAACAGATTTATCTGGGTGGAATAGTTACGGGCATTGATAGAATCTCGTGCAATATTGATGTCTTGAAAAATGGCACATGCCTCTCTAGGCCTGTTTTGTTTGGTATACAGTTGTGCCAGTGAATTCTTCATTTTTAGATATCTGTTATAGACATTGGCACTGCTGGTATTTATGGTCAGCTCATTATATAATTTGATAGCTAGTTCGTCATCTCCAATTCTTTTGGCATATTCAGCTTGTATATATTTCAAGATAGAACTATGAAAATAAAACGGATAGTATTCATACCATTCTTCTGCTTCCTGAATATATTTCCGGACTTTATCCATATCATTATTATGGAGGTAATAATATGCTTGGAAGATATTTTCTATGAAACGGCTGTGCTGGTAATCATTCATTTGTTCCATTTGATCCAAATGGGCTTTAGCTTCATCCATCCTCCCCATTCTGATGAGGGTTGGAATTAGTTGAATCAAGACTTTTTCCTGTAATTTTTCGGAGTCGGATACTTTATGCAATTTCTGCATGGCTATTTCGTATTCTTCGATAGCCTCATTATTCATGTTGGCATTAAGATAAGTATCTCCTATTGCATAATGGGCTATGGCTATGCCAATATCGTATTTCATTTGAGTGGCCTGTTTCAGCATAACATTTGCTTTTTCCAACGCTTCGTTGATGTGGCCGTCTGAAACGAGGGCATATACAGCCATCTGCTGCATAAGGAACATGTATTTATAGTCCTTTCTGCTACGGAATACTTCTACAAGTTCATTTTCCCATTGGGCGATATCTCTTAATCTGACTTCCTGAGAATAACCTAAGTTATTATCCATCAGGTATTCCATAAGATGTATACGCTCATCTTCCGAATCCTTGCTTGCAGACAGGATATAGGAAGTACCGTAAAATAACATCAACAATAATAGTATGATCGTTTTACTGAGCTTCACCTTATTAACTAATACGTTTATACAATGATATGTGATTAATTGCGACAAAAATAACTAAAAAGGACGAGATATCCGAAAATGTCTCGTCCTTTTTGTATATTTAATCCTATTTCTTGTTGATTATATCCTTTGGCTTCAGTTTTAGCTGTTCATACTCATTAGGAATTCGTCGTTGTCTTTGGTTTTTTCCATACGATCTTTTACGAAATCCATAGCTTCTATCGGGTTCATATCAGCCAGATATTTGCGGAGTATCCACATGCGATCCAATGTTTGCTTATCCTGCAACAGATCATCACGACGAGTGCTGGAAGCAACAATGTTGACTGCAGGGAAAATACGTTTGTTGGACAGGTTGCGGTCGAGTTGCAACTCCATGTTACCTGTACCTTTGAATTCTTCGAAGATAACTTCATCCATCTTGGAACCTGTATCAATCAAGGCAGTAGCAAGAATATGAACCGCGGCAGCATTTACCTCTTTCTGCAAAACAGTCTCCAGCTTCCGGACGAGTGGATTCTCTCCCTTGATGCCGACTACCAGAGCGAAGGCAACTTCGGCGCCATGCTGCAACGTTCCTATTGGGGCATAAACGCCGGCATCCGCAAAACATTCTTCAACAAAAGGCTGACGCTCGGACTGCAAGCCAATGACCTGTGGAATTCCCGGTATGGCTCCTTCATGCTGTTCGGTCCCCGGCTGACCTATACGAAAAAGGCAAACCCAGACTCGCGCAGCTTCTCCCTGAACCTAAGCTATCGTTTCAATGCAGCAGGCAAAGCGTACAAAGGAAAGCACGTATCGGAACAAGACTTGAAGCGGCTATAAACAGAACTTTGGGGAAGAAAGAGAAACAGAACAGAAGAATATTATACAAATAAGCCGACCACCGGAGATATTTCAGCAATATTTTCCCTCAGAATGTTGCATCAAGTAAAAGTTTCTCTTATTTTTGCGGTTTAACAGCTATAAATTATAACCTTTAGACAGAAAATACTATCATTATGGATACCAGCAAAATCGTAGGAGAAAAAATAAAATCACTCCGTGAAAGCCAATCCATCAGTATGGAAGAACTGGCACAGCGTTCGGGACTTGCTATCGAACAGATTGAACGTATAGAAAACAACATCGACCTCCCGTCACTGGCTCCCCTCATCAAGATAGCGCGTGTGCTGGGTGTACGTTTGGGAACTTTTCTTGACGACCAGGATGAGAACGGTCCCGTGGTCTGCCGTAAGGACGAGTCGCAGAACAGCATCAGTTTCTCCAACAATGCCATCCACAGCCGCAAGCATATGGAGTATCATTCACTCTCCAAATCCAAAGCCGACCGCCACATGGAGCCGTTTATCATTGATGTGGCCGCTACGGACGACAGTGACTTTGTACTCTCCTCACACGAAGGCGAAGAATTCATCATGGTGATGGAAGGAACCATGGAAATCAGTTACGGCAAAAACACCTACCTGCTCGAAGAAGGTGACAGCATCTATTACGATTCCATCGTTCCGCACCACGTACACGCCTATGAAGGGCAGGCAGCCAAGATACTTGCAGTAGTTTATACACCAATTTAAATTAATGGAAAATTGAAAGGTGAAAATGGAAAATGATAAATACTTTCTATTTTCACCTTTCAACTTTCCACTTTCAACTTCCACATCATGTTATACGAACGTACCCTCGGCCAATGGTTGGAACATTGGGCCGAAACAACACCAGACAAAGAATATATCGTTTACTCTGACCGCAACCTGCGTTTCACCTGGAGCCAGT
>ERZ780117.527-NODE-527-length-15912-cov-3.387526_pt1 | contig 15912 bp, 16 predicted proteins | sample MGYA00510985_ERZ780117 | MGnify/ENA primary metagenome ERZ780117 (study PRJEB29588, sample SAMEA2159553) | human gut metagenome | biome: human gut; feature: human-associated habitat; material: faeces | place: Denmark | collected 2008/2010 ...
CAGAGAATGTATAATGAGCACCTAAAAAGTCGCACGTACAGATTACATTATCTTCTTTTATATAAGTGAACATTGTATCAGGCCAGTGAACCCCAGGAGCAAAAATAAATTTTAATGTTTTATCACCGAGAGAAACTTCTTCGCCATCTGTAATAACTCTGATTTTTTCATCTGCTACATGAAGCATTGATTTAATATTTTCAGCACATTTAGGATTTGTTAAAACAATTGCATTGGGGTATTTTTCTAACAAAGCAGGGATAGATCCCGAATGGTCCTGTTCTCCATGATTTGCTATTATATAATCAACTTTACCGATTTGATTTTCAGCTAATCTTTTTAAATATTCTTTAGTTTTCGGCGGATACATTGTATCTATAATTGCAGTTTTTTCAGAGCCTTTTACAAGGTATGAGTTGTAGCTTGTACCGTGCTCCAGCGGAATTAACTCGTCAAAAATTCTTCTGTCGCAGTCATTCAAACCGCAGTAGAAAATATTGTTTTTAATTTCCTGAAATTTCATTTATATTTCTCCTTTACTATTTATTTGGCTTTTTATAAAAAAATACTTCTTCTTTTAAACAAAGGGGGCAGTATTGGGGGTCCTCTTTCTGGACAAAAACAGCTCCGCAGGTTGAACACACCCAGTTATAAGTTCCGTCAGGATTTGGGTCTGCTTGATCCTCAAGTTTCAATATTAATTTTTTCATTCGGTCATAATGAATTTTTTCTATAGCTTCAATATTTTCCAAAAGACCTGCAATATGATCAAGTCCTTCCTCTTTAGCCTTTTGCGCAAATTGTTCATAAATGCCTTCAATTTCATCTTTTTCATTTTTCAAAGCATCTCTTGCGCTGTCAAGCAAACCAGGCAAACAGCCGCTATCACATTTTAACCATTTATACCAGAGCTTTGAATGCTCTTTTTCATGATTTGCATAACGTGTCATTAAGCGTGCAAGGTCATTATAGCCCTGTTTTTCAGCAATTAATGCATAAATATCATATTCCATACGCCTTTTTGCATTAATTTCAAAAGCTTTCATTAAATTTTTTTCTGTTTCTGTACCTTTAAGCTCCACAAATTATCCCTCTCGATTAATATACATTAATATTTTAACATAAAAAAGGCTTTGTAAAAATACAAAGCCTTACTAAATTTATTAATAATTTTTGGCTTTCATAAAGAAGTATGCCTGCGGGTGTTTACACACAGGACAAATTTCAGGGGCTTTCTCTCCTGTATGAATGTGTCCGCAATTTGCACATTCCCAGACTACAACTTCATTTTTAGCAAAAACCGTACTGTTTTTTACAGCTTCTAAAAGAGCTCTATATCTTTCTTCATGTTCTTTTTCAATCTTGCCGACAAGTTCAAACAAAGCGGAAAGTGTATCAAACCCTTCTTCTTTTGCTTCTTTGGCAAATTGGGCATACATATCCGTCCACTCATAACGCTCTCCGTCTGCCGCATCTTCCAGATTTTTCAATGTCTCGGGAATTTTATCACCATGCAAAGCTTTGAACCAAATTTTAGCATGTTCTTTTTCATTATTTGCAGTTTCTTCAAATATTTTGCTTATTTGAACAAATCCATCTTTTTTAGCCTGAGAAGCATAGTATGTATACTTATTTCTCGCCTGCGATTCGCCTGCAAAAGCAGCCCATAAATTTTTTTCAGTTTTTGTTCCTTTTAATTCAGGCATAATACTTCCTTTCTTCATTAAACTTCAACAAAAATTCATTGGTTATTGTTTTTCAAACATATCTTTTCCAACACCGCAAAGAGGGCAAACATAATCGTCAGCTAAATCTTCAAACTTTACGCCGCCGTTTTCTTCCGGATCATACACATAACCGCATACTGTGCATACATACTTTTCCATAATTATCTCCTTTCTTGAGCTGATTTACAGCCGTTTAATTACTCTCTTTTATCTTTTCCAGACAATTTTTACATATACCATTAAATATTATATCATGTTTTTTTACAATAAAACCTGTTTCCGCTTCAGTTTTTTGAACGATATCAGGGGCTATATCAGAACTTACATCAAAAACTCTCCTGCAGTTATCACATATAAAATGATAATGCTCATGAGTATTATGGTCATAATGCGATGATGTCTCTAAACCGTCAATTTTTTTTATAACACCGTTATCTGCAAGCTGATTCAGATTTCTGTACAAAGTTGCAAGACTTATATTAGGCTCTTTAGATTTTAAAATTGCATAAAGATATTCTGCTGTCGGATGAACAACATTTGATTTTAACGTATCTAAAATAACTTCTCTTTGTCTTGAATAATTCATAATCTTCCGCGAAATCAGTAACAATTATCATTTTATTAATTTTTCGATTTTTTGTCAATACATGCTTAACATAATTAAATATTTAAGGCAATTTATTAAGAAATTTTGTTTTAATTAATATATGGAGAATAGTGTCAGTGTAAATCAAAATATGAAAAATCCTGCGTTAAATGTCGGCATAATTACACCGCCGAACGGATTCGTTAAACCTGTTCTATATTCACATGAACAAGCATCCAGAGATTTTAACAGGCTTAATTATGACATTTACACTTCAATGAAAAATACAGAAAGCATAGAAAGAAGAAAAACACCCAAATCAGTGTTTGCATTTCTTGGAATAGGAAGTCTTGCCCTGTGTTTCCCATTAATAAAAAAAATGTTTAGAAAATAAATCTCATGTTTGTGCTAAACTTATATAGCAATGAATTTAGACACAGCCATTGATACATTTTTATCACCGATAGCCGATAAAATTTCAGGGATAATTTTCAGTTCTATCACCATTCACGGAGTCAGAATTGAATTTCTTGTTGCACTTTTAATGATTGCGGCTTTTTATTTTACAATCAGAACAAGATTTATCGGAATCTGGGGATTTAAGCACGCTTTACAGCTCATTACCAAAAATTATGAGCACAAAGAAATCCGTGTTAAAAAGAAAAAAGGCGAAGTATCTTCTTTTCAGGCTCTGACTGCAACAATTTCAGCATCAGCAGGCATAGGAAACGTAGCAGGCTCGGCAGCGGCTGTATCTATAGGCGGCCCGGGAGTAATTTTCTGGATGATACTGGCAGGTTTTTTCTCAATGGCATTAAAGTTTGCAGAAGTTCTTTTAGGGCTTAAATTTAGAAAAATTAATCCTGACGGTACAATCGCAGGCGGACCTATGTATTATATTGAAGGCGCTCTTAAAAATAACAAATATATCGGTAAATTTGCTCCTCACCTTTCTAAAATTTATGCAGTATGCTGTATTTTTGCGATGATTGGGGGCTGGAATTTATTCCAGATAAATGCAATGACAACCCAAATTACGGAAGTTACAGGAGGAAATAACAGTTTTTTTGCAAATCAGGGCTGGCTTTTAGGTTTAATTGTTGCTGTTATAACTTACTTTACAATTATCGGCGGGATTAAAGCAATCGGAAAATTTACATCCAAGGTTACGCCTGTCATGTGCACATTATATGTTTTAACAGCTTTTGCGGTGTGTATTTATAATATCGGTCATGTCCCTCATACATTCAGTGTAATTTTAAAAGAAGCATTTCAACCAAAAGCATTAGCAGGCGGATGGATGATGTGCATGCTTTGGGGATTTCGCCGTGCAATGTTTGCAAACGAAGCAGGGCTTGGCACTGCACCGATTGCGTTTTCTGCCGTAAAAACGAATAATCCTGTTGCACAGGCTTTTATTGCCATGCTTCAGCCGTTTGTTGATACAGTAATTGTAGGCTCTGCAACTGCTTTTGTTATAGTTGTTTCGGGAGAATACCTTAATACATCAGGGATTGCAGGTATAGAATTAACTTCAAAAGCATTTGGTACAGTGTGCCCGTTTTTCCCGATTTTGTTAACATTTATGGCAAGCTGTTTTGTACTGTCTACAATGCTTTGCGGCTCATATTACGGAATTAAGGCGTGGAATTATTTATTTGGCGATACAAAATTGACAACACGCACTTTTCAGGTTATATATTGTATATTCATAATAATCGGTTCTGCCATGAACTTTAAAAGTATAATTAATCTATCTGATGCATTTACTTTATTCTTGGCTGTGCCAAACTTAATAGCAGTATTCATGTTATCAGATGTAATCATGAAAGAATTAAAAAGATATTGTAAAAAATATAATGTAGGATTATTTAAAGAGGAGAGAGACGAAAATGAAGAAAGATTGTCTGGAGATAGTAAGATCAAAGTGTGAAAGCTGCACAGGCTGTGCACTTGCAAAAACAAGAAAAAATGTTGTTTTTTCTGACGGAAATCCGTCAACTGCAAAAATAGTTCTTATCGGCGAAGCTCCTGGTGAAATGGAAGATGAAACAGGCAGACCCTTTGTCGGACGTGCCGGACAGCTTTTAAATGAGTTTCTTTCAAATGCAGGAATTTCAAGAGATGAAGATGTATATATTATCAACACTGTAAAATGCAGACCTCCTGAAAACAGAGTTCCGACAGAAGAAGAACAATCAGCCTGCAGAAAGTTTTTAAACGCTCAAATTGATATTATCAACCCGAGAGCAATTGTTCTTTGCGGAGCTACAGCATTAAAAACATTTGTACAGCTTGATAAAAAACAGACAATCTCTAAAGTCAGAGGTCAATGGATGACAATTAACGTTGATGGAAAAGATTATAAAGCAATAACAATCTTCCATCCGTCATATCTTTTAAGAAATAACTCTATGGCAGACGGCTCTCCAAGAAGATTGATGCAGGAAGATTTAGCTAATATCAAAAATGAAATTTTACCTGACATAGATCATTCTACAGACAGCAATGATGTTGTCTTTATGGAACCCAGAGAAATAGCTATGGTGTAAAATAATATTTCAAAATACATAAAAAAAAATAAGATGCCGATTGCATCTTATTTTTTTATTCATATTCTAATATATAATATTTCATGATATTTTAAATTAATATGGTAAATAATTCAATTTCAAACAATTTAACTGAGCATAATTCAACTTCAACAAGACAACATTATTTATGGGGAGATATAACCAAAGGGATTGCAATAACACTTGTTGTTGCAGGGCATTCCTATTTTCCGAAAAATTTTTCAGATTTTATATATTTATTCCATATGCCGTTATTTTTCATTCTTGCAGGCTATTTCTTTGATTTTTCGAAATATTGTGATAATTTTAAACTGCTGCTTTTAACGTCAGCCAAAAGACTTTTACTGCCGGCATTACTTTGGAAACTAGTCTTTTTTAATATTACCAGCCGTAAGTTTCTCGATAATTTATTAATAATACTATATGCCTCCGGACGAAACGTTTTAAAATTTAAAACTTCAATAGGCTCTGCCTGGTTTCTTCCATGCCTGTTCCTTGTAAGAATTTTTCTTTGGACATTTCTGAAATTAACTAAAAAATTTGAGTCTAATGATTTTGTTAATTGTATTATTGCATTTTTTATAACATCATCAGGTATATTAATCGGGAAATACATAAAACTTCCTTGGAGCTTTGATATTGCTTTATCCGTTTTATACATAACATATATAGGTTATCTGCTGAATAAATATAATTTCTTTAAGAAAAAATTTTTATTACTGTTCACATATGCAGGCGCATTAATATTAGGATACATAGATTATAAATATTTCGGTCTTGATTTAAACAGCCGAATTTATACAAATCCTTTTATATCTTTAAATACAGCAATAGGATTAAGTATTATTGTAATTAGATTTTCAATGTTACTTGAAAAAATAAACATAACTTACTTAAATTTACTATTAAAATACCTTGGTCTTAATTCTCTTATCATTCTGCTGTCCCATCATCTGGCGTATTCCGAAAAATTCACAATCTGTCAAACTATATTTACAAAAGTACTAATGGTAATTCCGGATTATTCATATAAATTCGGAATTTGTCTCACTATATGGAGGTTTGCCGCAAGCATAGCTATTATAGAGCTATTAGCATTGTTCCCTGCCACTAAAAAAATATTCTCTGCGGTATCAATTGTCTCTATCTTTAAAGAACACAAGCAAAATCAGACTATTTAGCATCTACAATTTTTTCAGCAGGAGCCAAACCCGGTTCCAGATCAGAACCGGTAATTAATTTTCTGAATGCAAACTGTGCTTTCGGCAGAACATAAGCAAGAAGGAAACTGCTCAGGGCTACATTAGTTAAAATGTTTGCAGATTTTGCAATCCTTGCCTGCTTCAGATAGCCGTTGAAATCATTAGTTTTTAGAGCTTTTTTAGCAAATTCTTCTATGTCATTTCTGAATTTGCCGAGCTTTTTAATATCAACATATTCTCTCGGGTCTCTTACACCGTTATCAAGCATTTTTATTTTGTCGAATTTCTTTGCATACTTTATAAATAGAGTATCTTTATTTTCAGTGTTGTCTACAAATTTTAAAAGTTCCTCGGCAGATGCTCCGGAAGGTAGTTGTAAAGTTCCCTCTTTAATTTGTTTTGAAAATTCTTTATCAGCAAGCATTACAGGATCCAATTCGACTCCGGTAAGCTTATTTAACCCTTTTTCAATCCATTTTGGCGCTACAAAGTTTAAAAACATCATGCCTGCCATTTTGAATGACAAATCATAACGTTCATTTTTATTGCGCGCTGTTGCAACACGCCCGATTGCATAACCGCCATCCGTTACAGCCATTTTGTCCTGAGCCGAGAAATTCGCAGCCCTGGGGATCCAATTTCCCGTAAAGTTTACGTCTTTAGATTTATAAAATCTGTCTTTTTGTAAAAAACTTACAGGAGATGTTTTTTTCTTTTCAGCTTCTTTTTTTCTCAAATTTTCTATCTTCCTTGCGGAAGATGCAAATATGAGCTTAGGCAGAATAAATCCCATAAACAAAATCGGAATTGTTGTTGAAGCTACGAATTTTCCTGCGAGCAATTTCTCATACAATTTTTTGTTTTCTTTTGCTTTGAGAAGATCTTTTACAGCATCAGGTGCGATATCTTTAAATTTTTTAATATTATAGTCAATTCCCTGAATACCTTCTTCTTCTTTGAATAATTTCAAATTAACTTTAGGATTTAAACCGCGTGTTTTTATATATTTATCGCAAATCCAGCCAACAAGGGGTATACCTCCCAGCCAAACTGCGGACGTTGCATATTCATCAAGAAATCTTTCACGTGCAGCAAGGTATGCAATCCCTTTAGATTCTTTTTTATTTTGATCATAGGTCAGAATAATTTTTGTAGGGACTTCTATCCCGCAATCGCGGACTATAAGGGGGTATACACTGCTGTTATTGCCTATTGCCGAAATTATATTTGTTATTGTCATTTTTTTATTTCTCCAATTCTTTATAATAAAAATAGCCTCACAAACGCTTCATTCGGGGTTCCTTGAAAGACTATTTTTATCAGAATTGAATTTTATCTACATTATTCTTTAAAAGCGCGTAACATCAATTCATAGCCTTCCAAGGGATCTATGATGATGTAAATGATGAAATTTTAAAGAATTGATTTTTAACATTTATATTTCCTTATGGGTTATATGCTAACTTAAAAAATGAAATTTTGCAATACCTTGTTTTACAATTATTTTAAAGACTTATAATAATTAACCCAAAAACTGTTTGCTAAAGTAAATTTTCGCTCCAGTTCTTTACTTACGGCATCTCTTTGAGCATAAACCGAACGGCGAAATTCTTTAGTTTTGTCGTATTGGTTATTATAATCATCTGCAAGGGATTTATTTACACTTGCTAGTTCGTCTGATTTAACACTGTTAAAAGCATCTTTTAAGCTGTTGCCTTTAATCTTTAAAATTTTTGGTTTTACATTTTCTAACCCTGGAATAAAGCCGATTTCGTCAACTGCAGACAAAACAAATTCCGCTGTTTTTTCATTTTTGTTATATAATCCGTCAGATAAGACAAAAACATCGGCATTAATATCTTTAATTTTAGCCGATTTTTCCAAAATATCAGCAAATTCAGCCCCGTCAGCCAATAATTTTTTACATAAATTATGACTTATTCCGCCGGAAAATGCCGGAGATTTTACAACGGGCTGATACTGTGTATTACTCTGAATTCTGTTAACTTGCATTTGTACTCCTTTATTTTTATGCAATATAAAAAAGCTGAATAAGTTTTGTTGCCATTTTTATACTATTTAGTTTACAAAACTTTTCAATTTCTCTATAACATCAATATCTTTTGAACGAACCAGCAGAGTTTTTTCTTTACCGGAATGGCCTTTTAGAATTTCAATAGAAGTTTTAGGAACTTTTAAATTTTTAGAAAGAAATTCTATAAGGGCTTTGTTTGCCTTGCCATCGACAGGCTGGGCTGTTATTTTTATCTTAAAAATTCCGTCATCTGTTTTTATTATTTCATTTTTCGAAGCATTCGGAGAAATTTTCAGATTTATTATATAACCGTCATTTGTTTCTTTTAACATTTTATAATCCTTATGAATGAAATTTTTCATTTTACTTGAAAATTTCTGATAAAATCTGTATTATGATTATATCATGAGCGAAAAACCACTTTTTGATGATATAAAAAAAGAACTTATAGCGCAAAACAGAGAACCCGAAGAAATTGAACAGATAGAAAAGGCATATCTTTTTGCCAAACGTCTGCATGAAGGTCAGTACAGAATTTCTGAAGAACCTTATATTATTCATCCTGTGGAAGTCGCCAAAATTCTTGCAGGTTTAAAAGTGGATTCTCATACTCTTGAAGCAGCATTCCTGCATGATATTCTTGAAGATACTGACACCAAACCCGAAGAAATAGAAAAACTTTTCGGCAAAGATGTTCTGACACTTGTTCAGGGAGTAACAAAACTCGGGAAACTACAGTTCAAATCAAATGAAGAACGGCAGGCCGAAAACTTCCGCAGACTCTTCATTGCAATGGCTAGCGACATAAGAATAGTTTTCTTAAAACTTGCAGACAGACTGCATAATATGCGTACGCTGAATTTTATGACCGCAAGCAAGCAGCAAAAAATTGCAAGAGAAACACTTGATATTTTTGCTCCGCTTGCCAACCGTTTAGGGATCTATAAAATCAAAGCAGAACTTGAAGATTTATCTTTACGGTATCTTGAACCGGATAAATATTTTGAAATAGCACGTCTGGTATCTCAAACCAAAGCAAGCAGAGAAGAAACCGTAAAAATACTTATTGATAAAATTACTGCAGATGTAAAAAAAGCAGGTATCAACGCACAGATTACAGGGCGTGCAAAGCATTATTACAGTATTTACAGCAAAATGAAACGTTTGAATATTGCATTCCACGATCTTTACGACATTACTGCTGTAAGAGTTATCGTTGATACAGAAAAAGAATGTTATGAAGTATTAGGGCTTATACATTCACAATTCAAGCCTATACCGGGGAGATTTAAAGATTATATAGCAATGCCGAAAGGCAACATGTACCAGTCCCTGCATACTTCTGTTATCGGACCGCGCTCAAAACCTCTTGAAGTTCAAATAAGAACATGGGAAATGCATGAAGTTGCAGAATACGGTATTGCAGCCCACTGGAGATATAAAGAAAAAGGCTCGCAAAAAGCAAATAACCCTACAGATATGCAGTTTTCCTGGATGAGAAAACTTGTTGAATATGATAAAGATATGTCATCTGCCGAAGATTACGTAAATTCGGTTAAGCTTGACCTGTTTTCCGATCAGGTATTTGCCTTTACTCCTAACGGGGACGTATTTGACCTTCCGGTAAATGCAACACCTGTTGACTTCGCTTACAGAATTCACTCGGAAGTAGGAAATAAAACAGTAGGAGCTTTAATAAACGGCAGAATTGCACAGCTTGACACCAAACTTCATAACGGCGATATCGTAGAGATTTTAACATCTAAGACACCTGCCCCGCGGCTTGACTGGCTAAATTTTGTCGTTACAAAACAGGCTGCGTCAAAAATTAAACAGTGGTTTAAGAAAAATAACCGCGATGAACATATTGAAGTCGGAAAGTCAAACCTTGAACATGAACTGACAAAATCCGTATTTGATGATTATATGAAATCAGGAGAGTTTGACAAAGTCGCCAAACAAATGAACTACCTGTCCGCAGAAGACTTATTTGCAGCTCTCGGTTACGGAGAGACAACTCTCAATAAAATTATCAATAAGCTGAAAAAGCCTGAAGCACCAAAACAGCCTGCAGGAACTTTTCACGGAACAACCAGAAAAAAATCAGAAAAAGATATTATCGGTCTTGAAGGTTTAATGTATTCAATCGCCAGATGCTGTTCTCCTATTCCCGGAGAACCGATTGTAGGTGTTGTAACACGTGCCAAAGGCGTTACAGTTCACAGAATGGACTGTCCGATGCTTGAACATATTGAACCTGAAAGATTAATGGATATCAGATGGTCAGGGGACAATGCCAACAAAACATACAATACTACAATAAGAGTTGAAACTGCCGAAAAACAAGGGCTTTTGAAAGATATTATTGCAGCAGTCTCTGATAACGGCACAAACATAAATTATGCAAATGTGAAATCCAAAAGCGGGAAAATCGGTATTATAGAACTCGGAATTGAACTTGACAATATTGAAACACTCAAAAAAGTAATTTTAAGCATTCAGGCAATTCCCGATGTATACAGTGTGAAACGTATCCAAACATCATATTCTACCCCGAATCTGCCCAAAAGAAATAACGGCAAACCAAGACATAACAAAAATCCTAAAAAGAAGTCTTCGAAATAACTAAACAAAAATTAATCAATTTGCTATATTACCGATTGCTGATAAAATTAATAGTATGATTAAGATTTTGCTGGTATCGGAAGATAATAAAAATATAGAAAAATTCAGCGGAATATTCAGTAAAAACAGCTATGATTTTTCTGTTATGAGTGATGAAACACTTATTTTTGATGTAATAAGCGCAGAACCACCCGATGCTATCCTCATTGACGGAACAATAGCAAACCTTAAAAACTTTAACAAAAAAATTAAATCTATATGCGAAAATACAGTAATTATCTTTTTAATAAATTCTCAAAAAATCGATAAAGAATTGATCAAATATGCCAATGCATTTTTCACAGATGAAATGCAGGAAGATTTTATTCTTTCGACAATTAATATAAATCTTAGAATGAAAAATTCTCTTGATATGCTCTCCAATTCCAACAAAGATCTGGCAGACAGTTTATACAGGCTTAATGCATTATACAGCACAAGTTCACAATTTGCAGGAACACTTGATAAGGCAAAGCTTATTCAATACATGATAGAGGGCATGGACAAGGCGTTGAGTTTTTCGCTCACATGCACTTTATCAATGTGTAACGGAGATGAGCCTGTCCTAATTCTAAATTCGCTTTATGAACTTTCTGAAGAACTCGTTGAAGCGTTAAAGTTACGCACAATATTAAATTACAATTCCGTTTTCGAAGGTAAAGAAGCTCCAGTTAAAATTAACGGCGAAAATTTAAAAATTATAAAGCAAATAAAATATCCAGCAAGCAGGTTTACATTCAATCTTTTCCAATTTGACAACATGTTTGCCCCGATTAGACTCGGCGAAACATTTTTCGGCTGTATTGAAATATTCAAGGAAACATCATTTACACCTGAAGATGCTACCTGTTTTCAGACAATTGCACAGCAGGTATCAGTTCCTTTAAAAAGCGCAGCACTGTATCAAGAAATAATTGAAACAAACGCAAAACTTGAAAAATTAGAAAGACTTAAATCAGAATTTATTTCCATAGTATCTCATGAATTGAGAACGCCTTTAACATCGATAAAAAATTCGCTTGATATCTTGATGAGCGGAAGATGCGGTGAAATAACACCATCCGCTGACAAATTCCTTTCTATGGCTATGAGAAATGTACAAAGACTCTCGGGAATTATCAACGATCTCTTAGATTTATCAAAAATTGAAGCTGGTAAAATGGATTTCAACTTTGCACCGCTTAATATTAATATCGTAATAGATTATGTTAAAACAGTACTTTCCGAAGTTGCGAAAACTAAGGGGCTGACAATTATAACAGATGAAGCAGAAAATATTCCGGATATTACGGCAGATTCGCAAAGGCTGGAGCAGGTTCTGACAAATCTTGTCTCAAATGCGATTAAATTCACTCCTGAAAATAAAACAATAAAAATATCATCATCACTGGTCAATTCCAAAGATATAAAAATTAATGAGTATTTTAAAGATTTAATAAAACTGACAGACTGTGATTATGTGCAGGTTTGCGTAGAAGATCAGGGAATAGGAATCGCTGAAAAAGATCTGCTTCACGCATTTGACAAATTTGCGCAGATAGAAAATTCTCTATCAAGAAAAGCCGGCGGAACAGGCCTGGGGCTTCCAATTGCAAAACAGTTATTAGAAGCTCACAATGGCGCCATCTGGTGCGACAGCGAGCTTAATAAAGGGTCAAAATTCTGTTTTGTAATTCCTGTTTCTAATATTCCAAGTCCGGTTTGATATTTCCATTTTTCAAAGATTCAATATCAATATTCTGTTTTGCCCTGGCGAAATTAACGTTATGATTTACAAAATCTACAATATTTATGGGTTTTCCTTCTTTTGCCAGTACTTTTGCCATTTGTGGAAGCTGTTTTAGATTTTCTTCAACCTGCATTAAAGGAGCATTGCTATTTACAAAGCTATTAAGATATATAGGATTTTCTCCAGGGAGTTTATCTGCAGCTTTTGAAAGTTTTGAAATAAGTGCGATTTTTTCAGGCTTTGCAGCACGATTTATTAAAGTAGCAATAAGGTCTACAAAATTTTTCTCCTTTGAATAATCCATAGTATACCCGCCGCTAAGAGTCTGTTCAGCGAGTTGTTTAACAATTGGTTTTGCAGCAGCAAGGTGCTTGGCGGCTTCAGGATGGTCAAACATACCAACTGCAGATGCTAAAAAATATTTTGATGCTGTGCTATCTGTTTGATTTATAACTTCCTGAGCAAAATTCAAAGCTTCAGGATTTTCTTTTGAAGCTTTAGGCAATTTTTCTATTAAAGCCGCAAATAAACTCTTGCCATTTGCAACCAATTTTTTCATATCAATATTAGTATTCAACATTTCGTACTTGTTAGCTAATTCGCAAATATCAGATACCAAGCCCAAATGTTTTGGATTTATAGATTTTAATTCGTTTTTAAACTGCGCAACTTCAGGGTTACGTTCTGCAAAATATTCAATATTTTCAATCAATTGTTCTGTTGTTCTTGTATCAAGCGGTTTTGTATGTGCACCCATAACTTGAAATCCGCCAAATCTAAATACCGGGGTATGTTTAACTGCATTAAATAGAGACATAATCGAAAATTCCTTTCACTTGTATATTAACTAAAGTTATAATACAGCTAAACGTTAAAATTTGTTACTATAAGACCGATTTATTACAAAATTTTACAAAATAGAAGTAGATTTTGTATATGCTATAATAAAATTAAGAGTATTGAAGCCGTTTTAGCGGTGGAGGAATTATGAAAAAGATTTTAATTGTTGATGATGAGCAAGATATAGTAGAAAGTTTAAAGTTTGTCCTTGAAGCAGCGGATTTCACCTGTTATTGCGCTTTTAACGGTGAAGACGGGCTGAGGCTGGCTAAAGAAATTATACCTGATTTAATTATACTGGATGTTATGATGCCGAAAATTAACGGCTATAAAATCAGCAGACTTTTGAAATATGATGCAAAATATAAAAATATTCCTATTTTAATGGTTACGGCACGTACGCAGGAAGAGGATAAACTTATAGGCGAAGAAACAGGCGCGGATGAATATATCACCAAACCTTTTGAACTGGATGAAGTAGTTAAAAAAGTTGAAGAGTATTTGAAATAATATGGAAACATCGGTTACAAACAAAACTCTGGAAAAATTAAAATATGATATGGTAAGAGCAGGTCTTGTGCCGTATGAAACTATTGAGCAGGCAGAAGAGATTGCGTCTGCACAAAATATTAACATAGGTCAGGCACTGATAAATTCAGGAGTCATAACAGAAGATGCAATTTTAAAATTTCTGGAAGCAAAACTGCATATACCATATGTAAATCTAGATGATTATACACTTGACCCAAAATGCTTAAAATACATAAGCTTTTCAGATGCAAAGAAATACAGGATTATACCGCTTTTCAAAATCGAAGACACTCTGACAGTTGCAATGGCAGATCCTCTGGATTTATTTGCTATTGATAAAATTATAGAAACCGCAGAATGCTCTATTGAACCTGTTATTTCATCCGAAGCCGGCATTAATAAAAAAATTGATGAATATTATAAACAGGATTCAACAGTCGGAGAAATATCAATAGAAGAAGGTGCGGAATATGATTGGCGTGATGAACTGCACAGAGAAGATTTGTCAGATAACCATATTCAAAAAATTATCAGAGCAATCTTAAAACAGGCAATACTTGAAGGCGTTCATGAAGTAACATTTCAACACGAAGATAATGGACTCGGCGTCAACTTTAAGAAAAACGGCAATATGCAAAATAAAGGCAATATTCCGTCTGTACTGACATCTTCTTTTATAGGCAAATTAAAAACTCTTGCGGAACTTGATGCTTCGGTGTCTGAAGTGCCGCAGCTGGGCAAACTCAGTTTTAAAGTGGATGAAATGAATGTTATAGCAAGCATATCAACATTCCCTACTATCATGGGCGAAAGGATTTTCCTGAAAATATACAAACCGCCCAAAGCATTGAACAAAATTATAAAATCAGAGAATAATTTAAAACTTATAAAATCTGCCCTAAATAATCCGGGCATTATAATCGTCTGCGGTTCACCCCTGAGCGGAAAAACACATATAATCTATTCTCTTTTACTTGAAGCGTCTGACAAAAATAAAAATATAATGACGCTTGAAAGTATTGCAAAATATAATCTCAAAAATGTTCACCAGTGCGAATTAAATGAAAATGTCGGCTTTAATATGGATAAAGCCGAACGTTTCATAGAATTTCAATCACCTGACATTATTTATCTTGAAGGGATTAAATCAAAAGAGTCTTTTGACTATTTCGCGAGTCTTGTGTTTGAAAATAAGACGATTATAATGGAATTTCTGGCTAACAATATGGAAGATTTGAGGTACAAACTCTCTTTTTCAGACTTTGAAACCCTCAAATCTTTAATAAGCTGTATGATATTTATACATTCGCACGACAGCATTGAAGTTTTCTCCAAAGAATCAGTACAAAAATATCTGGCTTAAAAACTATTTCCAAAAAGCATTGTCATATAAAGCTTTATTTGCACATGCTATACCATTTTTATTATCAGAACTGTTTTTGGAACAATAAATTTCTTCGTCATAATCAGTACCATCCGCACCCATTGGTAAAAGTTTACCATCGTCCATTAATTGAAAAGTAAATGTATCCTCTCCCCATTTGTTAGGAAGTTTCAGATAGCCGTTAACATCAATCGTAACATAAACTACACCTTTATAGGCAGAACTATCTGTATTTTCAAACATTAACATTGAACCGTCATTTAAAATAAGCTGACCGTCATCAAAAAAATCTTCCGTTGCAGTCTTACCTGAATATGTTTTATATGTATATTTGCCGTCATCACTATAATAACCGTTTTGTAAACATGAAGTATTATCATACGTATCACCACAGTCGACTAAGATATTCAGATAAGGCTTAAGATAATTAACAAAAGTAGACTGGTTCCAAGCACAATCTGATTTTGTAAGCGCTTCACCATTATCCTGCTTATACATATCAAGCGCTTGAAGCAGAACAGAATAGCCTTTACTTAATCCGCTCTGAAACTGTTTCTTTCTATAATTAGCAACTAATGAAGGCAGTGTCATTGCAGCAACTATTCCGATAATGCCTAAGGTTATTAAAACCTCAGCCAATG
>ERZ780117.533-NODE-533-length-15768-cov-2.237892_pt1 | contig 15768 bp, 9 predicted proteins | sample MGYA00510985_ERZ780117 | MGnify/ENA primary metagenome ERZ780117 (study PRJEB29588, sample SAMEA2159553) | human gut metagenome | biome: human gut; feature: human-associated habitat; material: faeces | place: Denmark | collected 2008/2010 ...
AAAAAAGCAGAAGAGGAAGCAGACCGCCGCAATTACCGCAAACTGTGCGCAAAAACAGAAGGATTAAAAAATGTACAGCTTGTTGAAGCCGCAGTTTGGAACGAAGATACGGAACTTGATTTTTCCGACAGCGGCGGCAGACAGTCTACATTAATTAATGCACATAAACGCAAGGTGCGCGCGTTAAAAATGGATAACCTGCTGCAAAACGAAGCTGTAACATACATTAAAATGGATGTGGAAGGTGCGGAAAAGCATGCGCTTTCGGGGCTTAAACAGCATATTAGAAGTGACAGGCCCAAAATGTTTATTGCTGCTTATCATTACGATAATGATTTTTTTGAGCTGCCGGAACTTTTATGGCAGCTGTGCCCGGAATATAAAATATATCTGCGCAAGCACAGATATGTACCGGCGTGGGAAATGAATTTTATGGCACTTTACCAAGGGACTCAAAATGTCCCTGTGGGTCAAAAATAGCACATTGTGCGTTTGTAATGGAAAATATGAAAAATATTTGCAAAAAGTAACAGAAATGTTAAAAATATGTAAAACATTTTACCTAATGTAAGCAGGAATTTTACAAAACCGGGAGAAGAATATTAATAGTATCTTAAATACGTTAAAAGGAGTGGAGACTCATGAAAAAAGCAAAATGGCTCTGTACTGCTGCGGCAGTTCTGGCATTATCGGCTGCAGTTGCAGGCTGCGGCGGCAGCGATAAGCAGGAAGCCGGCACTAAAGCAGGCGGACCGAAAGGCGAGGTAATGGTATATACCTCCATTTATCCTGATATTATTGATAATGTTTGCAAACCGGCAATGAGCAAAGTTTTCCCTGACATGAAAGTTGACTGGTTCCAGGGTGGTACCGAAAAAGTTATGACCAAAATGGCAGGCGAAATTAAAGCTAAAAAAATCGGCGCCGATGTTTTAATGGTTGCCGAACCTTCTTACTACCTGTCCCTTAAAAAAGACAACCTTCTTTTGGATTATGTTTCTCCGAACCTGAAGGATGTTATTACCGATAAGGACGAAAAAGGCGCATGGTCTTCCGTTCGTATCAGCAACATGATTATCGCTTATAACTCCGACAAGCTTTCTCCGGAAGAAGCTCCGAAATCCTGGAAAGATTTGACTGACCCGAAATGGAAAGGCAAAATTGCAATGCCTAACCCGATGCTTTCCGGTACTGCATTTGTTGCAGTTGGCGCACTTGCCGATAAATACGGCTGGGAATATTTCGATCAGCTGAAAGCTAACGGCATGCGTGTTGAAGAAGGCAACTCCGCAATTCAAAACAAACTTTTAACCGGCGAATATGCAGCAGCAATGATTCTGGAAGAAAACATCCTGAAACTGGCTGCTACCAAAAACGAGCCTTTGAAAGTTGTATACCCTGAAGACGGCGTAGTTATTATTCCTTCCCCGATTGCTATTTTCAATACTACCAAAAACCAGGAAGGTGCTAAAGCCATGGTTGACTGGTGGCTTTCCAAAGAAGGCCAGCAGGCTGTTGTTGAAGGCTGGATGCACTCCGTACGCGGCGACGTACAGCCTCCTAAAGGCGCTCCGGAACTGAAATCCTTCTCTGACAAAGCTGTAAAAGTTGATTGGCAGAAACTTGCCGACAACAAAGCTGAAATTAAGGAAGAGTTCCGCGTAAGGGTTATGGAATAACGGTTCTTTCTAAATCCGGCATGAAATAATTAAGTGAAGGAATTTAGGGGTCGCTATGTGGCGATCCCTTTTTTTCCATTATAAAAAGCAACCTTAAATTATGTTTTAGGGCGGCCCTTATGCCGTAGAAAGGAGTTATGGTGGGCTTTTTACAAAGAATAAACAGCAAATTTATTGTAATTTCGCTGTCGGTATTACTGCTTTTATATTTTGTGGTTTTTCCGCTGGGCGTACTTTTGTATGACAGCATTCTGGTTGACGGCTCTTTTACGCTGGCCAACTACCGTGAAGTTTACAGCCAGGACGTAAACTGGCGCGCTCTTGCCAACACTGTTGAGCTTTCGCTGATTGTAATGGTGGCAAGCGTTATTATTACTTTCCCGCTGGCATGGCTGGTTGGGCGTACCGACCTGCCGTTTAAAAGAGGCTACCGTACGCTTTTAGTTGCCAGCTATATGATTCCGCCTTATGTAGGCGCTATTGCCTGGGTACAGCTTTTAAACCCGAGCGTAGGTTATTTAAACAATGTGTTTAAATGGATTTTTAACTTACAGACTGCACCGTTTGATATTTATACCACAGGCGGCCTGGCCTGGGTTTTGACTTTATTCTATTCTCCATTTGCTTTTATTACTATTTCGCGTGCGATGGAAAAAATGGACCCGACGCTGGAGGAAGCAGCAAGGGTTTCCGGTTCTTCGCCGCTTCGCACTCTTATTGACGTTACGCTGCCCCTGATGGCGCCTTCCATTCTGGCAGGCGGCCTTCTGGTATTCATTGCGGCAGGCTCCTGCTTTGGTATTCCTGCTATTGTTGGTATGCCGGGCAATATTGAAGTTATGACAACCCGTATTGTTACTTATACTTATATGGGCGACGAAGCGGGCATCCGCGATGCAACGTCGCTGGCAGCTTCCCTGATGTTTATTGCCAATGCCCTTCTATTCTTTATGACCTGGATGCTGGGCCGCAAGGATTATACCACTATCAGCGGCAAAAGCACCCGCCCGAACATTGTTGAGCTTGGCAAATGGAAATGGCCTGCTTTCTTTGCTGTAGGCTTTTATGGCTTTGTTGCCGTTATCCTGCCTTTAGGCTCCATTTTGCTTACTTCGCTGTTAAAGAGTATGTCCAAAGGCATTACTCTCGACAACCTTGGCTTTGATGCATGGATTCCTGTTATTACCAGCTCCCAGTATATGGAAAGCGTATGGAATTCTGTTGTATACGGCGTTATTGCCGCTACTATCGGCACAATTCTTTCGGTGTTCATTGCTTATCTTGCCGTTAAAACAAATGTTAAAGGACGCAACCTGCCGGATATGCTGACAATTATCGGCGGCTCCACGCCGAGTATCGTTATCGCGCTGGCACTTGTTATTACCTTCTCCGGCAACTTTGGCCTGAACCTGTATTCCACCATGTGGATTCTGGTTGTCAGCTACCTTGTAAAATATATGACGATGTCCGTGCGCACTATTGCAGCTTCCTTAAGTCAGGTACATATCTCTCTGGAAGAAGCGGCTCTTAACTCCGGCGCAAGCTGGCTGCGTACCTGCAAAGACATCATCATGCCGCTGATTGCACCGTCAATTATCGCCGGCTGGTTCTTAATCTTTATGCCGTCATTTTATGAATTGACGATGTCGCTGCTTTTGTACGGCAGTGATACCAAAACTATCGGCGTACTGCTGTACGATTTGCAGACTTATGCCGATACACAGAATGCTTCCGTGCTTTCGGTAATTATTTTGCTGATAGTTCTGGTGGGCAATGTTATTTTGAACAAGCTTACTAAGGGTAATGTTGGTATTTAAAAGGAGTGGAATAAATTGTCAGAAGTACGTATAGAGCATGTTTTTAAACGGTTTGGTGATGTTACGGCCGTAAGCGATTTTGACCTTACCATAAAGGACGGCGAATTTGTTTCGCTCCTCGGCCCTTCCGGCTGCGGCAAAACAACTTCGCTGCGTATGATTGCCGGCTTTGAAAGAGCGACAGAAGGTGAAATTTATATCGGCGACCACTGCGTAAGCTCGCATATAAAAAATACTTTCGTGCCGCCTGAAAAACGCGATATCGGCATGGTTTTCCAGTCTTATGCCGTATGGCCGCACATGAGCGTTTATGAAAATGTTGCTTTTCCGCTGAGGCTGCGCAAACTGCCTGCGGCAGAAATTGAGCAGCGCACCAAAGACGCGCTTACGGCAACAAACCTTTTAAAATCAGCCAACGAAAGCCCGGCAAGCCTTTCCGGCGGCGGCAAACAGCGTGTTGCGCTGGCGCGTGCGCTTGCCATTAACCCTGACGTTATGCTGCTTGACGAACCGCTTTCGAGCCTTGACCCGCATCTGCGCGAGGAAATGCGCTTTGAAATTAAAGACTTGCAGCGTAAATACGGTTTTTCCATTATTTACGTTACGCACGACCAGTCGGAAGCCAAGGCGCTTTCTGACCGCATTCTTGTTATGAAGCTGGGCGTAATGCAGCAGATTGATTCGCCGCTTGACGTATATAACAATCCGGCAAATAAATTTGTATTCAGCTTCATAGGCGTGTCGAGCTTTACCGATGTGGTATGGCAGAATGGCGCAGCCTGCATTAAGGGTGATAACCGCCCGCTGCCGCAGGGGCTTGTTGTTCCGGCGCGCATGCAGGGTGAAGCCGTATTTAACCTTGCCAGCCGCCCGACTGAAATAAGGTTCACAAATGAAAACGATATCAACGCAGTACGCGGTGTTGTAATGCGCAAAGCCTTCCTTGGCGAAATTATCGACTACCTTGTAAAAATAGGCGACCAGGAAGTGCGCGTGCAGATTGGCCGCCGCGACCCGGGACCGGAAACAGGCGAAGTATGTTATCTGCATTTCCTGCGCCCGTTCTGGTACAAGGTTGATGAATGAGAAATTGAATAAATAATTAAAACCAGCACCCTGAAAGTTTATAACTTTTTGGGTGCTGGTTGTTTATAGCGCTGCTTTTTTGTTTGCTTCTTTTATTAAACAATCATTGCAAAGCGTTTCGGAGTGAGTTACGGGCAGGCGTTTGCCGCATTCTTTACATCTGGCAATGAACATTGTTTTATCGCCTATCAGCAGGTTATTGATTTTAATGCACAAGCGCTGTCTTTCCGCCAAAAAGTCATCAAAAAAACCAAACGTGTTTGCCAGGCGGTAACGTATTTCGTAAGCGCGGTACTGTACTTCGCAGTCTGTTAAATTGTCGGAGCGGCCTTCCGGTAACGGCAGGGCTTCGCCGTTATTTATCGCCAGGCAGCAGGAGCGCCAATAGCTCATCAGCTGCGGGTCGGAAGTATTAAAGGGGCAGCGTATAAGTTTAAAAAGGTCTTCGGTAGCAAATGCCGCAGCATCGTTTTTGAGGAATTTCAGCAAAATAAGGGCTTCCGTCATCCGTTCACGCCGGAAAGTTTTATCTAAAAGCAAACGTTCCCATTCTTCAAGGTATATTTTTAAATCTGCACCGCCGGTAATTACCTCCTGCGGAAAGGGCAATGTTATGCGTTTCAGCGGTCCTATGCCTTTGGCTAATGCCGATTGAATATGTTCCGGGCGCGTCATGCTTAAAACTTCGCCCGCGTTAAATTTGCCGTACCTGCCGGCACGTCCGGCAATCTGGCGTATTTCGTAAATTGAAAGCGGGCGGTAGGCACCGTAATCCCACTTGTCCGTTTCGCAGAAGATAATGCGCTTTATCGGCAGTGAAACGCCCATGCCGATAGCGTCCGTTGCTACAACTACGGTGCTTTCGCCGCTGTTAAACCTGCGTATTTCTTCGCGTCGTGCGGCAGGCGGCAGCCATCCGTAAATTACGCTGGTTTTAATGCCCATGTCTTCCAGCGCTGCGGCTATTGCCAACACTTTTTTGCGTGAGAATGCAATTAAGGCATCGCCGGGCTGGATATCAGCAAGATTTTTAAAAGTTCCGGAGAATTTCAGCGGCGCAAGGCGCTCATAGTAGTTTACGGTATAACTGGCATTGATGGAGTTTAAAAGAGAGATAATTAAATCTGCGGCTTCCGGCGCAAAGCACAGGTGAATTTCATCAGCGTTAAGCTGCAAAATGGCTTTTGTCCAGTGCTGCCCGCGCCGCTCGTCTGCTATCAGCTGGCATTCGTAAATAACCGCAACGTCGTAATGGGAGTCAAAGCAGCAGGTTTCAATAGTGGAAGACAGCACCTTGGCAAAAGGTACGTCCTCACGTTCTTCGCCGGTAAGCAGGGAACAAAAGACGACGTTATAATTTAAGGTATCAAAAATCTCCAGCGCCAACAGGCGCAGTGGGGCCAGGTAAATGCCGGTTTCGGCTTTTGCAAAACGCTTTAAGGCGTGATAGGTTTTACCGCTGTTGGTAGGGCCGATGTGAAGAACAAAATTTCGGCCTGCGTTTGGCACGGATTCAAACAGGGTGTTGATACTGCTTGCACGGATAAGTGCTTTGCGCACGGTTTTGCGCTTTTTGGCGTTGGGCTCGCTGCCTCTGGTTGAATAATGGTCATGCTGAAATTTCTTTCTTTGCATTATTTCTTCCACAACGGAAACCGGCCAGGCGTCCCTTAATTTATCACTGTTTTTGGCTGTGCTTATTTTAACCGGCGCAGGAAAGAAGCGGCCTATAAATTTATCGTTTATTAAAAAACGGCGCTTTAATTCTCTTTTGGTCATGTATTCGTTAAAACGCTGTTTTGTTTCGCTCATTTATGGTTTCACCAACTTTTTAAGCTATTTTGTTAAAGCAATTATAAAAATTATTTTATCATATTTTAAGCAGGCGTTTAAATAAAATTAACGTAAAAATTAATATCACGCAGAATAATAAAACCTCCCGCTTGTATAAACGGGAGGTTTGGTGTTTTAACGTACTTTTTATGCCTTGATTTCAATTTCCATCAGGCAGTCGCCGCTTTCGATACGGCTGCCGGCCGCTACATGGATTTGCGATACAATGCCGCTGATAGGTGCGGCGATGGTGGTTTCCATCTTCATTGCTTCGGTTATGATAAGCGGGGTGCCTTTTTCGACAGCCTGGCCTTTTTCAACCAGCAGTTTAACAACGGAACCGGAAAGGGTTGCGCCGATTTCGCCGGGGTTGGTTTTATCGGCTTTTTTGCGCGTTACGTTGGTGGATTTAACATTTCTGTCTTTAATATCAATTTCACGCGGCAGGCCGTTGAATTCGAAGAAGATGGTACGGATGCCGTCTTCGTTTGCTTCGCCTATTTGCAGAAGCTTAATAACAAGCATTTTGCCCTGTTCGATTTCAACTTTAATTTCTTCGCCGGTTTTCATGCCAAAGAAGAAGGTAGGCGTATCAAGTACGGAAACATCGCCGAATTCGGCATGGCGTACTGCCCAATCGCTGAATACTTTCGGGTACAGGCAGTAGCTGCTTACAGCTTCGTCGCTGGTCGGCGCGCCCATTTCCGCAAGGCTGGCGCGTACTTTTTCAAAATCTGCCGGGGGCAGTGCAGCACCGGGGCGGCCTTCAATAGGTTTGCGCCCTTTAAGAATAATTTGCTGCAATTTCTGCGGGAAGCCCTGATACGGTACACCCAGGCGGCCTTCAAAGAATTCTACAACGGAAGCCGGGAAGCTGAGCGAATCGCCTTTGGCGTAAATATCTTCTTCGGTAAGGTCGTTCTGCACCATAAACAGTGCCATATCGCCAACCATTTTGGAAGACGGCGTTACTTTAATAATATCGCCGAACATCATGGAAACGCGGTGGTACATATCTTTAATGTCTTCCCAGCGTTCGCCGAGGCCTACTGCTTTAGCCTGCTGCTGCAGGTTGCTGTACTGGCCGCCCGGCATTTCGTGGATGTAAACTTCCGGGTTGGGGTAAGAAACGGTGTTGTCGATTGCTTTATAATACGGACGCACGCTTTCCCAGTAACGGGACATTTCGTTAAGGGCGTTAATGTCAAGGTGCGGCTGGCGCGGATGGCCGGAAAGTGCGTAGTACAGGCTTGCGCCGCTCGGCTGGGAAGTGCCGCCGCTCATAGCGCTCATGGCGACAATATCTGCGCCGGCGTCGAGAGCTCGGGCATAAGTGTAAATGCTGTTGCCGCTGCCTTCGTGCGTATGCAGGTGGATAGGCACGTTAACGGCTTCTTTAAGGGCAGAAACAAGCTGGTAAGCTGCTTCCGGCTTCAAAAGGCCTGCCATATCCTTAATGCAGATGGAGTTTGCACCGGTTTTTTCCAGTTCTTTCGCCATGGTTACATAATATTTAAGGTCGTATTTATCACGGCGCGGGTCTAAAATATCGCCGGTGTAGCATAATGCAGCTTCGGCAAATTTGCCTGCGTCGCGTACAGCGTCCAGTGAAAGGCGCATATTTTCAATGCCGTTAAGGCTGTCGAATACGCGGAACACATCAACGCCGTTTTTCGCGCTGAGGCGGATAAATTCTTTAACAACATTGTCCGGATAGCTGGTGTAGCCAACGGCATTGGCGCCGCGCAGCAGCATCTGGAACAGAATGTTCGGGCATTTTTCGCGGAACTGGCGCAGGCGTTTCCACGGGCTTTCGTCAAGGAAGCGGTAAGCAACGTCAAAAGTTGCGCCGCCCCAGCATTCAAAGCTGAACAGGTTAGGCAGCTTGGTTGAGGTAGTGCCGATAACTTTCAGCATATCGTTGGTGCGCATGCGGGTTGCAAGCAGCGACTGGTGCGCGTCACGGAAGGTGGTATCCGTAAACAGCACTTCTTTCTGGTCCATAACCCATTTGGAAAGCCCTTCCGGCCCCTGCAAATCCAAAATCTGCTTGGTGCCGTCGGCAGGGGTGCCTTTAAACGCTTTGGGCAGGCTGAGCGGAGCAAATTCCGGTTTGGGCTGTACGCCTACATTGTTGTAGCCGTTAACGGTTACATCGGCAATGTAGTGCAAAAGCCTGGTGCCGCGGTCCAGAGTTTTCGGGAAGATGAAAAGTTCGGTGTTTTCATCAACAAACGAAGTATTGTAGCTGCCGTCAAGGAAACTGGGGTGAGCCAGTACGTTTTCAAGGAACAGAATATTGGTTTTAACGCCGCGGATGCGGAATTCTTTTAAGCAGCGCAGCATTTTGGTAATGGCAATTTCGTGGGTAAGGCCGTGGGTGGTTGCCTTAACCAAAAGCGAATCGTAATACGGGGTGATAACGGAGCCCGTAAAAGCATTGCCGCCGTCCAGACGCACGCCAAAGCCGCCGCCGCTGCGGTAGGCAATCAGCTTGCCGGTATCGGGCATAAAGTTGTTGGCAGGGTCTTCGGTGGTAATACGGCATTGAATAGCGTGGCCGAAGCTGGTAATTTTATCCTGTTCGGGAATGCCGATTTCCGGGCTGTGCAGAGAATAGCCTTCGGCAATTTTAATCTGGGTTTGCACAATGTCAAAGCCGGTAATTTCTTCGGTAACGGTATGTTCAACCTGAATACGCGGGTTAACTTCAATAAAGTAGAAGTTGCCGTCCGGGGTAACTAGGAATTCAACCGTACCGGCGCTGAGGTAATTAACGTTTTTCATCAGCTTAACGGCTGCGTCGCAGATTGCCTTGCGCAGTTCGGGCTTAAGTGAAAAGGCCGGGGCAATTTCCACCAGTTTCTGGTGGCGGCGCTGTACGGAGCAGTCGCGCTCGAACAAATGCACAATGTTGCCCTGCGTATCGCCCAAAATCTGAACTTCGATATGTTTCGGGCTTTCAAGGTATTTTTCAAGGTAAATTTCATCGCTGCCGAAAGCCTTCATAGCTTCGGATTTAGCCATGTTGTATACGGTTTCCAAATCTTCGTTGCTGTTTACCATGCGCATGCCGCGCCCGCCGCCGCCGTTAACGGCTTTAAGCATAACGGGGAAGCCGTGCGCCTGCACAAAACGGTAAACGTCTTCAACGCTGTCAATCGGGCCGTCGCTGCCCGGAATCATCGGAATGCCAGCAAGCTTGGCCTGTTCGCGCGCATTAACTTTGTCGCCGAACATAATAAGGTGCTCAAGGCGCGGGCCGATAAAGATAATGCCTTCTTCGGCGCAGCGTTTTGCAAGGTCGCTGTTTTCGCTTAAAAAGCCGTAGCCGGGATGGATGGCGTCTACATCGTGCTCATGCGCAATACGGATAATGTCTTCAATATCAAGATAAGCATCGATAGGGCCTTTGCCTTCGCCGACAAGGTAGGCTTCGTCAGCTTTGTTGCGGTGCAGTGAAAGTGTGTCTTCTTTTGAATAAATTGCCACTGTGCGGATGCCGAGTTCGTTGCAGGCACGGAAAACGCGGATAGCGATTTCGCCGCGGTTGGCAACCAGTACAGACTTAATTTTTTGCATAGTATACCCTCCTTCGGATAGCACTGTACCTATTTTATTAAAAAAAGTTACTAATTGCAATGGTTTCAGCGTAAGTATTTCTGTATACAGAAAAACATAACGGCATGCAGGGGAACATGCCGTTTAAAACAGTTAATTTTTTAAATATTTGTCAAAAAAGGCGGTAATAACATCAAGTACCGGCTTCTGAACCCAAAACGTGCTGTATAACAAAGCCTCCTTAAAGTAATGTACATATTTATTATAATACCGCTTTATTATGCGTGGCAAATTGCAGGCAGCAGGAAAGGTGCGTCTGATAAAAAGAGTTTGGCATTGTGCCAAACTCTTTTTGCTTATAAAGGTTACATTTTAACTTTTTAGAAGCTGTATCTTATGCCGGCGTTCCATTTCCAATCGGTTGTGATATCGCCGCCATAGGTCTTTTCGATATCAAAGTACAAATGCGTTGCATCACTGAGATTGATGTTGGTGCCAACGCCAATTTCACACCAGCCGCCGCCAAGATCCTGATCAAAAGATCTTTCGCGTCCTTCGGCATTTGTAAAGGTTACGCCGGTTTCACCATCAAAGTCATACAGGTAGGAAGCACGCAGATAAATATTGCCGTTGTCCAAATCTTTGCCGAATCTTACACCGGCGCGTCCAATCAGGCTTTCCATGCCGTCCAATGCTACTTTAATATCGCCTGCGGTGTAATTTGCGCTGCCTACATGGCCGTAAGTCAGCTGTGCCTGCGGTTCAATCCAGAAACCGTTGCCCTGCTGGAAGCGTTTGCCAACTTCTACGCCGATAGAGTAGCCGTTAGCGTCATATTCACCGTCGCCCCAGGTATTTCTTAAATCGTGGTTCAGGCGGGAATATTTGCCTACAATGTCGATGTAGCTGCCATCGTCGTTCAGCTTGCTGCCGTAAAGCGTTAAGGTTTTGTGGTCCATTTCAAAGCTGCCGGTATCATAGCCGCCGTCGCCGTCGGTGTAGCTAAATGCTGCGCCTAAAGTCCAGTGTGGGTCTGTGCTTAATTTTTCATCGTAGCCAAGCTGATAGGTGTTGTACTGGCTGTTCAGGCTCTTGTAATCGTTTTCACCGCGTACAATACGTATCCAAACGCCGTGCTCGCCCTTGCTGTCGCGCAGTTCGCCAAGGCGTTTATTCATATCGTCCAATTCGTTGCGCCAGCTGATTAAGCCTAAAGCGCCAACTTCTTCAGTGCCGAAAACATCGGGGTTTTTAATGGTTTCAATATCGGTAACATTGCCGTTTTCATCTACCGTGCCTTTGCCGCCGTCATCAATGCCGCCCGGATTTTGTTCAACATGTGCGCCGGTAGGTGCGAGTATTTCAGGAAGTTTTATACCTTCTTCGTTTTTGTATTCGCGTGTCATTTTTACAACATAAGCCAGCCTTTGTAAATCGTTTGCAAGATTGCCGGTGTTATTGGAACTTGCACCGACAACAGTAATTTCGTCACAGCCATTTTGCACTAACGGATTGTATTTGTCATTGATATGAATATAAACGCCGTAGTTATAGTCGGATTTATAATCTTTAATGCCGTATTTATATTCATCAGTGCCGTTTACATTAATAGTTAGTTTATCAACATCAAAGTTAATCAGATCGCCGCGCCAATCCGTTTTATTTTTAGCATTTCCTTCTTCAAGGTAGGTGCCGATTCCGCCAAAAACTGCTTTAGCGTTTTTACCTAAATTGATGGTTAAATTATCACTTTTAATGTTAGCAGCACTGCAACTTATTGAGCCATCTTTATTTTGATAGATAGAAGTTTTAAATTCTGCTCCATCGCCAACGGTAATATTATTTAAGTTAAATGTAACGGTGGTATTTGTAGGATCTAAGGGGTTCTTGGGATCGTTGGGATTTGTTTTACCTAATGTTTGTAAAGAAAAATCACCACCGCTTTGTACAGTTATATTATTTAATGTTGCAGAAGTTTCGTCCCCATTAAGCTGAACTTTGGTTTTTCCGTTGAATGCTATTATGTTTTCAGCTATAAGTGAAGAACCAGCGGATACTTCAACTCGTGCATCTTGATCACCAGCATTGGTCTGAAGATATATAGGAGCGTATATTTTTACATCTGCTGTTTGATTAGGAGTATTATCGTTATTTTGTGAGCCGATAATTAAACCAGTTTTAGGAGCATTTGATTCGATGAATATGTTTTTTACATTGGCAAGAGTATTACTGTCGAATATTTGTAACCCTGTCTGCTTTTTTTCACCTATAATTTGCAACTCTGGTGTGTATAATTCCGCCAATAAACGGCGTGTATAAAGATCATCTGCCGTCCCACGATAAATAATTTTATCAGAGGCTTTAATGTTACCTGTTATTTCATAATCGTCTTTAGTATTACCGTAAATATTCAAAGTACCGGTTTGAATATTACCGGTGTTATTAAAAGTACCGCCGTGTAATAAAACGCCCCGCCGTTAACAGTTATGCTTTCAGTGGCATTAACTGTACCGGCATTCTCAAAGATATCGTTTTGGCCTAATTCAATAACAGATGTGTCATTTTTTGTTTGTCCTTCGTCAACCTTAATAATTTTCGCGTAAGCGCTGCCTGTAATAACAAAAGCCATCAGTGCGCTTAAGGCAAAAGCTTTTTTAAAATTAGATTTTTTCATAAAACAACCCCCGTACCAACCTTTTTGTAATTTAATTATAACATTGAATTCCCCCTCCGTAAAGACTGCGCAAATAATCATTATTAAATGCTTTTGATTTATTTCAATGTAAAATGATATTTTAAGTTTGTAATTTTGGGCATAAAAAAACGGCACCACTATAAATGTGATGCCGTCAGATATAATTTCATAATGTTTTGTGTAATACTGCTTGTCACTCCAGCAAATTATTTTTGCGCCAGCCTTCGCTTTTCCAGCGGTAAATAAATACCAGCGCACGCAGGCATTCATCAAGGCACATGGCAAGCCATACGCCCACCAGCCCCCAGCCAAGGTGCAGGCCAAAGAACCACGCACCAAGCGTTGCCACGCTCCACATGGAAACAAGCCCCGTCGTTACCGGCCACTTAATATCGCCTGCCGCCTGCAAACTCATAACCATTACCATGTTTACGGCGCGCCCGGCTTCCAAGAACACTTCTATTAAAAAGATGTGTCTGCCAAGTTCCAGCACTTCGGGGTTATCGGTAAAAATGCCGTAAATGCTGTCGCTGTTAAAAAATAAAAGCAGTGTTACCGTTGTGCTGATGGTAACGGCAATGCGGATGGTTTTCCATACGCGCTGTTCAACGGCGTCAAGGTCGCCCGCGCCGATTAAAAAGCCGACGATAATCTGCGTTGCCATGGCAAGCGCCTGCGAATAGATGTAGGAGAACATGGCAATGATATAAGCGTAAATTTTGGTGGTAATAACCACAATGCCCATTACGTTAACAAAGCGCATAATAACCATCTGCGAAATCTGGTAGGAAAGCGATTCGCCGCCGGAGGGCAGTCCCAGGTACAAAATTTTATACAGCGTGCTTTTGGGGAAGGGGCGCAGGTATTTAAACGAAAGACGGATATCAATAAATTTGCGGAAAAAGTATAAAATTAAAAGCAGCCCCAGTACCTTGCTGGTGTTGGTAGATATGGTTACGCCCAAAACGCCGAGTGACGGTATCGGCCCCAGGCCGTGAATTAAAATGCAGTTGCCCGCTATATTGATAAGGTTCATCACTACTGAGGTAATCATGGTGATTTTTAAAAGGGAATAGCCGCGGAAGAACGAAATAAAAGAGATATAGGCAGACTGCACTACAATAAAAAGCCCTATGTAGCGCAAAAAGAGCGAGGCTTCGGCCCAGATGTCTGCCGGTACATCCAGGAGGCTTAAAAAGAAACCGTCAAAAATAAACAGCGCCGCGCTGATGATAACGCCGAAAACCATATTGGCAAGCAGGGCAACGGTGCAGACTTCGGCAACTTTTTCGCGGTTGCCCGCGCCGCGGTGCTGGGCAATTAAAATGGTAGCCGCCATGCTGATTACGCTTAAAGCGAGGATAACGATATTGATAATCTGGTTGGCATTGCCTACGGCGGCAACAGAGTGCTGCGAGTAATGGCTGAGCATGAACTGGTCGACATTGCCGACCATCATCTGCAAAAGTATTTCAATAAAAATTGGCCAGGTCATTTTAAAAACGGAAAGTTTTTGCGTACCTTCGGCGTTTTTTACTGCGGACATAATGGTGCTCCTTATTTTTAAAAGTTTTTAAACAGGGAAAATAACTATATTATAGCAGTTTGCATTGTATTTACAAGCAGAAAAGTGTAAAATAAACAGCAAAAAATAAATTCGCAAAAGTCTGAAAAAAATGAAGTTAACCATAAATACATAAAAGGTTGACAATAAAAACGGCAAAACTTATAATTAAAAAGTAAAGGTGTGGTGAACTATGTTAAAACTTATCAGGGCATTATCAGAATACAACGGCCCGACTTATGACGGTGCGGTAATGGCAAGAGCCGTTATTAAAGCATCCGCGCTGGAAAACGGAGATTACTCAACGCGCCCGGTAAAAATGGCGCCGCCGCGCATGGGCATTATCGAGGCTTATAAGGAAGGCGCCGCTTCGCTGACGGTAACGCTTCTGCGCCCGCTGGTGCGTGCCGGTGAAATGCCGGAAACGGTGCCGCAGGGCGAAAAACAGCTGAGCTTTGTTATTGATAAGCCGGAAATTAACGCTTATCTTGATGCCGTGGACGACACTAATTCCATTCACCGCGGCGAAAACCCCGTTGTACCGGGGCTGTGTATGATTGAGCATTTGTGGCGCGCTTTAAATAAGCCGCTGCCGCTGAACTGGGACGTTAAATTTAAAATGCCTGCTTTTGCGGGAGAACAGATTGATATATACAAAAACGGCGCGTCGCTTGACGGTTACTGCGGCGGGCGCGAGCTGTTTACGGTAGGTATAAAGGAGAGTTAAAACAATGAATGGCACAAACAGGCCGGACGGTGTCCGCGAAATGGTAAAAATGGCGCTTTTAATGGCGATGAACTGCGTATCGGCGTATGTAATAATTCCGCTGCCGTTTTCGCTGTCGCCAATATCGCTGCAAACGGTGTTTGTAAATCTTTTGGGCTTTTTGCTTACGCCGCGGCAGGTGCTTATTACCATGTGCGCATACCTTTTAATGGGGCTTGCGGGGCTGCCGGTGTTTACGGGCGGCACGGCAGGGCCGGGCAAACTGTTTGGGCCTACCGGCGGATATATTTTCGGCTTTTTAGTGGCAGCGCTTATCATCAGCTGGCTGCGCGGCAATAACTATGGCTTTAAGCGCTGCGCATTTCTGGGCGTTGTTATCGGCATACCGGTAATTTACCTTCTGGGCGTGGCGCAGCTTAAATTCATTACCGGCATCGGCTGGGAAGAAGCCGTTGTTACCGGCGCTTTGCCGTTTATTCCGATGGATGTGGTTAAGTGCATAGCGGCGGCGTATATTACGGCACCTATTCAAAGAGCGATTGGCGGCGGGCGCTGATGGATAAGGTTTGTTTAATTGGCGGGCTGCGCAGCTATATTGGGCTGACGGGCGGCGTGTACAGGCACGTGCCGGCAGAGCTTTTGGGCGCAGCGGTGCTGAAAGCGGTAACGGAAAAATATAATGTTGTGCCGCAGCAGATAATTTGCGGCAACGGCGTTGGCGCTGGCGGCAACATTGCGCGCCTGGCGGCATTGGAAGCAGGGCTGCCGGAAAGCATACCCGCCGTAAGTGTGGACGTGCGGTGGGG
>ERZ780117.538-NODE-538-length-15568-cov-2.358151_pt1 | contig 15568 bp, 13 predicted proteins | sample MGYA00510985_ERZ780117 | MGnify/ENA primary metagenome ERZ780117 (study PRJEB29588, sample SAMEA2159553) | human gut metagenome | biome: human gut; feature: human-associated habitat; material: faeces | place: Denmark | collected 2008/2010 ...
ACGCAAAAACAGGCGTTAAATCAAGTTTTATCAGCTGCGTATTATAATATGCTGCTATTTTTTCCGCCGCCGCAAGTTCCTTGCTGTGTTTTTGCCCGTAATACAGTGCCAGCGCGATAACCTCGCTGTATTTTCCTTTGGCAACGGCAAGGCAGGTTGTACTGTCTACCCCGCCGCTTAATAGTACCAGTGCTTTCAAAATTATGCCTCCGTAAAATAAAAAATCCGTCTGGCTACAGACGGATTGCATAACAATATAAAGGCCGCTTATGCGGCACACGCCCGTAGTTTTGTTTAGGGACTGGATGGTTCCGAACAATCCTATTAAGTTACTTAAACATTATAACCAAAAAATTTATATTTGACAAGCAAAAAATAAAAGACAGCAGCCAAATTAAACTGCTGTCTTTTAAAATGGAGAATTTCAAAATTACTGCCGTTTTTTAGGCAGAACGAAGGTTATCGTTGTACCAACACCTGGTTCGCTTTCAAGCTCTACCCTGCCTTTGTGGAACAGCACGCCGTGCTTGACTATGGAAAGCCCAAGCCCCGTGCCGCCAATTTCTTTGGAATGGCTCTTGTCCGCTCTGTAAAAGCGTTCAAAAACGCGTTCCCTGTCGGCTGCGCCAATGCCAATGCCGGTATCGCTTACGCTGACGGTTACTTCTTCGCTGCCGTCCTGCACTTTAACATCAACTCTGCCGTTGTCTTTGTTGTATTTTATCGAATTATCGACAAGGTTATACAAAACTTCGCTTAAAATAGACTGCACGCCGCAAACACATGCGCTGCTGCCGCTTACGTTAAGCGTTACGCCTTTGGTCTGTGCTTTATGTTTCAAACGTAAAGTTACCGACTGCGCAAGTTTAAGCAAATCAACATCTTCAAACTCATCCAGCGTTTTGTTTTCGTCCAGGCGGGAAAGCTCCATGATGTTCTGAATAAGCTCTATCATATTGCCCGCTTCGGCGTGGATGCGTTCCAAAAAGCGCTGCTTGTCCTCGTCCTTTACAAGACCGTTTTTCATAATCTCGGCATAGCCCAAAATAGATTGCAGCGGTGTTTTAAGTTCATGCGAAACATTGGCGCTGAACTCGCGGCGCAGTTTTTCGGCTGTCATTTTTTCGGTAACATCATAAATTAAAATAACGCTGCCGCTGCCATTTACGCTGCTGCCCGAAAGCTGGTAAAAATGCCCGTCTTTTTCGTAAAGCCCTTCACCCTTACCGGCCTGCGAAACCTTCTGCAAAAGGTCCTGTACTTCCTGCGCACGGTCAACAGTTAAAATATTTCTGCCAATAACCTCTTTAGCACTGAAGCCAAAAATTTTAGCCGCGCTTTCATTAATAAACAGCACATTCTGCTGCCCGTTTAACAAAACAAGCCCCTCATTCATGTTATTGGTAATAATGGTAAGTTCTTCCTGTTTGCCGCGCAGCTTTTTAAGGTTTTTGCTCAGCTGGCGTTTCTGCTTGGCTATACGCGTTAAAAACGGAGCCAGTTCATCATAGGTTTCGTTGTCCAGCGGCTCGTCAAGGTTAACCTGGTCAAGAGGCTTAATAAGGTTAAAAGTAACCCTGCGCGCCACAATGCTTGCCAAAAAGGCAACCACAATTACAATGCCGCCCATTATCGGTAGCATTTGCAGCACCGATTTGTAAATACTGTCAATAGTACGCGCAAGACGCAGTATTTTACCGTCCTCAAGGCGTACGGCATAATAATACGTTGTTTTATCAAGCGTATCCGAAAAACGCTCTGCTTCTCCCGCGCCAACGGCAACAGCTTCCATAATTTCCTGCCTCATGGCATGGTTTTCAAGCGTTTTTGCTTCTGCCTGATTGTCAAAAAGCACTATGCCGTCTTTGTCTATAAGCGTTATACGCACATTGCTGCCGTTTTCGGCTGCAATTTTATTTAAAAAGTCATTGCCGCCGCTTTCCAGCCCCATGCTGATATAGCGTGCTTCCTGTGCAAGCTCTTTTTTGGTTTCGTTAAAATAATCCTGCGAAACAAGGAAAGTTATCAAGCCCGATGCCACAAGCACTGCCATTGCAGCCAGCGCCACCAGCGCGCGGAAAATTTTATTTTTCATGCTCAGCACCTATACGGTAGCCAACGCCGCGCACGGTTTCAATAACCGTACTGGCGCTGCCGAGTTTTTGCCTGAGTGTGCGGATATGCACATCGACGGTTCTGGTTTCGCCTGCAAAATCATAGCCCCAAATATCGGTTAAAAGCTGTTCGCGGGTAAAAACCTGCCCCGGGCGTTCCATAAGCTTATGCAGAACTTCAAACTCTTTATAAGTCAGCACAACTTCTTCACCGTTTACAAAAACCATGTGGCGGGCAATATCCATGGTAATCAGTCCGTTGGTAAGCTCGCTCGATTTATCTTCTTTTACATAACGGCGCAGCACCGCTTTAACGCGCGATACCATTTCCATCATGCCGAACGGTTTGGCAATATAATCGTCTGCACCGCTGTCAAGCCCGTGTACTTTGTCGAACTCCGAACCTTTGGCCGTAGCCATGATAACAGGGATGTCCGCAGTGCGCTTATCACGGCGCAGGCGTTTTAATATAGCCATACCGTCCTCGCCCGGCAGCATAATATCAAGAAGTATCAGCTGCGGCAATACGGTTTCCAGTGCTTTAAAAAGTTCATCGCCGCTTTCCAGCCCCAACGCCGGAAAACCGGTAGATTTTAAAGTATAAACTTCAAGTTCGCGGATATTAGGATCGTCCTCCACGCAAAATATCATGTATGCTGTCCTCCTCAAGCGTTCCGGTTATCATAAACAATACCCATTGAGAGATATTTACAGCATGATCACCGATTTTTTCAAAATATTTGGCAATCATAAGATAATCAATGGCCTGTTCGCCGCTGTCCTGAGAATTGCGGATAATCTGAATCAGCTCATGTTTGGACTGGGCAAACAATTCGTCAACCTGGTCATCATCACGTTCAACCTGCTGGGCAGTACGGATATCGCTTTTTACAAAAGCATCCAGAGTATTGGATACCATCTTTTTGGTAGCGGCAGCCATTTTTTTTAGAATGCTTGTGTCATAGTCCATTCTTAAATTATCCTGGTTTAAAATTTCGGCAATGTTGCCTGCAACTTCGCCGATACGGCGCATATCGGTTACCATTTTTAATGCAGAAGAAATCTGGCGCAGGTCGGAAGCAACCGGCTGCTGTTTTAAGAGCAGGTTAATGCAGATGTTTTCCAGTTCTCTTTCTTTTTCTTCTGTTTTTTTGCTTAAAATAATGATATCCCTCGATACTTCATCAGTAGGGTTATCAAGCGCATTTGCAACTTTTTCCAGAGCGTTTTCGCACAGTGTGCCCATTACGATAAGTTCCGTATTGAGCTGCTCCATCTGTGCCATAAATCTGCTTCTTACCATCAGCCGAACCTCCCTGTAATGTAATCTTCCGTCTTTTTCTCTTTCGGATTGCTGAACAGCGTTTCAGTGTCATTAAACTCAATAACCTCACCCAGAAGGAAGAAGGCTGTTTTATCGGAAATACGCACTGCCTGCTGCATATTGTGCGTTACTATAACAATAGTATAATTCTGTTTTAATTCTACTGCAAGGTCTTCAATTTTTAAAGTTGAAATCGGGTCAAGGGCAGAGGTAGGTTCGTCCATTAAAAGCACTTCAGGCTGTACGGCAAGGGCGCGTGCAATGCACAGGCGCTGCTGCTGGCCGCCGGAGAAGCCCAGCGCGCTTTTGTCAAGACGGTCTTTTACTTCGTCCCAAATGGCTGCTTTGCGCAGAGAATCTTCAACAATGTCATCCAGTTTGCTTTTGGAATGGATGCCATGGGTTCTCGGCCCGAAAGCAATGTTATCATAAACGCTCATCGGAAACGGATTAGGCTTCTGGAACACCATGCCCACGCGTTTGCGGAGCATGTTAACATCGTCATTCAGGTAAATATCATCGCCGTTAAGCAAAACTTTGCCTGTTACACGGCAGCCTTCAACCAAATCGTTCATACGGTTCAGGCAACGCAGCAAGGTGGATTTGCCGCAGCCGGAAGGCCCGATGAATGCAGTGATTTCTTTTTCACGGATATGCATGTTGATATCCTTCAATGCGTGAAATTCGCTGTAATATAAATCGAGGTTTTGTATAGTAATTTTATCTTCCATCTCAGTTCCCTTTCATCAATTTACGTGCCAAATAAGAAGATGCCGCGTTAATGGCAATTACAATTACAACAAGTATAACAGCCGTTGCATAAGCCTGTTTCATAAAAAGGCCTTCGCTGGCAAGTACGTACATATGCACCGCCAGAGTACGGCCGGACGAAAATACGTTGTGCGGCAGCGCTGCAACGGTACCGGAGGTATACATAAGCGCTGCGGTTTCGCCTACAATACGGCCAATGCCGAGAATTACGCCTGCCAGAATACCGGGAATGGCAGAAGGCAGAACAATTGCAAATAACGTGCGCAGTTTTCCGGCGCCATGGCCGTAGCTGGCCTTCGCGGTAACTATCGGGAATTGCTTTTAACGCTTCTTCGGTAGTACGCATAATCAGCGGCAAAATCATAATTGCAACCGTGCAGGAGCCTGCTAAAAGTGAGTAGCTCCATTTTAAATAGGTTACAAAGAACAGCATGCCGAACAAACCGTAAACAATGGAAGGAATACCGGACAAAGTATCTGCCGTAACCCTTACCACGCCGACAATTTTATTGTCGCGACTTGCGTATTCAACAAGGTAAATTGCTGCAAAGATGCCCAGCGGCGTGGCTATTGCCAAAGCCAGCAGCACCATGATAACGGTATCTACCAAAGCAGGGAAAAGTGAAACGTTTTCCGTATTATATTCAAAAGCAAATAAATCTAAATTAATGTTCGGAATACCCTGCAAAATAATGTAGCCCAACAAAAAGGCCAGCGACAGGAATGTAATTACTGCCGAAACTATTACGCATACAAGTAATGTCATGGACACAGGGTCGCGCCCGTACCTGTACAGCGTTTTGCTTAAAGAACTGCTGCTCATTGCTGTACCACCTTACCCTTCAGATACGAGAACGTTAAATTGATAATGAGAATAAATATAAAAAGCACAACTGCCGTCGCAATAAGCGCGTCACGGTGCATATCGGCTGCGTAGCCCATTTCAATAACGATATTGGTCGTCATTGTACGCACGCCTTCAAGCAGCCCCTGCGGCATACGTGCCTGGTTGCCCGCAACCATAATTACTGCCATTGTTTCGCCAACCGCACGGCCAAGGCCCAGAATAATAGCCGCCATAATGCCGGATTTGGCAGCCGGCACAATCGTAAAAAATACGCTGCGCACATGCCCTGCGCCAAGCGCCAGAGCGCCTTCGTAATAGCTGTTGGGCCCTGCCCTGAGTGCAGCTTCGGCAACGCTGATAAGGGTCGGCAGAATCATCATGGCCAAAAGCAGTGAAGCCGTAAGCATGCTGCTGCCGGTGCCGCCAATGTTGTCGCGGATGAAAGGAACCATTACCACCAGGCCGAAGAAGCCATAAACAACGGAAGGAATACCGGCCAGAAGTTCAACTGCCGGTTTTAAAAATCTGTAAATGCTGTCCGGGCAGAAACGAGCCATAAAAACAGCGGTTAAAATGCCGATAGGCACGCCGACAACGATAGCGCCCAGAGTAACATAAGCGCTGCCCAGTATCATCGGCAAAATGCCGTACAAATCGTTATTAGGCCGCCATGTTTCGCCCAGGAAAAATTCAGTTACGCCAATTTTGCCTATTGTCGGCAGGCCGTTGCCGAACAAAAATACGCAAATCATTGCAACAAGGGCAATGGAAGCGCATGCCGCCAGCAAAAAGACAAGGCGCATTATTTCTTCTTTACCTGTTTTCATAAACCCTCACAATTTCCATCAATAATAATTTTCTGCATTATTATAATTAACGGTTGCCCGGTGAAAGGCAACCGTTAAAATTTGCTGTATTGTCGATATTAAAGCTGAATGTGAATTACAGTTTGTTCCATTCGGTTGCTTTACCGGTGAAGATATCTGCAACCTGAGCTTTGGTAAGGTTATCAACCTTGTTGGCTTTGTTTACTACAACTGCAATGCCGTCGGTAGCAATAACGGTGTTTTTAACGCCTGCATCAAGTTCGCTCTGTTTCAGTTCGCGGGAAGCCATGCCGATATCGCATACGCCGTTGATTGCGGACTGAACGCCGGTGGTGGAGTCGCTCTGCTGAACTTCGATGTTAACATCCGGATTCAGTTTTACATAAGCTTCTTTAAGTTTTTCCATAACAGGGGTTACGGAAGAAGAACCGGCTACAACAATTTTGCCGCTCTGTTTGCTGCCTTTGTATGCTTCAGCTTTGTCGCTGCCAATGTAACCGTTTTTGGAAACTACTTCCTGGCCTTCTTTAGACATGATGAAGGAAATGAAGTCCTGAGCAACAGCGCTTACGCCGTCTTTAGTTACAATGTTGAACGGACGGGCAACTTTGTAAGTACCGGATTTAATGTTTGCTGCGCTTGCTTCTGCGCCGTCAATTTTCAGTGCTTTAACGGTATCGTTTAAAGAACCGAGGGAGATATAGCCGATAGCATCTTTGTTGCCTGCAACGGTGGTCATCATAACAGCGGTGCTGTTGGTGATGGAAGCGTCCTGAGTAGTCATATCAACTTTTTTGCCGTCGTCACCTTTCTTTTCAATGCCGAAAAGTTCGATGAATGCGCCGCGGGTGCCGCTGCCGTCTTCACGGGAGATTACAACGATTTTGCCGCCTGCTGCCGGAGCTGCTTCTTCTTTTTTCTCGCCGCCGCAGCCGGTGAATACAGCTGCACTCATAACTGCCAACATAACGCCTGCAATAAGTTTTTTGTTCATTTTCATAATTACATAAGCCTCCAGATTTTTAATTTGCTTTTGATTTGCTTTATTTAATTGCTATGGTTAAATAATACTGAGCAAACATTAAATCTGTTAGAGGAGAAATGTTAAATCTATGTAAAACGGCTCTGTTTTTCGGCAATTTTTTATAAAAAACATTACATTTTTATTCCGTTATATAAAAACGGCCGGTTATATTTTAACCGGCAGCACAAATTTCTTAACATAAATAAATTTATATGCTAAACTGTAAACAAGTAAAGGAAACGGAGTGATAATTATGTCATCAGCAGATACTAAAGCCCATAAAACCGGCCCGGCGCGTCTTTTAACCGATGAAGACGTTTCAGCCCTGGAGGCTTTTGACGAAGGCTATGAAGCCTATTTTGGCAAAATGATTGATTATCTTGATAAATTTGTGGAACGGGGTGTAAAAGAAGGCCGCTTTACAGAGCAGCAGGCAGCGGAAGACCTGGAGCTTTCCCTGTGGTACGGCTTTGCCTACAACAATCTTGATATTTACCCTGCCTATTACCGCTCACTTGAGATAATGAAGCCCGCAGAAAAAAATGCCAAAGGCTGCGGCGCGTGGTACTACCGCTATTCTATTGCGCTTACGTACTGCGGCAAACCTGCCGAAGCAATGGAATATGCAGAAAAAGCAGTAACGGAAGAACCAACATATCCGTGGGGCTGGTTACAGGCAGCAAAGCTGCGTTATCACTTCGGCTCTACGGAAGGCGCATTAAAGGCTATTGAAGAAGGCTTAAAGCTTGTGCCTGACGACTACGAATTTTTAACGCTGCGTAGGGAAATCGGGCTCGGCTACACTTTGGAACAGCTTGAATACCACTGGATTGGGCCTGAGCAGGACAAAAAGCTTCAAGCCGGGCTTGATAAGGACGCCGACGAAAAACAGCGCTCCATTGCCGGCATCATTAAAAACGAAGAACAATTCAACAAAATTAAAATGCTGTTTGCCCCGCAGGACTGGGAAGCCGACTCTCCCTTCTGCCATGGGCTGATAGAGCTGAACAACATTAAATTCCGCGTTATGTTCCGCATGAACGAAGCGGCAATGTCCAAATTAAATTTTGACTGGCTTGCTGCACAAAAGGATATTATAGCCATGCACTATTTGCAGCGCCCCTGCGGCAGCGGCATTTGCCAGCTTGTGCTTGTTGTGTTCAACCTTGATTACAGCATTACCCTTGTTTACTACGACCCTGCCAAAGACAGGCATTATGAAATAAGCACTCCCAAAGAAGGAGCTCTTGATTCGCCGGTAATGCTGAATATGGAATTTCCGGACGAAGAAATAGACAACAACAGTTTGAATTAACAAAAGTTCAGGTTAATAAAAATTTGGATTAATCATAAAAAAATCCTGCCTGCATACTTTAACGGTATGCAGACAGGATTTTTAATTTTATTTTTTCTTTTTGCCAAGGTAAGCCGCTTTGATTTCCGGATTTTCCAAAAGTTCGGCGCCGGTGCCGCTCATGGTAATTTTGCCTGTTTCAAGCACATAGGCGCGGTGGGCAACTTTCAGCGCCATGTTGGCGTTCTGTTCAATCAAAAGTATCGTCATGCCTTTGGAATTGATGGACTGAATAATGTTGAAAATATCTTTAATAATCAGCGGCGCAAGGCCAAGCGAAGGTTCGTCCATCATCAAAAGTTCCGGACGCGACAACAGCGCCCTGCCAACCGCCAGCATCTGCTGCTCGCCGCCGGAAAGCGTACCGGCCATCTGCCAGCTGCGCTCCTGCAAACGCGGGAACATTTCATATACCCAGTCGATATCCTTTTGAATACCTTCTTTATCGCTGCGCATGTATGCGCCTATCTGCAAATTCTCCAGCACTGTAAGGTTAGGGAATATGCGGCGCCCTTCCGGCACCAGCGTTAAACCTTTTTTTACAATCTGCTGCGAATTAAGCCCGGTAATATTATCGCCGTTATAAACTATCTGCCCGCTTTTAGGCTTTACAAGGCCGACAATGCTGCGCAGCAGCGTGCTTTTGCCTGCACCGTTGGCACCGATAAGGGTAACAATCTGCCCTTTGGGCACTTCAAGCGAAATTCCCTTTAAGGCTTCAATGCCTCCGTAGGATACGACAAGATTTTCTACTTTAAGCATCTTCATCCACCCCCAGGTAAGCATCAATAACCCTCTGGTTATTTTGAATTTCTTCAGGCGTGCCTTCGGCAATGGTCATGCCGAACTCCAGCACATAAATGCGGTCGGAAATTTCCATAACCAAATCCATATGATGTTCAATCATAAATACCGTTAAATTGTATTCTTTATGAATCTGGCGGATAAATTCCGTAAGTTCTTCCGTTTCTTTCGGGTTCATACCGGCCGCAGGCTCATCAAGCAATAGCAGGCGCGGCCTGGTTGCCAGTGCGCGCACAATTTCCAGGCGGCGCTGCTGGCCGTAAGGCAGGCTTGAAGCCTTTTCGTTGCGCAAATCCCACAAACCTACTTCCTGCAAAAGTTTTTCGGTATTGCGGTGCATTTGTTTGGCTTCTTTCATGTACCACGGCAGATGCAGTGTTGCCGAAAGAAAATCCGATTTTAAATGCAGATGGTTTGCAATCAGCACATTTTCATAAACCGTTAAATCTTTAAAAAGCCTTATATTCTGGAAAGTACGGGCAATGCCAAGTTTGGCAATTTCGCTCGGGCGCTGGCCGGTAATATCAATATCCTGCCCCTGCGCATCGGTGTAAATAACTTTGCCTTCGGTAGGCGTATAAACGCCGGTAATCATGTTAAAGGCCGTTGTTTTGCCGGCACCGTTAGGGCCAATCAAAGCAATAATTTCATGGTCATTAATTTCTATGTTCAGTTTATAAACAGCGGTTACGCCGCCGAACTGCATGGTAATATCATTGGTTTTTAAAATCATTGCGCAGCCCCTTTCCGCTTAATAAAGCCAAGAGGATTTTTTACAAAATTAATGGCTTTCTGCCAGGAAAACTCCCGCGTGCCCATAATGCCGTGGCGCCAGAACAGTACGCATACCATTAAGAGTACGGAGAAGATAACCATACGGAAGCCAGGGCGGAACAGCGGAATATCCATGCCGAACAGCATCAGCGGTTCATCAAAGAAACGCAGGTATTCCAGCCCTGCCGTTACGATAATGGCGCCAATGGCGCTGCCGGTAATGCTGCCCATGCCGCCAAGCACGATAATCAGCAAAAAGTTATAGGTAAGCGTAAAGAGGAAGTTTTTCGGGTCAACCGTGCCTAAAAGCGCACCGTACAACCCGCCGCCGATACCTGCAAAAAGCGCACTTGCCATAAAGGCAAGGTTTTTATGCCAGAACAGGTTAATGCCCATTGCTTCGGCAGCAATTTCGTCTTCACGGATGGCTTTAAACGCCCTGCCGTAAGAGGAATTAACAAGAAGAGTAATAAATACAAAGCTGATAAGCGTTACAAGGAAGATATAGCGCACGTCGTTCAGCGGCGGAATATCCTTAATGCCCAGCGCGCCGTTGGTAATACTCTGCGCATTGGTAATCCAGATACGGATTATTTCAGAAAAGCCGAGCGTTGTTACAGCAAGGTAGTCGCCGCGCAAACGCAGCACCGGCGTACCAATCATAAACGCAAACAGCGCGGCAAGCACGCCGCCCAAAAGCAGCGCTGCCCACAGCGGCAGCTCTATATCCGCAATAAGCGGGTTCATAGGCACAGCATAAAAAACATTTTCCCTGTATTCAACAGGTACGGTAAAAATACCTACCGTGTAAGCGCCAATGGCCATAAAACCTGCCTGCCCCAACGAAAACTGCCCTACAAAGCCGTTGGTTAAGTTCATGGAAAGGCCGATAATGGCATAAACAAGGCACAAATTAACTATTCTGCGGATATAAGAGTCCATTTCCTCCTGTACGAAAAACGCAAGCCCGAAAAGGACAATTATGCCGGCTATGGTTAACAAAGCATCTCTTTTTCTCGTCATAATTACACCTTCTCCGTTGTTTTTTCGCCCAAAAGGCCAGTAGGTTTATAAAACAGAATAACAATAAGCACAATAAAAGCAAAGGCATCGCGGTAGCCGCTTAAATCCGGGAAGAAAGCTACAATTAAAATTTCGCCGAGGCCGAGGATAAAGCCGCCGAGCACCGCGCCCTTGATATTGCCTATGCCGCCGATAACGGCCGCAATAAAGCATTTCAGGCCGGGCATAACGCCCATCATCGGCGTAATGCCGGGATAGCGGATGCCGTACATAATAGCGCCGATTGCTGCCAGCGCCGAACCTATAATAAAGGTAATGGAAATAATATTATCAATATTAATGCCCATTACTCTGGCAATTTCGTAATCTTTGGAAACCGCACGCATGGCCATGCCTGTTTTGGTATGGTTTACAATGTGCAGCAGCACTACAAGGCTGATAATAGTTACAACAGGAATTACAAGGCAGATTGCCTGAATTTCTATGCCGCCGACGCTGATGTTCTGCGACAGGAGCGGCACATCCGGAAAACGCATCGGGCGTCCGCTGAAAAGATAGTTGGCAAGGTTTTCCAGCAAAAACGATGCGCCGATAGCGGAAATTAAAATAGAATTTTTAGGCGCTTCACGGAGCGGGCGGTAAGCACTGCGCTCTATTAACACACCAAGCAGCGCCGTCATAATAATTGTTATGATAAAAGTAAAATACCACGGAATATGAAAAGCCGTAATTCCGAAAAAAGCAAAATAACATGCCATCATTACAATGTCGCCATGGGCAAAGTTAATCATCAGCAAAATGCCGTATACCATTGTATAGCCTATTGCTATCAATGCGTACAGGCTGCCGAGCGATATTCCGTTAACCATGTGCTGCACAAAGCTCAGCGCCGACATGTTGGCAATAGCGTCAAAAAACTCCATAAGGGCACCTCATAACCAAAAAACTGCTCCCTTCCCTCAAAGGAAGGGAGCACCTTTTACTTAAATTTTAAATCACTTAGCTTCTACGTAATCTTTAAAGGTAAATTTGCCGTCTTTAACGGTTTTAATAACAACGCCTTTAATCGGGTCGCCGTTTTCATCAAGCGTGGTCATGCCGGTTACACATTCAAGGTCTTTGGTTGCGGCAATCGCATCGCGGATTTTAACGGTATCGGTTGCAGTACCTGCTTTTTCAATGCCGCTTACGGCAATCAGGTAAGCATCGTAAGCCATTGCGGTTAAAGCGGAAGGTTCACCGTTGTATTCTTTAGTGTAAGCATCAAGGAATTTCTTAGCTTCTTCGGTGCTTGCTTTTTCACGGTCAAATGCGGTGGAAAGTGCTACGCCTTCAACATCTTTGCCGCCTACATCAATAAATTCCTGAGTTTCCCAGGTATCGCCGCCCATGAATTGTGCGTCAATGCCAAGCTGGCGTGCCTGTTTAACCAAAAGTGCAGATTCGGTGAAGTTGCCGGGTGCAAATACTGCGTCCGGGTTCAGAGCTTTAATGTTGGTTAAAATAGCGGTAAAGTCTTTATCGCCGGTCTGGTAGTTGGCAACATCAACAATGCTGTTTTCATCGCCGGTCAGTTTAACAAACTCTTCGCGGAAGAATTTTGCAAGGCCTACAGAGTAATCATTGGAAACTTCCTGTACAATGGCAACTTTCTTAAAGCCGTTCTGATGCGCATATTCTGCCATTACCTTGCCCTGGAACGGGTCGATAAAGCATGCACGGAAGTAATAATCGTTGTTTGCGGTTACCTGCGGGTTGGTGCAGCTTGTGCCAACAGCAGGAACTTTGTTTTCTTTAACTATATTGCCGGCAGCCATAGAAAGGGAAGAACCGTAAGAACCAACCAGCACGCTTACTTTATCCTTTTCAATAAGGCGTGCCGCAACGGAAGCAGCTTCTGCTTTGTCGGATTTGTTGTCGGCTACTACCAGTTCTACTTTTTTGCCCAAAACTTCGGGATGCAGTTGGTTTGCAAGTTTAATGCCGCGCAGTTCCAATTCGCCGCCGGCGGCATTATCGCCTGTCAGCGGTAAAAATACGCCAACCTTTACTACATTCTGGTCGGCAGCTTTTTCTTCGCCGCCGCAGCCGGTAAACAGGCCCATAGCCAAAGCCGAAACAGCCATAACGGATAATAATTTCTTGAATTTCACTTTGCATCTACCCCTTCTTTACTGCTTTTACAGTTTTGTAACTAACTTGTGTAAAATTATAACACCAAAGTGCACTTGTGACAAGATTGTAAAGTTGCCGTAAATTTTAACAGTATTTTGTTTTTATTTTGACATTTTTTGTAAATTTGTTGCGGCAGCGCCGTGGATATTTTCTAATTTCTTTTATTTTTGTTTTTATAAGATGTACTTTAAAGAAAAGTCCTTTTGGACACGTCCACTGTTAAAAGACATCCAATGAAAGAATTTTCTAAAAAATTTTTATGTATACACGAATACAATCCAAATTAAGTATAATTTTTTACAGTTTCGGGTAAAAACACAACTATATATGTTATACTTTAAGAAAAGCAGCAGCAAAAATAGCACAAATATGCCCAAATTATCGCAAGAACGCACTGCCGGAAACCCGGAAAGAAACTCAATGCAAAGGATACCTAAACCATGAAAGTTATTGATTTAACACATACAATTACAGAAAAAATGCCTGTTTTTCCCGGTACGGAACAGCCGCAGTTAATAACAGTTAACAACTATGATGAAAACGGGTTCAGGGAAACACTTTTAAAAATAACAACGCATACCGGCACACATATCGACCCGCCTGCGCATATTTACAGCGAAAAAGCAACGCTTGACGCCTTGCCGCCGGAACAATTTATCGGCAAAGCGCTGGTGATAGACTGCCGCAGCATAAAACCCGGCGGCCACATTACCTTACAGCATATAACGGCTTACGGCGCTAAAGCAAAAGCCGCAGATTTTTTGCTGTTCAACCTTGGCTGGGATAAATATTGGGGCACTGAAATCTATTTGGGGCAGTATCCCTGCCTGAATGATGAAGCCATTAACTTTATTTTGGAAGGCAGTTACAAAGGCATTGGCTTTGATGTAATGGGCATTGACCCTATTGATGATGAAAATTTAACGCTGCATAAAAAATTATTTAAGAATAAACAGATTGTAAATATCGAAAACCTTAAAAATTTAGATTTATGCGGCAGCGATTTATTTTGGTTCAGCTGTTTTCCTCTGAAAATAGCAAACAGCGACGGTTCGCCTGTCCGCGCCGTCGCCTGGTTTGAAGAATAAAATTTAATTATATATAATTTACCTGATATTAATTGCATAAGCGAGGGTGGGCATAAACGCAAAAAGCGCAAACCGACAAATCAGTTTGCGCTTTTAATTTTTATTGCAGTGAATTAGCGTAATTTACCGCACTGACGGCATTGGGCGCATAACAATCCGCGCCGATGCTGTCAGCGTAATCCTGCGTAAGCACTGCACCGCCAACGATTATTTTAAAATCTCCCGCCGCGCGCAGCGCTTTAATGGTTTCGTCCATAGCACCAACGGTTGTCGTCATCAGCGCCGAAAGGCCAACCACGCTTACTTTATTCTGTACCGCAGTTTCTGCAATTTTTTCAGGAGGTACATCCTTTCCAAGGTCAATAACCTGATAGCCGTAGTTTTCAAACAGTACTTTAACAATGTTTTTGCCAATGTCGTGAATATCGCCTTTAACGGTGGCCAGAATTACTTTTATGCCGTTGCTCTGGCTGCCGCCTTCTGCCGCCATTTTATCACGGATAACGTTAAAGGCTGCTTTGGCTGCTTCCGCACTCATTAAAAGCTGCGGCAAAAAGATTCTGCGTTCTTCAAAACCTTTGCCAACATAATCAAGCGCAGGTATCATTTCGGCATTAATAATATCAAGCGGCTGCTTTCCGGCAAGCTGTTCTTTTACTGCTTTTTCGCTCTGCTCACGCAGGCCTTTAACAATGGCTTCATACAATGTATATTCCGCAGTCTGCACCGGCTGCTGCTTTGCCTGGGCTGCACCTGCAAACATAGCTACATATTCCTTGCAGCCTTCGTCTAAACCGCTTAGCGCGCCAAAAGCATAGTAAGCATTCATCATGGCTTCGCTTTGCGGATTGATAATGGCGCAGCTTAATCCTGCCTGCATGGCCAGCACAAAAAATGCGCTGTTTACTGCATCACGCGCAGGCAGGCCGAAGGAAATATTCGACACGCCCATAACGGTTTTTATGCCGCGTTTTTTCAGTTCACTCAGCACCTGCAAATCAATATTGGCATTATCACTGCCGGTGCTAATCGTAAGCGCCAGCGGGTCTACAATAATATTGCGTTTTTCAATGCCGTATTCCGCTGCACGCGCAATAATTTTTTCGGCAATGGCAATACGCCCTTCCGCAGTCTGCGGTATGCCGCTGTCGTCCAGAGTCAGCGCAACAACTGCTGCGCCGTATTTTTTTACAAGCGGCAAAACTTTTTCAAGGCTTTCTTCTTTGCCGCATACGGAATTCAGCAGCGGTTTGCCGTTATAAAGGCGCAGGCTGCGCGCCATAGCTTCATAGTTGGATGTATCAATCTGCAACGGCACGCTGGTTATTGCCTGCAAGCGCTGTACTGCTTCCGCACTTACTGCTGCTTCGTCAATTCCGGGCACGCCCACGTTAACATCCAATATTCCGGCGCCGCGGTCAATCTGTTCCAGCCCCAGGCGGC